>Ga0102813_1001272_pt1 | contig 11272 bp, 8 predicted proteins | sample ColrivemetaGS725_FD_84512 | JGI IMG/M metagenome (GOLD analysis project Ga0102813, IMG submission 84512) | Estuarine microbial communities from the Columbia River estuary - Flood tide ETM metaG S.725 | ecosystem: Environmental > Aquatic > Marine > Intertidal zone > Estuary | place: USA: Columbia...
GCACAATTTTCTGAGAGAATATTCCCGGTGTTCCCACTCCGGTGACCCCTAATGTGATCTCACCTGAAAGTTGATGGTCATGCACATAGTGTGCGCCCAAGCGTATTCCACTATTTGCCGCAGGAACGCTTAGATTGGCATAGTTGTAGGAGGGGGCAAAATCAGTAAAGTGCACATTTTCCTCTACCGACGCAAAAGGAGACCATGTGCCCTGGGCAAATGCGCTAATGGAAAGACTAAGTGAGATAAAAAGGCATGGTAGTTTTTTCATGTGCTTTGAATTTATTCAAGTTAAGTAACGAAATATTCTCAAATTCCACAGCCGTTTTCCCCTTATAAAAAATACGCGCCGTGTGTGCGCCTTTGAGCTCCATACGATTGCCGTGCACACGAATCCAAGAGCCTTCTCTAAGTCCATATACAGGCTGATCATTGAAGTGGTGGAACTCTTTAATTCTTGTTTCGCGCGTTTCTCCCATATGAGTGCTTCCTTCAACTGGATCCAGGTAATGGGCATTGATGTTGAATGGCACCCAGCCCCATGCCTCAAAACTAGGCGGGTAGACGATGGGCATATCGTTGGTCGTACAAATGCTAATACCGGTTAAATTCGCGCCGGCTGAGGTGCCCATATAGGGCTTGCCTGCTTGTACAGCAGTGTCTATGGCGTTAAAATAGCCGGTTTCATGCAGCGTTTTTGTCAATACAAAAGTGTTTCCACCGCCGGTGAAAAAACCATCAGCCCAACGGCAACCTTCCTGCGCATCGGTAAACTCATGCGCACCGCGCATTTCGAATCCCCACGAAGAAAAAACTTCTTTTGCCTTGGCAGTGTAGGCATGATGTGTCATGCCGCCGGGTCTAGCAAATGGGATGAAGAGGATTTTCTTGGCCGAAGAAAAGAAATCTCGGCACTCTTCTTCGAGGTAGCTCAGATAGGGTTTTCCGTAAACTGTGGAGGTACTTACAATGAGTAGATTCATTACTAATGCATGCTAAATTTGAAGTCTAAAGGATAGGTCCAGATTGATTTTTTATTGTCTCGAAGTTCAGTCCAGATTGGACGAACGATACCGCCGTGCGCACTGATGTGGTTGTAGTCGCCCATGAAAATTTGGTCGGAAGGGTAAAACGCTGCGTTATTGATTTTAAATTCACTCCAATGCGTCCCGCCGTCAGTACTATGCGCTAAGTACGTATTTGTTTCTGTAGGCGAATCGGTATTGCGGCGGTCGTAATAAACGGCGAAGAGTGCACCGGTTGTAGGGTCGATGGTAAGCCAGGGAAGGAATTGGTCGCTTTTACCTCCTTGAGAGATGCGTTGTGGATCGGACCAATTTTTACCGTGGTCATCACTAAAGGCAAAGTAAATTTCACCGCCAAATTTTTTGTTTTGATCACCCCAGCATACATAAACCCGTCCGTAATACTCGCTGTCCTTACAATGATCGACCACAGTTATAGGCATCCCATTACAACGGTCAAACCCCGCGTAACTCTGTGTCCATCCAGCTTCTTGTCGCGCTATGGGCCTAGTTTCCCAACGCTTTCCTTTCTTAATGCTCATCCAAATGCTTTGATCAAGTGCCCAGCCCACGTAGACTTCACTTCTTGTGCCATAGGCGGGTACAGCACCTTCAGCTGTGCCGTCGTCGTCTACACAGTTGCCTAAAAAGGATGAAATTTCTTCGGGGGTAGACCAGTGCGCACCTTGGTCTAGACTCTCACTAAACAGGATGCGAGAATGGCATTCGGGATCATCTGTGCCGTACTGATCGAATTGGGTCCAACTCAATGCTATGGCCCCGTTTTTCGGATTTACGGCAGTCCATTCTTTGTCGTGTTTTTTACCATTTACAGCTGTATAGCTACCGTCGTTGAAGGCGTCTTGTGGGCCGTCTTTCGTTTGACAAACCATCCGGTCAAGGATCTGGTCACTCCTCCAATTCGTGCCCTCTGGATCGCTGAGGTGGAAAAAATAGGTGCGTCCTTTGAAATCGGTCAGCAAACAAGGATCGCCCCAAACTCCATATGGACTGGTGATTAACTCCTTTGTCCAACTTAAACCGCCATCTGTGCTTTGGTAGAAATTATTCAAAACTGATGCTGCATATACATTTTGTGTATTTGTTGGGTCCACGGATATCGTTGGCTCGCAGATGCCGGTTTGATTGGCGGGCCCTTCGTGAATGAGCACCGCTTGTGCGAATCCTGTATTGGACTGAAATAGCCCACAAAGAATAAAGGGAAGGGTTAAAAAATGCTTTATTTTCACGGGCATGAAAGTATTGATTGTATTTGTATCACTTTGGTTGGGCGCTGTTTCGCAGACCAGCACCATGCCTACTAAGGTAAGGCATGACTTTTATGTAAGCGTTACCGATTTAAATGTAGACATCAATAAGGGTGTACTTACAGGAGTTGTGAAAACCTTTCCGGACGATTGGGAACGTGCGATGAATGAACTGCTCAAGGAAAAAGTACAACGGTACATTAGCTTAGATTCCGCCGCGCAATACGACCTGCACGCTGGGTATATAGAATCGCACCTTAAAATTACTTTGGACGGAGCGTTACTTCCCATTACCTTTCATGCGACAGCAAACGGTCCGGATGAATTGTATTTATTGTTCGTCGCTGATTACGGCACGAAATCATTGGGAGACTTAGCGGGTGAATGGCGCGTTCGAAATGAAGTCCTTGCAGATATCTACCCGACACAGGAAAACATTGTCCTCTTTCATTACGACGGGGCTCAGAAGACCAACAGTTGTCGAGAGGGGAATAACTACACACTTACGTTCGATTTTTAATGTTCTACTTTAATCTAGGCGTTCGGCACATTACCGATTGGCAAGGCTATGATCATATGCTCTTTCTGCTAGCGCTGACACTGCCGTTGAGCTTTTCCCTTTGGAAACCCACATTACGTTGGATAACCGCCTTTACCTTAGGGCACAGCATTTCATTGGCTGTTTCTGCCTTAGGCTGGGTAAGTTTACCTGGAGCATGGATCGAATTAGCGATTGCTGTAACCATTGCATTTACTGTGGTAGTTCACGCACTCGCGGGATTTAAAGTCATGGCGCATGGGATATGGATAGCGGGATTGTTTGGATTGATACATGGTTTTGGATTTGGTTCCTATTACACATTCATTGCCCAAAGCGAGTCTTTTTGGTGGGCATGGCTTCCTTTTAACGCAGGCATTGAAGCAGGACAAATTGCCGTTGTGCTCTGCTTGCTTTTCGTATATTCGATTTTCCAAAAATTTGATGGCCGCAGCAGTGCGTATCGCTGGCTGTTGTCTGGAGTTGTTTTGACTCTGAGTGTTCAAATGATTTTGAACCGACTGCCGGAAGTTTTTGGTATTTAAATAAACTCTAGTCATGAGAAAATTAGCCCTCAGCCTATTGGCAATGGCAGCTTTTGCCGTTCAAGCTCAAAACGTTAATACGTCTAAATTCCGCCAGTTAGGGCAGGAACTCCCCACTCCAAATGTGTATCGAACAGCCTCTGGGGCTCCAGGTCACGAATACTACCAGCAACGCGCGGACTATGATATGTCTGTCACCTTAGACGACGAAACCCAGCGTATTTACGGTGAAGAAACCATAACGTACACAAACAATAGTCCCGATGAATTGCGCTACCTGTGGGTCCAATTGGATCAAAACATGCGTGCGAAAAACAGCATGACTCAGCAAATTCAAACTGGTGGAATTTTCAACGAGCGCGGTGGTGCGGCACAAACAGCCTTTAATCAGTTAAAGAACAGTCAGTTCTATGATTTTGACGGCGGGTTTAAATTGGCTTATGTACAAACGACCTCGGGTACTAATTTGCCGTATACAGTGAACAACACAATGATGCGCGTGGACCTACCAACACCGCTACGCCAAGGGCAAAAGTTCAGTTTTAAAATAAAATGGTGGTTCAACATTAACGATCGGATGGATATTGGTGGCCGCTCAGGCTACGAGTACTTTGAAGAAGAAGATAACTACCTATACACCATTGCGCAGTTTTTCCCTCGCATGGCAGTTTACAACGATGTCGAGGGATGGCAGAACAAGCAGTTTTTAGGTCAAGGAGAATTCACTTTGCCTTTTGGCGATTACAAGGTGAGCATTACGGTGCCTTCTGATCATATCGTGGCTTCGACCGGTGAGCTCACGAATGCTTCAAGAATTCTTACATCAAAGCAACGTGCACGTCTGGCCAAAGCTGAAAAAAGTTATGATGATCCAGTGATTATTGTGACGCAAGAAGAAGCTGAAGTTGCTGAAAAAAATAAAGCCAAGACGACTAAAACTTGGGTATTCGAAGCCGAAGATGTTCGTGATTTTGCCTTTGCTACTTCACGCAAGTTTATTTGGGATGCGCAGGCAGTAGATATTGGCGGTAAAACAACGATGGCAATGAGCTACTACCCGAAAGAAGGAAATCCTTTATGGGAGCAGTATTCAACACGGGTGGTTGCCCATACATTAAAGGTGTATTCAAAATTCACCATAGACTACCCTTACCACAAAGCCATTTCTGTGCATACGAAATGGATAGGTATGGAATACCCGATGATATGTTTCAATGGCGGTCGCCCAGAGGCAGACGGCACGTACAGTGAAGGAACGAAATACGGTATGATTGGTGTGATCATCCACGAAGTAGGTCACAACTTCTTCCCGATGATCATTAACTCTGACGAACGTCAATGGACTTGGATGGACGAAGGCTTAAATACATTCGTACAATACCTCACGGAGCAGGAGTGGGATCACGATTACCCGTCACGTCGTGGGCCTGCTGATAAAATTGTTCCTTATATGAGTGGTCCTAAAGAGCAGATCGTTCCTATCATGACCAATTCCGAATCTATTCTTCAGTTTGGTAACAACGCTTACGGCAAACCAGCTACAGCGCTCAATATTTTGCGTGAAACGGTAATGGGCCGTGAATTGTTCGATTATGCATTTAAAGAATACAGCCGCAGATGGGCATTCAAACACCCAACTCCAGCAGATCTTTTCCGTACGATGGAAGATGCTTCCGGTGTGGATTTGGATTGGTACTGGCGCGGTTGGTTCTACACTACTGATCACGTGGATATCGCCATCAAAGATGTACAATGGTACCAGATGTCGACCAAAAATCCGGATGTAGAAAAGCCATTTGAAGCAGAGAAAGACCGTAAGGCAAATGCTCATGTCGGGCGTGCTAGAAATGAAGTCATTCGCACTATGGTAGATGAAGTTCCTGCAACTCGAGATTTTTACAACAGTTACAATCCGTTTGAGGTATCTGCGGCTGATCGTGAAGCCTACGAAAGCTACCGTGCGGGTTTATCTAAAGAGGAGGCAGCGCTGCTCGATGCGGGATACCACTTCTACGGTGTGACTTTTGAAAATCAAGGCGGCTTGATCATGCCTTTGGTCTTACGCTTCACTCTAGAGGACGGTACAGAGGAGGTCAAGCGCATACCGGCTGAGGTTTGGCTTAAGAACGAAGATGAATTTACAAAGTGGTTTAATTTCACGCAGCCTGTAGTGCAAATCACTTTGGATCCATTCCTAGAAATGGCGGATACAGACCGCAGCGACAACTATTGGCCTGCAATGCAAGAGCCCAGTAAATTTGATGTGTATTCTAGAGGGGCGACAAGCCGCTGGCAACGCAACGGTCGCTCGAACCCAATGCGCGATGCACGCGCTCAGGGAGAATAATCCTTAAGGTGGTATCACTGATTTACAAAAAGCCCCGAGCATTGCTCGGGGCTTTTTTGTTTAACAAACTATTTGCAATTGGCACACACTTAAGGAGGTAGGTAAGGCGTTTCAAACCCAATTAATCAATAATCCTATGAAACTCATTCAAAAACCTATGTTCAAAATGTTAGCAGTTGCGGTACTAGCGTTGCTATTACTCATTCCTGCTGGCCTAATTCAAAACCTCATTCGCGAACGTGAATACACACAAGAGACAGCAATTGATGAAATGACCAGTGTTTGGGGCGGGGAGCAAATGCTTGTCGGTCCATACCTCACAATACCTTTTGACGCACCGTATACGGTAACAAACTCTGACGGTACGGAAGAAATCAGTTATGCGCGTAAGTATTTATATGTATTGCCAGAGCACATGGACGGTGCCGTTGAAGTTCAGCCGGAAAGCAGGAAATTAGGGATTTACGAAGCCGTCGTATACAGGGGGGATGCGTCGATGCAAGGCGATTTTATACTTCCTGATTGGGTTAAAGCGGGTGTCGATCCTAAATACATTCATTGGGATAAAGTGACGCTTAACGTAGGTATTTCCGATTTACGGGGAGTAGAGGGAGCTTTCGATTTTCAGTGGAACGGCGCGACTTTACCACTAAGCTCCGGATTGGTGACCAATGACATCTATTGGAGTGGCGTTCACAGTGCGGTATCCATTAAAGACGAGGCTTCGCTACAGTTTGATTTTTCTACTACACTTCGAGGCAGTCGCCGCTTTTCCGTTGTGCCGTTAGGCAAGCAATCAAGTTTTGTCATGAACAGTCCGTGGTCGGAACCCAATTTTGAGGGCAGTTTTGCAACGACCAAATACGAGCCAACTTCGGACGGCTTTTCAGCACTTTGGGAGGTGAGTCACCTCAATAGAAACTTTCCTCAATGGTGGATAGGTAAACAATACACACCTACAAAAGATTTCTTTGGAACTGAATTTATAAAGACCGTGGACAATTATAGTAAATCAAACCGCGTAGCGAAATATGCCATATTGATTATTGCGCTAACGTTCATGGTCTTTTACTTTTCTGAACTCATGAAAGGTGCCAAAGTAAATGCCTTGCAATATGTGCTAGTAGGTCTGGCCTTAGTATTGTTTTATACGCTTCTTTTATCATTTTCAGAGCACATCGGATTTAACCCCGCCTACTTCGTGGCGGCCGTCATGACGGTACTTATGGAGTTTTTATATGCGCGCAGTGTTTTGGGAAGCAACAAGCTTGCCGCTTACGTCGCTTCCACCTTAACGCTGTTGTACAGCTTTATCTTTATACTCATCCAATTAAAAGACTTTGCGCTATTGGCTGGAAGTATAGGCTTGTTTGTAATTCTAGGAGGAATAATGTTTATCTCCCGAAAGATCAAATGGGAAGAAGAGTAACAAAAAAAGCCCCGAGCATCGCTCGGGGCTTTTTGTATTATACCGGGCATTTTATTCGCCCATAACCATATCAAGGTATTGTGTCAATTTGGCTTTCAACGATTTGCGTTCTACAATGAAGTCGAGGAAACCGTGTTCCAAAAGGAATTCTGAACGCTGGAAACCTTCGGGAAGATCTTTTCCGATAGTCTCTTTAACAACGCGTGGACCTGCAAAACCGATAAGTGCATTAGGTTCAGCAATATTGATATCACCAAGCATTGCATAAGATGCAGTAACCCCTCCTGTAGTAGGATCCGTGAGAAAGGAGATGTAAGGGATCTTTTTATCGTCTAAGAGCGCGATTTTAGCTGATGTTTTTGCCATTTGCATTAAAGAGAAAGCAGCTTCCATCATACGCGCTCCGCCAGATTTCGAGATCATAATAAAGGGAGCACCTGTTTCTAAACTCTTGTTCATGGCTCGAGCAATTTTTTCCCCTACAACAGAACCCATGGATCCACCGATAAAGTTAAAATTCATACATGCCACGACTATAGGTCTGCCGTTCATTTCACCATAGCCAGTGGTTATAGCGTCTTTTAAGCCCGATTTCTTTTGCCCCGCCTTAAGACGATCGACATAAGGTTTTGTGTCCTCAAACTTTAGTGGATCCTTGCTCTCCATTAGCGCATCTAGTTCTGTGAAGACGCCGTTATCGAAGAGTATATGGAAGTATTCTTTTGCGTTAATACGATCGTGATGTCCGCAGTTTCCGCATGTCCAAAGTTCAGCTGCGTGATCATCCACGCTAACGATGACTTTACATTTTGGACATTTATGCCAAAGTCCATCAGGAGTTTCCTTTTTGTCTTTGGTTTCGGTGGTAATACCCACCTCTGTTCTTTTAAACCAACCCATAGTATTCGTTCCTCTGTGCAGTTTGTAGGGTGCTAAAGTAGCTAAAAAGGGCAATCATCGGTAAGATGAATGCCCTTTTACATTGAATTTATATCGTTTGCCTTACGCGATGGTAATATCGTCGTTGAGGTAAACGTCTTGAACGGCGTGCAACAATGCAATACCGTCGTTATACTCTTTTTGGAAAGCTTTACGTCCTAGAATAAGACCTTGACCGCCCGCGCGTTTGTTCACTACTGCGGTCAACACTGCTTCGCTCAAATCATTTGCGTCGTCACCGGTTGATGCACCTCCGGAGTTAATCACACCGATGCGACCGTTGTAGCTGTTCAATACTTGGTAACGCGTCAGATCAATCGGGTTATCCGTAGTCAATTCAGAATATACCTTAGGATGGGTTTTACCGTGTCCAGTTGCATTGTAACCGCCGTTGTTGGTAGGCAATTTCTGCTTGATGATATCTGCTTGGATGGTAACGCCCAAATGGATCGCCTGTGAACTTAAATCTGCCGAAGTGTGGTAGTCCACACCGTCTACTTTGAACGCATCATTCCTTGTATAACACCAAAGGATGGTGGCCATACCTAATTCATGAGCGCGCTCGAAAGCAGCAGCAACTTGTTCAATCATTTCGCGGCTTTGCTCGTGACCGAAGTAGATCGTTGCACCCACAGCACAAGCTCCCATATTCCAAGCTTCATCAACGGAACCGTAAGGGCTCTGTAAAAAGGTATTTGGGTACGAAAGGTATTCGTTGTGATTGATCTTAACAACGAATGGGATTTTGTGGGCATACTTACGCGCCACAGTGGCCAATACACCATAGGTTGAAGCTACCGCATTACAACCTGCATCGATCGCCATTTTAACGATGTTTTCAGGGTCGAAGAACATAGGGTTTGGTGCAAAAGAAGCACCAGCGCTGTGTTCGATTCCCTGGTCAATGGGAAGGATACTTAAATAACCGGTATCCGCCAAACGTCCAGTGCCGTAAAGGCGCTGAAGTGAGTTCATGACTTGGATACTGCGGTTTGATTCTGTGAAAGATTCCGTGACAAAGTTGCCAGAAGGTAAAATCGCCAAAGAGTCTTTGGTGATTGCCGTAGAAGTGTGGTTCAACAAAGCATCAGCTTGATCGCCTAGCAACTCTCTAATCTTGTCAATGGACATCATAATTCTTAGGTGTTTAATTGAGCCGCTAAAATAAACCAAATGTTTTAAGCGAACACCCTAAATTAGAAAGGATAACCTATACCTAATGCGAGGTTGAAATCACGCAATTGTGGCGTAGTAATGACCCAATTAGAGCGGTCGACAGCACCGGGGTGGTGGATTTTGAGTCCAAGGTCCGCACGGATGATGAAAAACTCAAGGTCGTATCGAAGGCCATAGCCCGTGTTGATTCCCAATTGTTTGTAGAAACTGTCCCAGCCAAAAGTCCCCGCTTCAATAGCGGCTTCTTGCGCACTGGTAAAAGTTCCAGTGTAGGTTTTATTGAAGAGCCACATATTTCCCGCGTCGAGGAATACAGCTCCTTTGATGGCGCGCTGAATGGTAAAACGGTACTCGAAGCTCTGAACCAATTTTATAGGTGCAGCAGAGAAAAAGCCACTGCTTTGCAGCAGGTCTTCACTTGTGGCGCCAGGTCCAAAGTGGTAGGCCGTCCAGCCACGCAGATCATTCGCACCTCCCATAAAGAATGATTGTTCAAAGGGTACAAAACCCGTTGGACTGTTCCAACTCTGAGTAACGCCTAAAAAAGTTCGTGAGGCCAATTGTCTTTTGCGCACCAAACTCCGGTATACGCGGAAATCGAGACCGGTTTTAGCAAATTGAGCAACGGGGTTTCCGTTCCATTCGTTCAGGCCACTTAAACGGGCTAGGTGGCCACCGCTTTTTGCTGAGGCGTTCAGGAAGTAGCGCGTCTTGTCGTTACTCCAGCTTTTTGTGTATTGGTACGCCGTAGTGGCAAAAATGATGTTTTGAAAACCAACGAATAGGAAGGGGGCTAGGGCCGTGTCGTTAGCGAAGTTGATACTCACAAAGGAGAGCTGGGCAGGGTTGAACACATGCTTTGCACCCTGCCGTGTCCAGCTGTATTCGAGATTGGTCGAAAAATTGAATCGATTGAATTCTTGGGCACGGTACTGGTAGGCGACTTGGGTGCCTAGTTTCGTTTTTGGGCGCCAAAATTTAGCTTGCGGAGGAGTTAGTGTTTTTGGCAATAGTAATTTAGGCAGGTGCAAGGATACACCTGCATTGAGTTCACGTGCATCAATAAGCCAACTTGTGCTCGAGGAATTGCGCTGCTCTGTCAATGCTCCGCCTAAAGAAAGTCTTAGGGTTTCACCACCTTTAAAAAGGTTTCTATTGTCCCAATTAAAACTGCCACCAACACCTAAACTACCGCTATTGCCCAATCCTTCGAGATTGGCACTCACCGAACGCTTGGGTAGAGGAACCAAATTTAAAGTGGCATGTAAGGCATTTTCTTTTGGTTGGACATTCACCTCTACTGTTTGGAAAACGCCTAGGCTAGATAGATTTTTATAGGTTGTTCGAAGGAGGTTTTGATCGTAAAACGCGCCGCGTTCTAAGTAAATTTGTTCATCTAAAAACCCCGGGCGAAACAGCCTGTCGTTTTGAAGGACATCTATACCGTGCACGGTTCGGGTACTGTCATTTACAGTATTCTCCTCTTGAAACGAATAGGTAGGACGAACAGTAATCTTAGAGATTCGCTGGCGTTCGTCCAAACCGCCAAAGATGAATGGGTCGACAACGCCCGTAATCTCACTTGCATTAGGTCCGCCTGTGGTATCTATTTCGAAATAGACCCAACCCAATTGGGCCGTGAAATAGCCGTGGTCTTTGAGGAAGTTGGTTAAGGCCAATTGCTCATCCTCAATGCGCTGGGCATTCAGTGCACCGCCTAACTCAAGTTCTTTAGGGTAATGTGCAAGTGCTGAATCAATGAAGCGACTAGTAGAGCGAAGGTTGTAGGCTGAAATATTGTATTGTGGTCCTGTGTTTATTTGATAATGGGCGACAACTTTCTTTTCATTTTGCTCCGCAAATGCAGTGTCTTCAACTAAATAGTAGCCCAGATTGAAATAGTGCTGCTGCAGTTGAGCTGCGGTCGCTTCGAAAGCCACGCTGTCGAAAAACGCTGGGGGTTCCCCAATCCTTTTTAGCCAATTTCCAGTGGCGTTATCGCCTA
>Ga0102813_1001273_pt1 | contig 11271 bp, 11 predicted proteins | sample ColrivemetaGS725_FD_84512 | JGI IMG/M metagenome (GOLD analysis project Ga0102813, IMG submission 84512) | Estuarine microbial communities from the Columbia River estuary - Flood tide ETM metaG S.725 | ecosystem: Environmental > Aquatic > Marine > Intertidal zone > Estuary | place: USA: Columbia...
ACAGGCTGATCTCCCCCAAGAGCTCACATCGACGGGGGGGTTTGGCACCTCGATGTCGGCTCGTCACATCCTGGGGCTGGAGAAGGTCCCAAGGGTTGGGCTGTTCGCCCATTAAAGAGGCACGCGAGCTGGGTTCAGAACGTCGTGAGACAGTTCGGTCTCTATCTACTGTGGGCGCAAGAAATTTGAGTGGATCTGATTCTAGTACGAGAGGACCGAATTGGACAAACCGCTGGTGTATCTGTTGTTCCGCCAGGAGCACTGCAGAGTAGCTACGTTTGGAAGGGATAAGCGCTGAAAGCATATAAGCGCGAAACCCACCACAAGATGAGATTTCTTTTAAGGGTCCTAGGAGATGACTAGGTTGATAGGCTATAGGTGTAAAGGCAGTAATGTCATAGCCAAGTAGTACTAATAACCCGTAAGCTTATGTACATTTTCCCACACCTTCGGGTGTGGGGAGAAACTTTCTATACAAAAATGATTTTCTTATCTCAGTATGTTAAAGATATTATTCAATTGATAATTAACAATGTATAATTGATAATTAACGTTGAAAAGTTGTCCAAAGCAACTAACCTCTTAAGGTGGTTATTGCAGCGGGGCTCACCTCTTCCCATTCCGAACAGAGAAGTTAAGCCCGCTTGCGCAGATGGTACTGCAATCCTGTGGGAGAGTATGACACCGCCTTTCTTTTAAAAACCCTGTTCGTTAGAACAGGGTTTTTTGTTTGTAAAAAGGTTAATTTTAAATTAATGACATAAGGAACAAGTAATCTTGCTTCTTTCTATTATTAAACATATAAATAGTTAACTTTTTATAGTTAATTATTTAGTATATTTATTTAATGTTATTACAATTGAATAAAAACAATAATAACTCTTAAACTATATTTATATGAATTTCAAACTTTATTTATTATTACTAATGATTGTTGTTTTTACTTCATGTAAAAATAATAATGTTTATGACGAGTTTGACAATCAGTTTAATGAGAATAGATGGGATAAAAATGATATAAGGTCTTTTGAATTTAATTGCGAATCAGACTTAAAAGATGGCTCAATATATTTACATATAGGACATATTTATGATTTTCAATTTGAAGCAATACCTGTTCAAATTAAAATTACTCATCCTAATGGTGTAATTGAAAACTTAAATATTCAAGTTCAGATGAAAAATAGCGAAGGGAAAGATATTGGAGATTGTAGTGGAGATGTTTGTGATTTATATTATCCGATTAGGAAGAATATAGATTTGAAGAAAGGTAAATATGTATTTGAAGTTAAAAATGAATTTGCACATTCATTCTTACCAAATATATTAGGTATTGGAATACAAATTTTAAAATAATTGCATAAAAAAAGCCTCGTTTGAACATGCTCCAAAAAGTTAGACACTATTTGGGGCATTTTTTATGGAGAAAAAAGTAAAGTATGATTATGCATTTAAGTTAGAATGTGTAGAATTAGTTTTAAAACATCATTTTACTGATGGATATCTTTCAAAATTGAAGCAGATTCCAAGGTAGAATATTCACAAGTGGGTCAGTTTTTATAAGGCTTATGGTAAAATTGGCTTAATACCACGCGAAAAAATCAAAGTTATTCTGTTGAATTTAAGTTAAAAGTACTCAAGACTATAGAAAAGGAATCTCTTTCATTAATGGCAGCTAGCTTAAGATTTAATATTCCAAATATTGCCATATTTTTAAAATGGAAAAAAGATTTTGTTAACTTTGGTCTTGAAGGATTACGACCAAAACAAATAGGTCGTCTTGTTACTATAAGCAATTTTAAAGCCAAAAATCATAAATCAGACCAACCTTTAACTCGAGAGCAAGAATTATTAAAAGAAAACGAAATACTTCGTTGTGAGAATGAATTGCTAAAAAAGTTACATGCCTTAGCTCAAGCCAAGAGAAATCTCAACCCATAATGTAAGGCATAAATTTGATTTAGAATTGCTTCTAGATCAAACAAACATGGCACGTAGTAGCTTTTATTATCATAAAAAACAAAGTAAATTACCTGATAAATATAAAGAAATTAAAGAGTTAATTAAATCCATCTATCAAAAGCATAAAGGACGATATGGTTACAGACGAATAACAGATGAGCTTTATAATAAAGGGAGTAATTATCAATCACAAAACGGTTTTTAGATTAATGAATTTATTAGGATTGAAAAGCATTGTTAGGGTAAAAAAATATAAATCTTATAAAGGTGAAAATGGTAAAATTGCTCCAAATATTTTAGAAAGAAATTTTAAAATCAAAGCTCCAAATCAAAAAAGGGCAACCGATATGACAGAGTTTAACGTATCTGGGAATAAATTGTATTTATCACCAATAATCGACTTGTTCAATCAAGAAATAATTAGCTATGAACTAACAAATAGACCTGTGTTTAATCAAGTTGAAATGATGCTTAAAAAAGCATTTAAGAAAATACCAAATAACACAAATTTAACGCTTCATTCTGACCAAGGTTGGCAATATCAAATTAGTCAGAATCAGCATTTATTAAAAGAAAAAGGAATTATACAAAGTATGTCAAGAAAAGGAAATAAAAGAATATATTAATTACTATAATAAAGAAAGAATTAAATCAAATTTAAACAAAATGAGCCCGATACAATATCGAGCTCATTATTATCAAAATTAATTATAAATTTGTCTAAACTTTTGGGTGCAGTCTAGTGCTGATTGGTTTTTTTGTTATTATATTTTTAAATTAATTATTTTCTTTTCATCACTTTTTCAACTGCATCAACAATTGCTTGATTGTTTAGTTTGTATTTGTCCATTAATTGTGCTGGAGTTCCAGATTCTCCAAAACTATCGTTAACTGCTACAAATTCTTGTGGTGTAGGATTGTTTAAAGCTAATACTCTTGAAACACTTTCTCCAAGTCCACCAAGAATATTATGTTCTTCAGCTGTAACAATGCAACCAGTTTTAGCAACTGACTTTAAGATAGCTTCGTCATCTAATGGTTTAATTGTATGGATATTGATTACTTCAGCAGAAATTCCTTTTGCTTCTAATGCTTCTGCTGCTATAAGTGCTTCCCAAACTAAATGTCCGGTTGCAACAATAGTAACATCTGTACCTTCACTTAATAAAATTGCTTTTCCAATTACAAATGGTTCGTCAGCAGGCATAAAGTTTGGAACAACAGGTCGTCCAAAACGCAAGTAAGCTGGACCTACATGTTCTGCAAGTGCTAATGTAGCTGCTTTTGTTTGATTGTAATCACAAGTGTTAATTACGGTCATGCTTGGCAACATCTTCATTAAACCAATGTCTTCTAAAATTTGATGCGTTGCACCATCTTCTCCTAATGTTAATCCTGCATGAGATGCGCAAATCTTTACATTCTTTTCAGAATATGCTACTGATTGACGAATTTGGTCGTAAACCCTTCCTGTAGAAAAGTTAGCAAAAGTTCCTGTAAAAGGAATTTTTCCTCCTATTGTTAATCCGGCTGCAATTCCAATCATATTTGCTTCTGCAATTCCAATTTGGAAAAAACGTTCTGGATGATTTTTTTTGAAATCATCAAATTTTAAAGAACCAATTAAATCTGCACAAAGTGCAACAACTTTTTCGTTTTTTTGACCTAATTCTGTCATTCCCGCTCCAAAACCTGAACGAGTATCTTTACTTCCTGTATTTGTATATTTTTTCATTTTTTGAAATTGAAAGATTTGAAATTTATATTTTCCAAATCATGATTTTTAATAATCTGCTAAAGTGGATTTGTTCTGATCTAGTGCGCTAGCTAATTGATCATTATTAGGTGCTTTTCCATGCCAAGCATGCGTATGCATCATAAAATCTACTCCGTTACCCATTTCAGTATGTAATAAAATACAAACGGGCTTTCCTTTTCCAGTTCTTGCTTTAGCATCGTTCATACCTGCAAGAATAGCTTCAATATTATTTCCTTCTTTAATTTCTAAAACATCCCAATCAAAAGCTTCAAACTTAGCTTTAATACTTCCCATTGCTAAAACTTCATCCGTAGTTCCGTCAATTTGTTTCCCGTTAAGGTCAATAGTTGCAATAAGGTTGTCTACTTTTTTAGCAGATGCATACATAATTGCTTCCCAGTTTTGACCTTCTTGTAATTCTCCATCACCATGAAGAGTGTAAACTAAATTTTTGTCGTTGTTTAGTTTTTTAGCTTGTGCAGCTCCAATTCCTACGGATAAACCTTGTCCTAAAGAACCAGATGCTATTCTTACACCAGGTAAATGGTCGTGAGTTGTAGGGTGACCTTGAAGTCTTGAATTAATCAATCTAAAAGTTGCTAATTCCGAAACTGGAAAATAACCACTTCTTGCAAGTACACTATAAAAAACAGGAGAAATATGTCCGTTTGAAAGGAAGAATAAATCTTCTCCTATTCCGTCCATATTAAAACCTTCTTTTCTAGTCATTAGGTTTTGATATAATGTAACTAAAAATTCTGTACATCCAAGAGAGCCTCCCGGGTGGCCTGAATTTACTGCGTGTACCATTCTAAGAATGTCTCTTCTAACTTGAATAGTTAAATCTTGTAATTGTTGTGTGTTTGGTTTCATCTAATTAGGATAGTTTATGCAAAAATACTTTTAAATTTTTCTTTCGACAAACCTTTTTTCAGTAAGTTATTATAATTCAGCTATTATTTATTCACAATAGTTAAATCATAAAACAATTCTAAATTTTTGGAAGTTCTTATAAGCAAGTTGTCTAATTGATTTATATTTGCGCTTGTAAAAAATAGATATGAAATTCGATTTAGTTAAAAAAGACCCAAATAGTAAAGCAAGAGCTGCTACTTTAACAACAGATCATGGTGTAATAGAAACACCTATTTTTATGCCAGTAGGTACTGTTGCATCGGTTAAAGGTGTGCATCAAAGAGAGTTAAGAGAAGATATTAAACCAGATATTATTCTAGGGAATACCTATCATTTATATTTAAGACCAAAAACGGATATTCTTGAAAAAGCTGGAGGTTTGCATAAATTTATGAACTGGGATCGAAATATTTTAACAGATTCTGGTGGATATCAAGTGTATTCATTGTCTTCTAATAGAAAAATTAAAGAAGAAGGAGTTAAGTTTAAAAGTCATATTGATGGTTCTTACCATGTTTTCACACCTGAAAATGTAATGGAAATTCAGCGCACTATTGGTGCCGATATTATTATGGCATTTGATGAATGTACACCTTATCCTTGTGATTATCGTTATGCAAAGCGTTCTATGCACATGACGCACCGTTGGTTAGATAGATGTATTACGCATTTAGATACATTGCCTTTTAAATATGGTTACGAACAATCTTTTTTTCCAATCGTTCAAGGAAGTGTATATAAGGATTTAAGAGCACAATCTGCAGAATACATTGCAAATGCTGGAGCTGTTGGAAATGCTATTGGAGGTCTTTCTGTTGGGGAGCCAGCAGAAGAAATGTATGCTATGACAGAGGTTGTTACTGCAATTTTACCAGAAGATAAACCTCGTTATTTAATGGGAGTAGGTACTCCAATTAATATTTTGGAAAACATTGCTTTAGGAATTGATATGTTTGACTGTGTAATGCCAACGCGTAACGCAAGAAACGGAATGCTTTTTACGGCCCATGGTTCTATTAATATTAAGAATAAGAAGTGGGAAGATGATTTTTCTCCTGTTGATGAAATGGGGCATACTTGGGTTGATTTAGAATATTCAAAAGCCTATTTACGTCATTTATTTGTTGCAAATGAGTATCTTGGAAAACAAATTGCTACAATTCACAATCTTGGGTTTTATATGTGGTTAGTTCGTGAAGCTAGAAGACAAATTATAGCAGGTACTTTTAGAGCATGGAAAGATAAAATGGTTGTTCAAATGAATAATAGACTATAAAATCATACTAATTAATAGTAATGAAGATAATTGATAAATACATATTAAAAAGATACTTAGGAACATTCATGGTAATGCTCTTGATGTTTATACCTATTGGAATCATCATTGATGTTTCTGAAAAGGTGAATAGAATGATCGAAAACAAAGTAGCTTTTGCAGATATATTGGTTTATTATGGAAACTTCACTATTTATTGGGCTAACTTATTGTTTCCAATATTTTTATTCTTATCGGTAATATGGTTTACTTCAAAGCTCGCAAATAATACAGAAATTATTGCAATTTTAAGTTCTGGAATTTCTTTTAATAGGTTTCTAAGACCATATTTAGTGGGAGCTACTATTGTTTCTATATTTGCGCTATTAATGAGTTTCTTTATTGTGCCAAAAGCGAGTAAAGGATTTCTGGATTTCAGATATGAATATTTGAAAAAAAATACGCAAGCAAGAGAGACAACAGATATTTTTAGACAAATTAATAAAGATGAATTTATTTATTTAAGCAACTATAATTATTTATCTAAAACTGGATTTAATTTTACTTTTGAAAAATTTAATGATAATGTTTTAGAGTATAAAATTAATGCAAACAGGATAAAGTATAATGAAGAATCTAAAGATTATACTATGTTTGGGTTTACAAAGCGAACAATAGGTAAAGTCGACGATATTTTAGAATCAGGAGATAAAAAAATAAGAAAATTTAATTTTGAGCCCGATGATTTAACACCTGTGGTTTATATTGCGGAAACAATGACAATTACAGAACTTAATGATTTTGTTAGCAAAGAAAAAAGAAGAGGAAATTCAAACATAAATACCTATTTAGTAGTTTTTTATAAAAAGTTTAGTTTACCAATTTCAGCATTTATTTTAACTTTAATTGCTGTTGCGGTTTCTTTTATGAAAAGAAGAGGTGGAATGGGAGTAAACTTAGCTATTGGAATTGTAGTTGCATTTACGTTTATTTTCTTTGAAAAAATATTTGGTATTTTAGCCGAACAGTCAAATATGTCTCCCCTTTTTGCTGTATGGTTTCCAAATATTGTTTTTGGAATTCTAGCAATTTATCTTCTTAGAAATGCAAAACGATAATTTAAAAAGTTATTTTCTACTTCATTTAATAGTTTTTATTTGGGGTTTTACTGCAATACTTGGTGCGTTAATATCTTTAGACGCTTTACCGTTAGTTTGGTGGAGAATGTCATTAGCTGTTGTTTTTATATTAGTATATATATATGTAAAAAAAATACCACTTAAAATTCCAAAAAAAGTATTTTTCTCTTTTTTATTTGCGGGTTTAGTAATTGCATTACATTGGTTAACTTTTTTTAAAGCTATTAAAGTTTCAAATGTATCGGTTACATTAGCTTGTTTGTCCACCGGTGCTTTTTTTACTTCTATTTTAGAACCTTTATTGTTTGGAAAAAAAGTAGTTTGGTATGAAGTGCTTTTTGGGTTACTTGTTATTGGGGGATTATATATTATATTTAATGTAGAAGTTGATTACGTTTACGGAATTATTTTAGCATTAACATCTGCATTTTTATCGGCTTTATTTACTGTCATTAATGCAAAATTCACTAAAGAGTATTTACCTTCCGTAATTTCGTTTTATGAATTGGTAGGAGGAGTTGGGTTTTTAAGTGTTTATTTGTTATTTACAAATGGTTTCAATAGTAATTTCTTTTCCCTTTCCATGAACGATTTTGGATGGTTAATTTTATTGTCATCAATTTGTACCGCTTATGCCTTTATTGCCTCAGTAAAAGTTATGAAATATTTAAGCCCTTATACGGTAATGCTAACCATTAATTTAGAGCCCATTTACGGAATTATTTTAGCAGTTTTAATTTTTAAAGATGAAGAACAGATGAGTCCGATGTTCTATGTTGGAGCTGCAATTATTTTATCTACGGTTATTTTAAACGGAGTGATTAAGAAATATAAAAAACAAGAAACTAATTCAGTACCAGAGTAAGATTTATTGACTGAAAATTTTATCTTTGTCTTTACAAATAAAACAAAACAAGCATCTCATATGGAATATTTAGATTTTGAACTACCTATAAAAGAGCTAGAAGATCAATTAGACAAATGTCAGGTAATTGGTGAAGAGTCTGAAGTTGATGTAACAGCAACTTGTATGCAAATTCAAAAAAAATTAGAAGCAACTAAAAAAGAAATATATAAGAACCTAACTGCTTGGCAACGTGTACAAATGTCAAGACACCCAGATCGTCCTTATACATTAGATCATATAAAAGCACTATGTGGAGATACCTTTTTAGAGCTTTTTGGCGATAGAGGTGTAAAAGACGATAAGGCAATGATTGGTGGTTTAGGAAAAATAAACGGGCAATCGTACATGCTAATTGGTCAGCAAAAAGGATATAATACAAAGACAAGACAGTACCGTAATTTTGGTATGGCTAACCCTGAAGGATATAGAAAAGCACTTCGTCTAATGAAAATGGCCGAAAAATTTGGAATTCCTGTTGTTACTTTAGTTGACACTCCAGGAGCTTATCCAGGTTTAGAAGCAGAAGAAAGAGGACAAGGTGAAGCTATTGCAAGAAATATTTTTGAAATGTTTCGTTTAAGAGTGCCAATTATTACAATTATTGTAGGAGAAGGTGCATCAGGAGGAGCTCTAGGTATTGGAGTTGGAGATAAAGTATTCATGTTAGAAAACACTTGGTACTCTGTTATTTCTCCAGAATCTTGTTCGTCTATTTTATGGAGAAGTTGGGAATTTAAAGAGCAAGCTGCTGAAGCATTAAAACTTACAGCAATTGACATGAAAAAACAAAATCTAATTGATGATATTATTCCAGAGCCTTTAGGAGGAGCACATCAAGATAGAGAAACAACTTTTAAAACAGTTGAAACATATATTACAAAAGCATTTATAGAATTAAGCAAATTATCAACAGAAGACTTAATTGCAAAAAGAATGGATAAATACAGTAAAATGGGTGAGTATAACGAATAATACCATTTTACATATACTATAAAGTCCGAAGCCTTATCGTTTCGGATTTTTTTTGCGTTATTAACAATAAAAAGCAAGTTGTCAACAGTTTTTTAACAGTAATGACCTGATAAATTCAATTTAATTTCACCAAAATTTGGTTACCTTAGCAACATGGAAAATGTCAAAAACTTTAGCTCTTTTAAAGCAGATAAAGCTACAATAATAAACCTTGAGAGAGGTAAATTGCCACCACAAGCAGTAGACCTTGAGGAAGCTGTGTTGGGTGCAATGATGATTGATAAAAAAGGGGTAGATGAGGTAATTGATATTTTACAAGCCGACGCTTTTTATAAAGAATCTCATAAACATATTTTTGAAGCTATCGTTGCACTTTTCAACGATACGCAACCTATTGACTTATTAACCGTTTCTGCGCAACTAAAAAAGGAAGCAAAGCTTGATTTAGCTGGTGGAGATTTCTATTTAATTCAATTAACACAAAAAATATCTTCTTCTGCGCATATTGAATTTCATTCACGAATTATTTTACAAAAATACATTCAAAGAAGTTTAATTAAAATTTCAAACGAAATTATTGAAGAGTCTTATGACGAAACAACTGACGTTTTTGATTTATTAGATAAAGCAGAATCAAAATTATACGAAGTAACGCAAGGAAATATTAAACGAAGTTCAGAAACTGCTCAGAGTTTAGTAATTCAAGCCAAAAAACGTATTGAAGAAATTGCAGGAAAAGAAGGTTTAAGTGGAATTCCTACAGGTTTCCATGATTTAGATAAACTTACTTCTGGTTGGCAACCATCCGATTTAATTATTGTTGCTGCTCGTCCAGGTATGGGTAAAACCGCTTTTACATTATCAATGGCTCGAAATATGGCAATTGATTATGGTAAACCTGTTGCCTTTTTCTCACTTGAGATGTCTTCTGTACAGTTAATTACGCGTTTAATTTCATCTGAAACCGGATTGTCTTCTGAAAAATTAAGAACTGGTAAATTAGAAAAACACGAATGGGAACAACTTTCTATAAAGGTAAAAGATTTAGAAAAAGCACCATTATTCATTGATGATACTCCTTCGTTGTCTATTTTCGATTTACGTGCAAAAGCAAGACGTTTGGCTTCGCAACATGGAATTAAGCTTATTGTTGTAGATTATTTGCAGTTAATGACTGCTGGTGGAAATGGAAAAGGCGGCGGAAATCGTGAACAGGAAATTTCTACAATTTCGCGAAACTTAAAAGCATTAGCAAAAGAATTAGAGATTCCGGTTATTGCACTTTCACAACTTTCGCGTGCAGTAGAAACACGTGGTTCAAGTAAAAGACCTTTACTTTCAGATCTTCGTGAATCTGGGGCAATTGAGCAAGATGCCGATATTGTTTCGTTTATTTATCGTCCAGAATATTATAAAATTGACGAATGGGATGACGACGAACAATCGCCAACGCAAGGACAAGCAGAGTTTATTATTGCAAAACATCGTAATGGTGGATTAGATAATATTCGATTGAAGTTCATTGGTAATCTTGGTAAATTTGATAATTTAGATACTTTTGGGGGTTCGTTTGACGATTTGCCTTCTAAAATGAATTTAGAGGATAATAACCCGTTTATAACTCCAAATCTTCCTACTCCAAATGAAGCTTTTGGTAGCAATATGAATAATTTTGACGATGATGATTCAGATGTTCCGTTTTAATTAAACGATATAAATTAATAAATACAAGGTTAGATTTTTTTTCTAACCTTTTTTATTTAATAAAATCTAACCCCGTATTTACACCTGATTTTATACTAAAATTTTAACATGTAAGATTAATATTCTATTTTTAAATAATTATTAACCTTAACCTTATAATTCATGTCAGATTTTAGAATTACTTTAGAACAAGCAGTTGCATACATTAGAACTTGGAGGAGTGCTGCAAGCCAAAACTCTGCAAAAGCACATTTAATTGCCAAGGAAGCATTATTAGATGTAATGGCTCCTAGCGATGTGGTTTCCGTACGTGCCTATTTAGGTACAGATGAAAATGGACATGAAAAATTAATTTTTGTTGGGGTAGATATTAATGGTAAAGATTTAATTGATAAGAATCATTTTCTTACAGACAAATCAAAACCTTGTCCTCCTTATTGTGATGTAGACGCAAGTCTTTTATTAATTCTCGAATAGTTGGATAAAGCAATAAGCTATTTACATATTACTTCAGCAATATTATGTTTGCTGTATTTTATAGGTTTTTCTAAACAAGGAAAAGCCTATAAAATTTTTACTATATATATAACTGTTGTTTTAGCTATAGATTTTATAGCCTCTCATTTATGGGATTGGTTTGGTATTTATAATATTTTTA
>Ga0102813_1001282_pt1 | contig 11242 bp, 10 predicted proteins | sample ColrivemetaGS725_FD_84512 | JGI IMG/M metagenome (GOLD analysis project Ga0102813, IMG submission 84512) | Estuarine microbial communities from the Columbia River estuary - Flood tide ETM metaG S.725 | ecosystem: Environmental > Aquatic > Marine > Intertidal zone > Estuary | place: USA: Columbia...
AGAGTTTGAGACACTAGACGCGCAGCATATCAAGGATCTCATCGAGCATGGCGAGATGAAAGATCCACCAAAGCCACCAGAACCGCCGGAGATCCCTGATGACATGCAGAAAGAGAAAGCTCCGGAGTCGACTGAGGAAAAAAATCGGGGTGAAGATGGGACGTTTATATCGGCCTTCAGTTAATTTTTTTCCGGGAATCAAGTTTCTCGAACACACACTCAAAAAGTAATCATGGAAAATGTTGTTATTATTGGGACCGGCTGTGCCGGTTGGACTGCCGCTATCTACACGGGTCGCGCTAATTTGGAGCCTCTTGTCCTTTCTGGGACGCAGCTTGGCGGCCAGTTGACGACAACGACCGAGGTCGAAAACTTTCCAGGTTTTCCGGACGGTGTTATGGGGCCAGAATTAATGGGGCGGATGCAACAGCAGGCGGAAAAGTTTGGAGCCAAAGTTGAATACAAAAAGGTTAATGAAATCACAAGGAATGAGGACGGAACCTTCGATCTCAAAACAGACTCAGGGATGGTCCAGTCCAAAACTGTCATCATAGCTACAGGAGCTGCGCCTCGCTACCTAGGCTTGGAAAACGAAATGACTCTAGTTGGCCATGGAGTGACATCTTGTGCGACTTGCGACGGGGCATTCTATCGTGATGTGCCAGTCGCTGTGGTTGGTGGAGGGGACTCAGCCTGTGAGGAAGCTAATTTCCTGACTCGCTTCGCATCGAAGGTTTATCTCATTCATCGTCGTGATGAACTCCGAGCTTCGAAAATCATGGCTGATCGCGTTCTAGCGAATGAAAAAGTTGAGCCAGTCTGGGATTCTGGAATCACCGAGTACCTCACAGATGAAGAGGGAGAGGTTCGTGCTGTCAATTTAGAGAACCTCAAGACGGGAGGAAAATCAGAGCTGGAAGTTAAATGCGTCTTCGTAGCAATTGGTCATGTTCCAAATTCCCAGTTTGTTGGTGGACTAGTTGATCTCGATGAGAATGGATACGTTCTCCAGAATCCCCATAGTACAAGCACAAAAACGCCGGGGCTTTATGCTGCGGGTGATGTTGCGGACCATATTTATCGCCAAGCCATTACGGCTTCTGGACAGGGATGTGCTGCTGCGATTGAGGCGGAGCGTTATCTTGCTGACAGTGAGTAATTAGAAGCTATCGCGTTTCCTCAAGACTAGAATTCCAAGGGTTCCGGTTTTTTGTAAGCGCGCTTTGCACGCTGATTAGAGGAAGCAAATATTGAGCCGCCAGTTTTACTGGCAATCAGGGACTGAAGAACATCTCCTTGGTAGCCCTAATTAGGATTCAAGACCTGCGATCATTTTGGTGAACCATGCGGCACCGTCTTCGAGATCGGAGATCTGAATGAATTCGTCGGCCGTATGGGCTTGGTCGATGGATCCGGGTCCAAGGCAAATTGAAGGAATTCCGGCAGCCGATAAATGAGCCGCATCAGAAAACCAGGGAGCTCCGACGAATTTGAGGTTTGAATGAATTTCCTTAAGTTTCATGAGCCAGGGATGATCAGGCGGCATCGCCATGGGCGGCGATTCTGCGCTGTGTATCAACTCAACGTCTGTAAGATATCGTTTCAAGATATCGCTTGCAGTTTCATCGCTCACTAAGGCGGGTACCGTTCTAATATCAAGGGTAGCAGTAGCCTGTGCCGGCACGATATTTGCGCGGGTCCCTCCCGAGATCATACCGACATTCATGGTTGATTGATCCAGAACGGGATGTTGGAAACCTGAAAGATACTTAAGAAAAGAGCCCTCGAGACCTTGTAGCTCTCTGAGGAGTTTAAGAATAGCGTTCTCACCAAGATGAGGCTGTGAAGCGTGGGTGGCTTTACCTGTTGCCTTTACTGTGGCCCAGAGACATCCCTTAGTGCAGTAAACGGCTTCCAGAGCAGTCGGCTCACCAGCAACTGCGAAATCGTATTGGTGTGCGTGGTTTTCAGCAAAGTGTCGGGACCCTGGCTGTCTCGATTCCTCGCCCATGAAGCCAATAAAATCGACTGCTATTGGGAGGTTTTCGAGAAGGTGGGCATTTTCGCGAAGTCCCCATAGCATTGCAGCCATGGGCCCTTTGGTATCGGAAGCTCCCCGTCCATAAATTTTGCCGTCACTGATTGAGCCAGAAAAAGGATCAATCGTCATTCCTGAAACCCCAACGGTGTCCAGATGAGGCCCAAGGAGAATTCGAGGGCGGTTTCTGGACCCTGGAGCTCGAGCAATTAAATTGGGCCGTCCGGGTTCCACTTCTTCAAAAACAGAATCGAACCCATAGGGTTCAAGGAACTCGGAAACTAGGTCGGCGACCTCCTTTTCCCCGCCCGGGGACACTCCGGGATCTCCATCTGGGTTAACTGACGGGATTTGGACAAGGTCTTGGAGAAGTTCGACTACAGATTCCATTTGGGAGATTCTAAGAAATCAAATGCCAATGTGGAAGTTTTTCGTCTTGGCAAGAAGGGCCTCTCTTGGTGATAATGGAAGGATGAAGAACCGTTTAACCCTTGGCGTTGCCCTCATGCTTCTCGCCAGTTTCGTATTTGTGAGTTTTGCTGCCAAAAAGGATAACGGAAAAGATTCAGGCGTCGTTAAAGTGTTGATCATTGATGGTCAAAATAATCATAACTGGAAAGAGACTACTCCAGTGCTTGAGAAAATCTTTGGGAGTAATGAACGCTTTTCACTAGATGTAAGCACAAGTCCGGGAAATAAGGCTGCGAAGGAAGAGTGGGATAAGTGGCGCCCCGAGTTCCAAAAGTATGATGTTGTGGTGAGTAACTATAATGGTCAAATGTGGCCCGGGGAAGTGCGTGCTTCATTCGTTGATTTTGTGAAAAATGGTGGCGGGTTTGTTGTCGTGCACGCGGCAGATAACGCGTTCTCAATGTGGCCTGAATATAATGAAATGATCGGTCTTGGTGGTTGGGGAGGACGTAATGAGAAGAGTGGTCCATACGTTTATTACAAAGACGGCAAAGAGGTTGTAGACGAATCTAAGGGAAGGGGGGGGAATCATGGACCCCAACACGAATTTGTGATCACAAATCGAGCCGATGATCATCCAATTACTAAAGGGATGCCCAAAGAGTGGTTACATGCCAAAGATGAGCTTTATGACATGCTCCGGGGACCTGCCAAAAACATGGAAGTTCTTGCGACCGCTCCAAGTGAGAAGACGAATCGCGATGAGCCCATGCTCATGGCCCTTAACTACGGGAAAGGCCGGGTTTTTCACACAACGCTGGGACATGCTAATTATTCAATGCAGTGCCGAGGATTCTACGACACCCTTTTAAGAGGCGCTGAGTGGGTTGCAGGTAAAGAGGTGACGGTTAGTTGGTCCAAGGATTTCCCAACCAAAGAGAAGGTTACTCCAGTCAAGTGAGGTGACGTCTAATTTGCTCCAAGCGTGGTATTACCTTTTGACGTTTGGGACATGAAATTTTTCTTCTCTAGTCAATGACGGTTCCTGGCGGTGCCGTCTTTCTTCCTTTAATTGGTGCGGTGCTGCACCCGCTTTTAGGATGGTGTATTCAGAAGGGAACGTTTCATGATGTCCGTCTATCCGTGATTGTTGCTATCGCAAATTTAGTCACGGCATTGATATTCCTCTTATATCTTCACCCAACTGGGGGCTGGGAAATTTCTGGAAGAGATTGGTGGGCGATCGGAAATGGTGTCTTCTTTTTTTTGGGACAATGGTTCTCCATCCAATCAGTGAAGACGGGCGATCTGGCGGTTCATTCTTCCGCTTTGGGAATGAAGGTGGTGATTGTGGGATTCTTTTCTATGCTGGTGGGGCTTGAACCGAGCTCATGGAGTTTAGTGTGTGGCGTTATCCTAGCAACGGTAGCGATTTTCCTTGTCTCAGGAGGAAGTGCGGAAGGTTGGCGAGCCCATCGTGTAACGGTAGGTCTGACTTTGGTGGCTTGCCTGTTTTTTGGAATTAATGATTTTTTAACCGGTTGGCAGAGTCGTGAAATCGGAGCAGCACGCTGGCTAATTCTTATGATGAGTACGAGCGGGGTTATTTCAATTGGCCTCTTATTTCGTCGCGGAGAGCAATTGGCGATGTTGGCTAGAAATCCCCGTATTGCGACTTTTGTAGTCGGAGCGGGACTTTTGCTCGGACTGCAGGCTCTTGTCGTGAATTTGGCATTCAGCCGTTATGGTCAGCCGACTTTAAGTAACGTTGTCTTCAGCACTCGAGGATTGATGGCGGTTCTTTTTCTCTATTTCATCGGGCGTAAGAGCGATCCACGTTTTGTAAGGAAACAGAGTGCAGGTGGGGTCCTGATGGTGATAGCGCTTGCGATCGTGCTGGGAGCATGAAAAGCCAGCTATTGATAAGGGAGGGTTTTGTTTTCTAAGAGAGGGAATAAGAGGTGACTACCTTCGTTCATAAAGGAGTCCGCTCGGCTATTCTTCTTCGGTGCCCCCAAGAGTGACATTGATCTTATACTTATTTTGGAGGTGGGAATGAGCTTTGCTGGCTTGGCCGGATTTTGGATAGCGTTTGCAAGTCAGTTGAAAGGTCCGGATCGCCTTTTCCTTGTCATTTGCCTCTTCGTAGGTGTAACCGATTTGCAAACTCGCCTCAGGTGCTGACTTCTCTAGAATCTTAATCTGATTGTAGAGAGTGATGGCCTCTCGGTGCTCCTCAATCTTTCGATGGCAATTCGCCATCGCAAAGTAGTTCGCGGGAAATCTATCGATTTGACGATAGCAGGCGATCGCTTTTTTCCAGTCCGACTGTGTTTCGTGACATCCGGCGATGGACCAGAGGTATTCGCCCGAATTATCTCCGTCGATTTCGATGATTTCACGATAGCAGGCAATCGCTTTTTCCCATTCGGATTGGGTCTTATAACAACCGGCTATCGTCAAAAGATATTTAACAGAATTATCTTTATCGATTTCGATGATTTCACGATAGCAAGCGACCGCCTTTTCCCAGTTAGGTTGGTTCTCATAACAACTGGCAATATTCAAAAGATATTCGACAGAGCTATTGCCGTCGATTTTTATGAGCTTCCGGTAGATTGTGATAGCGGCCGCAACTTTTTTCTCCTCAAGTGACATCGCGGCAAGATTTTTGAGACCTGCTAGCTGATCTTCAAATTCGCCATAGATTTTTCGAGCTTCGTTCCTTCGGTCTCGCGACTTGTACCATTGCGCCATCGTTCCACGAAGACTGTCATTCATACCGAAACGCTCTCCAATCTCGCGATAGATTTTCATAGTTTCGCTATGGCGGCCAAGAGTAGTATTCAAATCTGCTGCCTGATAGAAGAATTGTGATGCCAACTCAGTGCGGACGGTTGCCTCGTTTCTAAGTGTCATGATTAATTGATCTCCCAGCTTTAATGCTGCAATTCTTGTTTTTTGATCTCCAAGGAGATGCTTCATTGTTTTGACGGAGAGGCTGTAAACTTGTTCGAAAAGCTTGGTTCCAGAATACGTGGTGGCTAGGGCTTTTCTTCCTTGGTCGAGGTTTTGCGCAAAGCAGTGTAATTCAGCGAGCTCGTGACATGCCTTGATGCAGGCAGCTTTCGATTTCTCGGTTCGTTCTACCCTGAAAGTGAGCTCACTCAGAAGGGTGAGGCGTTCCTCCATGTCCTCATGTAAGCGTGCATAGTGGAGAAGATCTTGCCGTGCGCGCATAGCAAATTCATGGCTAGGGTATTCCTTGATGAGAAATCGGTATGATTTTTTAGCGTCCTTAATTTCGCCCATTGTACGATAGGCATCTCCCATACAATAGGATGCGATCGTGGCTTCAGGAGATTCTGGCCAGTAGTCGATGACAGATTGAAAGCCCTCGCGTAAGGCGGTTTTGGGCTTTTTAAGCTTCATCATCGTATGACTCCACATTAGCTGCGCGTAGGGAGCACCAACGCTTTTTTCATAAAGGGTTAAGAATTTTTCATATTCGGCAAGAGCGATCTTAAAACTTCCTTTAAGAAAGTGCTTCTCGGCAATTTTAATTTGATAGCGTTCGACCTCCCGCATCTTTTCGAAGGTTTTAACGTCAATTTGTTGGAGCGTTGAGAGAGCTGCGGTCGCGAATGAACCGAGGGCAAGGACAAGGCTAAGGATAAAGGCAGGCATAATTATTTCTTGGTTCGTTCAAGCCACTTGTTGTATTCGGTGTGGGCATAATAGATGATATTGACCCCAAGTTGATAGGAAGACTCCCAGACCTCCCGTTTGACTCCAGAATGGCCGTCGGCCCAAGCATCGCCAATATCTCCCGGGTGGTAATAAGCGACAAGTCGACCGTCGACAACCCAGCCGAGTGCGTTGGATCGTCCATGCGGAGCGACGATAGGGAGGCGTGGAAGTGAATAAGGAATTCGATGGATCGGATGGTCGAGATAGACATCGATAGTTTCGACACGTGGAAGAACCTTTTTCATCATCGAAACAAATTGGCCTTCCCATCCAGAGCTTCCTCCGTTGTCACCAAAGAGCATGCCGTGGTGCTCGATCAGATAGCGACGCATGGTCTGAATCTCTGTGTCGCTAAGGCTGATTCCTTCTTGCCCGGTCATGTAAACGATAGGCGGACTTTTTCGTTTGGGAAAACTCTTGAGTCGACCGATTTCCATTGGTTCGGGGCGGTCGCTAACTGGGTGGCCGGTGCGGACTCCGTATTCGGTCAGCAAATTAAGGTCGGAACCGCGATCCATATCTTGTTCCCAGTCGCCGCCATCATATTTCAGGCGAATGAAACGAACTTTTCCTCGCGTTGTGCCTGAGGAAAATCCCGCGCTATCCCCTTTGCCTTGTCCGATTTGATAAAGGTGTTCCGTGACTTCGAGGACTTCAAGTTTGATGTCATCAATGGGAGGAGGATTGAAAAGGACGCTGCTGTAGGGGTTGATGACAAACTTTTTGTTGATCACCTTCTGGATTTTGACGACTTGCTTAAGTTGAATACTATCTCCACCTCCGAGGGGTGATTCGTAAATACTACAGCCTGAAAGCCTCGTTAAAATGAAGGCTGCGATACTGAAGAGTATAGTGTAGCTCACGAGGGTAAGGAGAGATTGGCGGAGTTTGTGGTTCTTCTTCCCAAAGTACCACGCCGAAAGTCTACGAGGATCCCAGGAATGGCTGTAGTTGGAATTAGTGGAGATGCGTTTTGTTTCGTGATCGATTCCCCAAGCAGTCCATCCAAGTCCAAGAAAGAAGGCTCCGACTGTTCCGATTTGTGAAATGGTAATCGAGAGCGCGTAGGAAAAGTTAAGAAGAGGGAGTAGAACAGCGAGTTGCCAGACTGGAAGGTAGAAAGCACTTAGAACCCCGCGGCGAATGAGGAGGGAAGACTTGCGGTGTTGGCGGACCCAAAAAAAGAAGACTGGAAGCACTGATATGAAGCCGATCGCTGCGAGCCAACGATTCAACCAAAACCAAACATGTGCGTCGATCCAGAGAAGGCACCAGAATACAGCGTAAATCCCTGTCAACGAGATTGGGCTGCGAAGGCGGCGGGGGAGCCGGCTGCAGAGATCTTTAATCTTTTGTTGAGGGAGCATTGCGGTTGCGTCACAATGGGAGTCGAGAAATCGAGTTGTTTCACTCTAGGTCTTTGAGAAAACTTCCTCCATCGTCTTCGAGTGGATTGACATTTTCTGGGGCGGTTTTCTTTTCATTAACCCCAAGTGGAGCGAGAGGTTCGGCGGGCTTTATTTGGTTAGGAGGAGGGTTGGCTTCTTTGGGCTCGGGAGCGGGAGGTGCTGGATTTGTAACGATCGGCTGCTCAGGGTTAGGAGTTTCTTTATTTCCCAAAAAATAAGGAATGGCGGTTAGGGCAAAGATGGCAACGATTACCAAAATAACCGAAAGAATAATGGCTCGGATGAGCTGGCTCGATGCGACAATTCCCAACATCTCCGGTGGGCTCTTCCCCTTTATTTCACGAAGAAATAGCTGTAGCTCCTGAACGGTAGCGCGTGAGTTATCCTTAAGCTCGCGGATGTCTGCCTTGGTGCTTGCCATAGAAGGGCGAGATTCACCAGAGTTTTTTGATTTTCCTTTCATTGGGAAGGTAGAGGTTGTTCGGGTTCAAGGATATGAACGAGATCGCCACCGGCTTCACTGATCGCAGCGATAATGGGTTCAAAGTGTAGTGCTTTGGCTTCCTTGTGAACTTTGAGAAAGACATAGCGTTTCCCCGATGGGGTGTCACCGAGGATTTGCGAAAGGGCTGCAGGAAGCGCATCGGTAGAAATCTCTTTACCATCTAGGTAGTTTTTGAACCCAGTATCGATGGTGACGCTTGCTAGCGGGGAGGCGACCATTTCAACTTCCTTAAGCTTGGCGGGTTGCCAGCGAACGTGACTGTCGTCCTGCGCTCGAGCGAGTATGACGAAGAAAATAAGCAATAAGAAGCCGATGTCTCCCATCGCGAAGGAAGGAACAGATGCCGTAAGTTTTTTTCGGGGAAGTTTCATTCGACGTTAATGATCCGATCTGATTCGATTTCGAGAGTGAGGATGCCGCCTGCTTGTTCGATGACTTGTGAAATTTTAATCCAGAGCGGGTAAGGCGTATTGGGTGCGCTTTTAACGGTGACGATACGGTCTTCATCTCTCGTCTTTTTAGACAAGGCTGCGTTAAGCTTGAGGGGAAACTCGTTAAGTTTTAGAGGGCTTCCGTTCAGGATGATGCTGTTTGGTGTAATTGAAACTTCGATATTTTTGCTTTGTTCCTGCTTCTCAGTTTTCTCCTCAGTCTTTGGAAGGATTTGTGCGATTCCGGTCTCTGGCTGCACTGCAGCGCAGACGAGAAAGAAGATAATAAGGATGAAGGCTATATCCGAACTGGCACTGGCAGGTGGATCGATCAATAATTTACCACGTTTCAGTTTCATGAGTTTTCCTTGTCCAGAGTCAGCCGGAGAGAAACAACTTCAATGAGCTCAGCGGCAGATGATTCAACCTGAAGAACGAAGTCATTGATGAGTCCGGTGAAGTAGTTGAAAGCAATGTAAGCTGGAATACCTACGATTAATCCGAAGGCAGTGGTGAGAAGGGCAACCCTAATTCCCGATGCCGCAGCTTGCACGATGTTCTGTTGACCAATATTCGCTTCGATATCACCGAATGCTACGATCATCCCTTGCACCGTCCCGAGAAAACCCAGCATGGGTGCAACTGAAGCGATAGTGGCGAGAATGGGAAGATGACGCTCGAGGGCCGCAACAATATTAACACCGTAGTTTTCCATGCTTTTTACGACCTGTTGTTCCATCTGAGCCTGATCGTAGTTTAGACGGCGAAGGACGAGGTATTTACGAAGACCGTTTGAAAGGATCGCGGGAACAGGTCCGCGTGCAGAGTCGCAGAGTTTTAAAGACTCTTCAACTTTGTCTTCGGATAAGAGTTCGATGACTTCTTCACGGAGGCTTCCGGCATCGGTTTCGAGTAGCTTGAGGCTACGATAGCGCTCAATGATGACCGCGATAGCCATGACTAGAAGGGCGAGTAAGGGCCACATGAAGGGTCCGCCTTCAAGTAAAAATTTTAGAGCGCCGGATTCAAAAAATCCGGCATCAGCGAGGTGGGCTGGAGTCATGTTTATTCGTTTAGATTAGCTTCTTTTTCAAATTGGGAGAGAAGTTCCGGGAGTGCGAGTCTTCCTCGGGAATACTTGGCCGCGTCGCTTTCAGGGAAGTCCCACCGGCAGCGGTTGTAACGTCGAAAAGCATTGGGGATATCTCGACCCATTCGATAACTTTCACCCGCCCAAAATAGTGCTTGGGCGGTAAGTTCTTGGTCAGGAAAACGCTTAGTAAAGGCGTCGAATGATTTGCCCCCTTTTAGAAATTCTTCCTGCTTGTAATGGCATTGGCCAATGCGGAACGCCATCTTCGGAGTCCATTCATGGTTTGGGAATTTCTCCAGGAATTTTTCGCCAACCGAGGCTGCAACGGAATAGTCCTCTTTAGTGTAAAAGTGTTCGTTAATACGAAGCATGACATTTGCGATGAGAGGGCTCTTTGGATAGGTTCCAGCTAAGGTCACATATGCTTCAAGCGCTTCATCGAGTTCGCCGGCTTCTTCGTGACATTGACCAAGTTTATACTGTGAATCCGGGGCAAGATTGTGCTCGGGGTGATTTCTGACAATGGATCCATATGCGGCGATAGCTTCGTTCCAAGCCTCCATTTCTTGAGCGAATTGGCCGAGAAGGTAGGAGACACGTGGAGCGTATTTGGGATTTGGGTAATCGTCTTGAAGATCGCGGAGAACGCGTTGCCCTGAGGTCAGCGCTGCTTCAGCCTTGGCGTCTTGTTTGAGTTTGCGTTGGCTCTTGAAGAGCTCGAAGTAGCTCTCGGCGATATGAAATTGAGTTTGGATCGCTAAGTCTTCATCTTTGTAAATCTTACTAAAAGCAGCCATCACGCCATCAGTGCCAATAGCAACCGGCAGCATACGTTTGATGATTGGTTGTCCGTCGATAGTTTGAATGACGTTATCAAGATATCCTGCGGTGATTTGATCGCCGAAAAAACATTCGATTTTTCCTTCGAAATTTCCGGGCTCTGGTTTGGGATTCGCCTGGAGGGGGAATGATCCACTGAATACACCGCTGTGTGTCAGAGTTTCCTCTAGTTCGACCGTTTCGTCCTCACCGCTTTCGGTTATAATTCGCACTATCGCCATATCTCGATTTTTCGAAATATCGAGATCTGGATCGGAAAGGCGAAGGAAGAGTTTCTTGCCGACGTGTGCGATTTCGGCGGGTTCTAAATATTCTTCATTGGTGATTTCGAGGCTAGCAGCGGAGAAGAGTTTTGCGGCAGCGTTCAGAGCAATTTTGGAGTCATCGGGCCGTGAGTTGTCCTGGTAGATGGCGGTGAATTGGTCCGTGCCAACAACGCTTAGGACAGCCAGTGCGGCTTTAGATTTAGTTGATCCATTATCGAGTTCGGTTTCAGGGTCGGGCTCGGTCGGAATAATGATTTTACCGAGTCCGCCTTTTGGCAAAGTGCCGTCTTCGGGAACCATCGCGATATTGTGGGGCGAGCCTAAGAGGAGAGTGATTTGGCCAACGAAACGCCCTTCTAAAAGAGCTGGGTTGCGAGACTCGGAAAGGGCTTCATTCGGAGGAGCGAAGGCCCGCGATAGAACACACTCGACTTGTGTCTTTACTCCTTGGGTGGTCATGACATCGACGAGCACCGTGCTTCGGGAATCCTTGGCGCGG
>Ga0102813_1001304_pt1 | contig 11126 bp, 7 predicted proteins | sample ColrivemetaGS725_FD_84512 | JGI IMG/M metagenome (GOLD analysis project Ga0102813, IMG submission 84512) | Estuarine microbial communities from the Columbia River estuary - Flood tide ETM metaG S.725 | ecosystem: Environmental > Aquatic > Marine > Intertidal zone > Estuary | place: USA: Columbia...
AAAAATTGGATGTAATAATTCATCTAATTTATTAGGTTCAATTTTAAGCATTGCTTCTTTTTCTGTATGTAAACCTTCTTTTAAAGAATCCATTGCAATTTTAACCATTGCAGCACCAGTACGTTTACCATTACGCGTTTGAAGAATCCAAAGTTTACCATCTTGCATGGTGAACTCCATATCCTGCATATCTTTATAATGTAACTCTAACTTTTCTTGGTATCCGTTTAATTCATTAAAGATTACTGGCATTAATTCTTCTAATGAAGGATAGTTAGCCAATCGGTCTTCTTCTTCAACTTTAGCTAATTCAGCCCAACGCAATGACCCTATTTTTGTAATTTGTTGCGGAGTTCTAGTCCCTGCGACAACATCTTCACCTTGTGCATTAATTAAATATTCTCCATTGAAAAGATTTTCACCTGTACCAGCATCACGCGTAAAACACACACCAGTTCCGGAGTTATCTCCCATATTACCGTAAACCATAGCTTGTACGTTAACTGCTGTTCCCCAATCAGCTGGGTAACCGTTCATATTTCTATAGTACACAGCTCTATCACCATTCCAGCTATTAAAAACCGCTACAACAGCTCCCCAAAGTTGTTCCCAAGGGTTTGTTGGAAAATCGTGTCCTGTACGTTTTTTGACGGCTTCTTTAAAATCATATACTAAATCTTTTAAATCTTGTACTGTAAATTCTGTATCTAATTCTATATCACGTTTATGCTTTAAGGCTTCCATTATCTCTTCAAAAGGATCGATATCTTCTTTAGATTCTGGTTTCATACCTAAAACTACGTCACCATACATTTGAATAAAACGACGGTATGAATCCCAAGCAAAAATCTCATTATTTGTTTTTTTGGCTAACCCAAGAACCACTTCATCATTCATTCCTAGATTAAGTACAGTATCCATCATTCCTGGCATGGAAACCCTTGCCCCAGAACGCACTGATACTAACAATGGATTATCTTTATCACCAAAAGCTGTTCCCATTTGAGACTCTATTTTGGCGATTGATGCTTCGACCTCTTCCTTAATCATTCCTACAACGGCCTCTTGGCCTAAAAGGTTATATTCCGTACAAACTTCGGTAGTAATAGTAAACCCTGGAGGGACAGGAATTCCTATTGCGCTCATTTCTGCTAAATTAGCTCCTTTACCACCCAATAGGTTTTTCATTGTGCTGTTTCCATCAGCTGTTTTGTCCCCAAATTTAAAAACTCGAGCCTTTGTTTTTTCAAGTATTTCCATAATATTTATTTTAATTATCCTTGTATAAAAGGTTCAATAAAAGTAACTTATAAAAGAATGAATTATCATGACAAAAGTCATGTGGAAACAATTTAAATTTGAAAAAAAATTGGTTTTTAATTAAATAAAACGTTATACCAATATGCTATTTGTAGCTGAACTAAATTTTCTAAAAGAAAATTTTTTAGGAAGAAATAAACTGATACCAAAAAAATAGTACTTCCAAAAATATGACAGTGCTTTCTAATTAATTCTAGTATTAAAGTTTATACCAACTTCAATTGTTTTTCTATTTTTTCATCCATTTTTCGATATGCTCTTGTCACTGTACGTTTCATTATTAATGACACGAATAAAGCAATGGTAAATAATCCAGCAAAAACTTTCAAGGTGGTATCTAGTGAACCTATAGCATTCTTAACCATATCATAAATAGTTGGACCTACAACACCCGCTAATCCCCATGCAGTTAATACCATGCCGTGGATAGCCCCTAATTGTTTTGTTCCGAATAAATCTCCTAAAAATACAGGTAGCGTTGCAAAACCACCACCATACATGGTTATTACGGTAAAGATAACGACTAAAAAGGTCAACTCCATTGAGGTTTTTGGCAAGAAGAAAAATGCTAAAACCTGGAAAGCAAAGAAAATAATGTAAGTATTTGTTCTTCCTAAATAATCGGATAACGTAGACCAATTATTCTACCCAAACCATTAAACACATCTATTAAACCAACTATAGCTGCAGTTTCCGTTGCTGTGTAATTAAGTTTTTCTTGCATCATTGGGCTCGCCGAAGATATAATTGCAATACCGCAGGCAATATTAATAAACATAATAATTACAAAATCAGATTTAAAAGAGCACAAACATGGAATTAAGGCAGCATTATATTAAATTTAGTTTATTTGGCACCATTTCACACACTCAATTTGTAAATCATTTTTATTTTCATACTTTGCATCGTTGCATATTATATATTCCCTATGAAAGAGATAACAAGACTTTTTGATTTTCCTTATTACCAATTAGAAAATAAACCTAATGATGCCGCTTTAGTTACTAAATACAAAGGTGAATGGGTCAAAACTTCAACACAAGAATATATAGATAAAGCAAATGCTATAAGTAGAGCTCTACTAAAACTCGGGGTTAAAAAGGGGGATAGAATAGCTCTTATTTCTACAACCAACAGAACGGAGTGGAATATTATGGATATTGGCATACTTCAAATTGGTGCACAAAATATCCCAATATATCCAACCATTTGTGCTGAAGATTATGAATATGTTTTAAATCATAGCGAATCTACTTATTGCTTTGTTTCAGACGAAGAAGTATTAGGCAAAGTCAATAAAGTAATAAAGAATACGGGTTTAAAAGAAGTCTATTCTTTTGATCATATTAAAGGATGTAAACATTATTCTGAATTATTAGAATTAGGGAAAGACACTTCTAATCAAGAAGAAGTGGAAATTCGAAAAAATGAAGTAAAGCCCTCTGATTTAGCTACAATTATATACACATCGGGCACCACAGGTACTCCTAAAGGGGTTATGCTTTCTCATTGGAATATTACAAGTAATGTTATAGATAGTATTCCAAGAGTACCTTTGGATGAAGGAGAAACACGAGTACTCAGTTTTTTGCCTATATGTCATATTTTTGAACGTGTTTTAATTTACGTATACCAGCATTCGGGAACTTCTATATATTTCGCAGAAGCACTTGATAAAATAGGTGAAAATGCCAAAGAAATTAAACCCAACATGATGAGTGTTGTACCAAGGCTCTTAGAAAAAGTGTATGATAAAATAATGGCAAAAGCCGAAGAACTTACCGGTATTAAAAAAGCCTTGTTTTATTGGGCTGTTAGCTTAGGTGAAAAATGGGAGCCATATGGACAAAATGGTGCTTGGTATGAATTTAAATTAAGTATTGCTAGCAAACTTATTTTTAGTAAATGGCGAGCTGCTCTAGGAGGTGAATTACATACTATGGTATCTGGAAGTGCTGCACTTCAACCTCGATTATCAAGAATTTTTTCTGCTGCTGGAATGCGTATTATGGAAGGATATGGATTAACAGAAACATCACCGGTAGTTTCAGTAGGTAGATATGCCGACACGATGTTTAAAATTGGTACAGTAGGTATCCCTATTGATAGTGTTGAAGTTAAAATTGCTGAAGATGGTGAAATCTTAATAAAAGGCCCTAATGTTATGATGGGCTATTACAAAGATCCCGAAAAAACTGCAAGCGTAATGACAGGTGATTACTTCCATACTGGCGATAAAGGAGAAATTGACCCTGATGGCTTCTTGAAAATTACTGGTCGTAAAAAAGAAATGTTTAAAACGTCAGGTGGAAAATATATTATACCTACACTTCTTGAAAATGATTTAAAACAATCTCGTTTTATAGAACAAATTATGGTAATTGGTGAAGGTGAAAAAATGCCCGCAGCACTAATTCAACCAAACTTTGATTTTGTTAAAGAATGGATTGAACATAAACATCAGCCAATTGGGAATTCTTTTCAAGATATTGCGAATTCAGAAATCATCCAAAAACGAATTCAAAAAGAGGTTGATAAATGCAACCAAAAATTTGGTAAATGGGAGCAAATTAAAAAATTTGAAATCACTCCTGAAGTTTGGTCTATAGATTCAGGTCATCTTACCCCTACTATGAAAATGAAAAGAGCTGTTATTAAAAACAGGTATCTAGATTTAATCGAAAAAATTTATCGCCCATAATCTCATCAAAAAATAGTTAACATAAAATTCTATTTGACTCTACTTAAATCAAAATAGCTTTTCAATATTTAGTAAACGGTAAATTTCTGAATAGATACACGAGCATGATGTTTACTATTTTTTTTAATTTCTAAGGTTTAATTCATATTACAAATATAATTTAACACAAAAATACTATGCGTGCATAGTATTTTTTTTTATATTTGGCTTCACCAATGTAAAACTATGAAGGAAAAAACCATTGATTATGTACTCCGAACTACTTGGCTAACAGTTCAAAAAATGTATAATGAAGAAGCTTCAAAGTTTGGAAGTACGATGGCAACTGGTTTTACATTGTTAAGTATAGACCCGGAAAAAGGAACGCCCTCAACTTCTCTAGGTCCAAAAATGGGAATAGAAGCTACTAGTTTATCTAGAATCTTGAAAACCATGGAAAAGAAAGGCTTAATCACAAGAAAACCGAACCCTAGTGATGGTAGAGGTGTTATTATTGGTCTAACAGATTTTGGTATAGAAAAAAGAGACTACTCAAGAGAAAAGGTGTTGTTATTTAATGAAGCTATAAAAAATAATGTTTCAGAAGAACAGTTACTAAATTTTTATGAAGTCGCAGAAGTTATTAATGATATAGTGTGTAACAAAAAAATATTTAATCAATCTGATAGTTGAAAAATAAAATGAGCAAACGTAGAATTAAAAAAATAGCCATTATTGGTTCGGGTATTATGGGAAGTGGTATCGCTTGCCATTTCGCCAATATAGGTGTAGATGTCCTATTATTAGACATTGTACCTGGAGAACTAAACGATAAAGAAAAAGCAAAAGGGTTAACCTTGGAAGACAAAGTTGTTAGAAATAGATTAGTTAATGATGCATTAACTACTTCAATAAAATCTAAACCTGCACCACTTTATCATGCTTCTTTTGTTAATCGTATTACAACTGGAAACTTAGATGATGATATTGCTAAAGTAGCAGATGTAGACTGGATAATGGAAGTTGTAGTTGAAAGACTTGACATTAAACAACAAGTTTTTGAAAAGCTAGAAAAACATAGAACACCCGGCACTTTAATTACTTCGAATACATCTGGTATTCCAATTAAATTCATGAATACAGGTCGTTCTGAAGATTTTCAAAAACACTTTTGTGGTACACACTTTTTTAACCCAGCACGTTACTTAAAATTATTCGAAATCATTCCTGGACCAGACACGTCCTCAGAAGTTTTAGACTTCTTAAATGGTTATGGTGAGCAATTTCTTGGAAAAACCTCTGTAGTAGCGAAAGATACACCTGCATTTATTGGAAACCGAATCGGAATTTTTAGTATTCAAAGTCTATTTCATACAGTAAAAGATTTAGGTTTAACTGTTGAAGAAGTTGACAAATTATCGGGTCCAGTAATTGGTCGTCCAAAATCGGCTACTTTTAGAACTGTAGACGTTGTAGGATTAGACACTCTAGTACATGTCGCTAATGGGATTGCAGATAACTGTAAAGATGATGAGCGTTTAGAGGTTTTCAAATTACCAGATTTCATCAATACCATGATGGAAAATAAATGGTTAGGAAGTAAAACTGGACAAGGTTTTTATAAGAAAACTGTTTCAGCTGAAGGCAAAAAAGAAATTTTAACTCTCGATTTAAACACTTTAGAATATCGTTCAGCCAAACGTGCAAAATTTGCCACTTTAGAATTAACAAAAACAATTGATAAAGTAGCAGACCGATTTAAAGTATTAGTAAAAGGAAAAGATAAAGCGGGAGAATTCTACAGAAAAAGTTTTTCAGCATTATTTGCGTACGTTTCAAATCGTATTCCAGAAATTACAGATGAATTATACAAAATTGACGATGCTATGAAAGCTGGCTTTGGCTGGGAACATGGTCCTTTTCAAATCTGGGATGCTATTGGTGTCGAAAAAGGTGTCGAGATGATGCAAGCTGAAGGTTTAACGCCTGCAGATTGGGTTCACGATATGATTGCCTCTGGAAGCGATAGCTTCTACTCTATTCAAGATGGTGCTTCTTATAGTTATGATATTCCGAAGAAAATTCAAGAAAAAATTCCTGGACAAGATTCGTTTATCATTTTAGATAATGTTAGAAAAACAACTGAAGTTTATAGTAACTCTGGAGTTTCTGTTCAAGATTTAGGCGATGGTATTCTTAATGTAGAATTCCAATCTAAAATGAACACCATTGGTGGTGACGTTTTAGCAGGATTAAATAAAGCTATTCATATGGCTGAAAAAGATTTTGCCGGATTAGTAGTTGGAAACCAAGGCCCAAACTTCTCGGTTGGTGCCAACATAGGCATGATTTTTATGATGGCTGCCGAACAAGAATACGACGAGCTTAATGCAGCTATCAAATATTTCCAAGATACCATGATGCGTATGCGTTATTCTTCAATCCCAACAATTTCTGCGCCTCACGGCATGGCACTTGGTGGTGGTTGTGAAATTTCATTACACGCAGATAAAATTGTAGCAGCAGCAGAAACTTATATGGGACTTGTAGAGTTTGGTGTTGGTGTAATTCCTGGTGGTGGTGGTTCTAAAGAAATGGCTTTAAGAGCATCAGACACTTTCAGAAAAGGTGATGTGCAATTAAATACACTTCAAGAATATTTCTTAACTATTGGCATGGCAAAAGTATCAACTTCGGCTTACGAAGCTTTCGATTTAGGGCTTTTACAAAAAGGAAAAGATGTTGTTGTAGTAAATAAAGACCGCCAAATAGCTACTGCAAAAGCACACGCTAAATTAATGGCAGATGCAGGTTACACACAACCTGTTCACAGAAAAGATGTTCTTGTTCTTGGTAAACAAGCGCTAGGAATGTTCTTAGTAGGTACAGATGCTATGAAAGACTCTCACTACATCAGTGAACATGATATGAAAATTGCTAACAAATTGGCTTACGTTATGGCTGGTGGAGATTTATCCGAACCGACATTAGTAAGCGAGCAATACTTGTTAGACTTAGAGCGTGAAGCTTTCCTTTCGCTTTGTACAGAACGTAAAACTTTGGAAAGAATTCAGCACATGTTAACCAAAGGAAAACCTTTAAGAAACTAAGAAAAATGAAAACAGCATATATAGTAAAAGCATATAGAACCGCAGTTGGTAAAGCCCCTAAAGGCGTGTTCCGTTTTAAAAGAACGGATGAATTGGCCGCAGAGACCATCAAATATATGATGAAAGAATTGCCAGGTCTAGACCCAAAACGTATTGATGATGTGATCGTTGGTAATGCTATGCCAGAAGGAGCTCAAGGTTTAAATATGGCGCGTTTAATCTCGTTAATGGGATTGGAAGTAATAGATGTTCCAGGTGTAACAGTTAATCGTTTTTGCTCTTCTGGAGTGGAAACTATTGGTATGGCAACTGCAAAAATTCAAGCTGGAATGGCAGATTGTATTATTGCGGGTGGAGCAGAAAGCATGAGTAGCGTACCAATGACAGGATTTAAGCCAGAATTAAATTACGACGCGATTGTAAAAGCTGGTCACGAAGATTATTATTGGGGAATGGGAAACACTGCGGAAGCAGTTGCTAATCAATTCAACGTATCACGCGAAGATCAAGATGAATTTGCTTATAATTCTCATATGAAAGCATTAAGAGCCCTAGAAGAAAATCGTTTTCAAGATCAAATTGTACCAATTGAAGTAGAACAAACATATGTTGATGCTAACGGAAAGAAAGCAACAAAATCATATACTGTAACTAAAGATGAAGGTCCAAGAAAGGGAACGAGCAAAGAAGCTCTAGCAAAATTAAGAGCTGTATTTGCAGCTGGAGGGAGCGTTACAGCTGGTAACTCATCGCAAATGAGTGATGGTGCAGCCTTTGTTATGGTCATGAGTGAAGATATGGTGAAAGAGTTAAATCTTGAACCAGTAGCAAGAATGGTAAACTATGCGGCTGCAGGTGTTGAGCCTCGCATTATGGGAATTGGTCCAGTAAAGGCAATTCCAAAAGCATTAAAACAAGCAGGTTTGAAGCAAGACGATTTATCGCTTATTGAATTGAATGAAGCTTTTGCTTCTCAATCTTTAGCTGTAATACGTGAATTAAACTTAAATCCAGATATCATTAATGTAAATGGTGGAGCAATTGCTTTAGGTCATCCATTAGGTTGTACAGGAGCAAAACTATCTGTACAGTTATTTGATGAAATGCGTAAGCAAAATATGCAAGGGAAATATGGTGCAGTAACCATGTGTGTTGGAACTGGACAAGGTGCTTGTGGAGTATTCGAATTTTTAAATTAAAAAGAACTTAATACAATTACATAAAATGGAAGCAACTGAAAAAGATATCCTACGTGGAGGTCAATTCTTAGTAAAAGAAACAAAATGCGAAGACGTATTTACTCCTGAAGATTTTTCAGAAGAACAAAATATGATGAAAGAAGCGGTTATGGAATTTAACGACCGTGAAATCATTCCTCATAAACCTCGCTTTGAAGCTAAAGATTATGCTTTAACTGAAGACGTTATGCGTAAAGCTGGAGAACTTGGATTTTTAGGTGTTGCGGTTCCTGAAGCCTATGGTGGATTAGGAATGGGTTTTGTATCTACATGTTTAACATGTGATTATATCTCATCTGGAACAGGTTCTTTTAGTACTGCATTTGGTGCGCATACAGGTATTGGCACTATGCCAATTACCTTATACGGTACAGAAGCTCAAAAACAAAAATACGTGCCTAAATTGGCTTCTGGTGAGTGGTTTGGAGCCTACTGTTTAACAGAACCAGGTGCCGGATCTGATGCTAATTCTGGTAAAACTACTGCAGAATTATCAGCAGATGGAAAAACATATAAAATTAACGGTCAAAAAATGTGGATCTCAAACGCTGGTTTTTGTAGCGTAATGATCGTTTTTGCTCGTATTGAAGGTGATAAAAACATTACAGGTTTCATTGTTGAAAATGATGCTGCTAATGGTATTACCATGGGTGAAGAAGAACATAAATTAGGTATTCGTGCCTCTTCTACACGCCAAGTGTTCTTTAACGATTGTGTAGTACCAATAGAAAATATGTTAGCTGGCCGTGGCGAAGGTTTTAAAATTGCAATGAATGCTTTAAACGTTGGTCGTATTAAATTAGCCGCTGCGTGTTTAGATTCTCAACGCAGAATTTTAAGCTATGGTGTGCAATATGCTAACGAAAGAAAACAATTTAAAACGCCTATTTCAGATTTTGGAGCTATCAAAATAAAGCTTGCTCAAATGGCTACCGATACTTATGCCGGAGAATCTGCCACATATAGAGCTGCGAAAAATATTGAAGACCGCATTGCCATGCGAGAAGCGGCGGGAAATACACACCAAGAAGCAGAGCTTAAAGGCGTTGAAGAATATGCTATTGAATGCTCTATATTAAAAGTTGCAGTTTCTGAAGATGTACAAAACTGTGCAGACGAAGGAATTCAAATCTTTGGTGGTATGGGCTTCTCTGAAGAAACACCAATGGAATCTGCTTGGAGAGATGCGCGTATTGCTCGTATTTACGAAGGAACTAACGAAATTAACAGAATGCTTTCTGTTGGAATGTTAGTAAAGAAAGCAATGAAAGGTCATGTAGATTTGTTAGGTCCAGCAACTGCTGTAGCCAATGAACTCATGGGAATTCCGTCCTTTGAAACTCCAGATTACTCTGAATTGTTTTCTGAAGAAAAAGCAATGATTGGAAGATTAAAAAAGGTATTCTTAATGGTTGCTGGTTCTGCGGTTCAAAAATTCGGACCGCAATTAGAAGAACACCAACAGTTATTAATTGCAGCTGCAGATATATTAATTGAAATTTATATGGCTGAATCTACAATTTTAAGAACTGAGAAAAATGTTAAACGAACTAGTGAAAAGGAACAAGCTGTTCAAATCGCCATGTCTAAATTATATCTATATAACGCAGTAAGTATTGTTGAAGGCAAAGGAAAAGAAAGTATAATTTCTTTTGCTGAAGGAGACGAGCAGCGTATGATGCTTATGGGCCTTAAACGTTTCACGAAATATACAAACTATCCAGATATCGTTGATTTACGTAACGAAATTGCAGAAAAAGTAAAAGCAGAAAATCAATATTGTTTTTAAGTATATTCAGTGACTAACTCAATTTTAAAACGCTTCAAGAGTAAATCTTGAAGCGTTTTTGTTTTTTGAACTATCCTGAAATTAGAATTTAAACTGGAACCACTTCATAAAAATTCATTTGAACTACATAAAGACTCCTTTCAACTACACTAAACAGGCCACTCATCGAATTTGATTTATTTGTTTAGCTTTTTAAATTATTTTAGTTTTCGTGTGAAGAAACTTCATATAAAAAATGTAAACCGATCAAATTTTCCTTAGTGCAATTAGTATACACGTTGAACTACTGTCACTTTGAGGTGTTGTAACATAAAATTAAAAACTAAGAAAAAAAAACAGGATGAAAGATAAAAGTGTTAACTTAATTAAGGTTATAAGTACCATTATACTTACGATAATTATTACATGTACAGCAATCTTAAGTACTTAATTTCTATTAAAAAGATCTCATTAATGAATACGTGTAAATCAAAAAGGTTCTTAAATTTATAAGCCACTTTATGGAGGTCTTGCCTTTTTATTTGTTGGATCAATGGAATTTGATATTAAAATACTAAGTGGTCGAAAAAATCAGAAACTTTAAGTTATTAAAGTTTAATCTAATAGTACGAAAAGGCTTTTCCATTGAAAAGCTTTTTCGTTTTTAATAATTATTGTGTAGTTTAAATTTAGTCATGGTTTCCGTAATTATAACTAGATGATTATAAAAATTTGGTTTAATTGGAATTAAGTAAACAAACCTAAAGAGGTATTTCAACAAAATTTAACATTTTATATACTAAATTGTTTTTTGTAAGAACTGAAGTCGACAAATATTTATTATAAGTTTACTCAAAAAAACAAAAAACTTATCGACCATGCAGTGGTCCATTAAGTTATCAAACACTTAATAAAAGAAATAAACATTGCATTTCCAAATAAAACCTTAGAGCCAAAGTAAAATGATTACATAAAAAAATATGTGAACTGGCAAAACTTAATGAGTTTGC
>Ga0102813_1001307_pt1 | contig 11115 bp, 8 predicted proteins | sample ColrivemetaGS725_FD_84512 | JGI IMG/M metagenome (GOLD analysis project Ga0102813, IMG submission 84512) | Estuarine microbial communities from the Columbia River estuary - Flood tide ETM metaG S.725 | ecosystem: Environmental > Aquatic > Marine > Intertidal zone > Estuary | place: USA: Columbia...
CAGAATGCGAGCAAACATATGCATCTTGGGCATACACATTTTTATCTGATAGATAATTTAAAACGTTGGCCTTAAGATTATTAAATATTTCTGGAGTTACAGCCTTATTGACATCACCCCAATCAACTGTGTTATCAGTTACACTATCTTTTACAATATATCTATCTTTGGGTGATCTTCCTGTAAATCTACCTGTCTTGATACATAACGCGCCAGTATGAGAGAGTATCCCTTCATCTTGGTCTAGTGCATCTTGAGTTAGAGTTTGAGGATCGAGGTTCCAGTATACATTTTCACTGGTTTGGAATCCTATTTTCGCTAGATCAGCGTTAGGATTTCTTATTCCTTTTTGAATCATTTAGTTTGTCTTTTTTTTAGAATATTTGATATTCCGTTGGTCTATATTAACACTAAGATCTATAGCAAAAGTATAAAGGAATATCTATATACAATGGACTTTGCGCTATTTTGAACTAAGCAATTAAAGTAAAAGCTAAGTGTACATATTACATAAAGTGCATTGGTATTGACTTCCCATAAATATTACGTGAGAATATTTTTTGGGATATTTTCAAAATAAATTTTGTCACTTTCTATTTCAATGCATAATTTAAAGAAACAAGTAGGTTTCTGCCTGCTCCACTTACCCCACTAGCGAAAGGTCTATAGTGTGTATTGAGGATGTTTTCAATTCCCAATCGAATGTCTATATGATCTGTTATATGAGCCGATCCGTATAGATTGAACGTAGACCATGCATATGTACCGTCTACAGTTGAGAGCTCAGGATTGTCAGTACTTCCTCCATATTCGTCAAGTGGCTTCTCACCATTGAATATATAGCGTGCTTCTATATCCCAATTGTCTTGTAGATATTGTAATTGTATCTTCCCATAAGTCGGTGGTATATGAGCTAGTGGCTCAGTGTATTCTTCGTTAGAACTTTGTATACGGCCTTGAATAATATTGATCGATCCTTTAGCTACCCAATGCTTTGTCAACTTCCAATCTGCGTTAAAGGATGCACCGATAATTCTTGCTTTATCTGCATTTACATTAGCCACAACTTGGAGTTGTTCTCCTTCGTCCTCTAGAAATTCTGTGCCATCTGGCAAGGCAAAATTTTGACGAACAATCACATCCGACAATGCCGTATAAAATCCTGTAATACTGATATTAGCAAATCCTAATTTTCTTGAAATAGATATTTCAGCATTAATAGATTTCTCCGGAGTGACGCCTAGATTTGGCACTGAGACTTCATCTGAATTGATACGAACCTTCGCTAGATCATCTACGTTAGGCGAGCGGAAGGCTGACCCTAATAATGTTTGTATTGTCCACTTCTTAAATATATCCTGACGTACACCGAATGACCAAGTGACTGCCTGATTTTCAGTAGTCAATCCATCATAAAATTCCTCTGGCCAAGTAAATGTATCTGCTCTGTCATATCTTACTGAGATTCCATTTGCTGTATATCTTAGTCCTCCAAAAAGCTTAGTACCTATATCATTTTTAAAACTACTATATACATAGGCCCCTAAAGCATCTGTACTACTAACTCCACTGGGATATCTTGTAAACACATTAGTGTCCTTCTCTCCAGTATTTATATCTTCACCGAAAGCTACCGAATTGACATCGTTATGATTATATTCTAATCCATAGTTGAGTTCGATCATCTCGTATTTATCTAAGTACTTATTCATATCTAAAGTAAAAGTATAGACATCGACAGTCTCTTCCTGGTGCCTTCTACTTGCAGATTGAAATCTTCTATTAATTCTATCTTCTCCTATATTTTGATAGGCAACGATTACCTTTACTTTATCAAAAAGTGGATTAGGTGATTTCCACTTGGCTTGTAATGTACTGAGGAATCTATTCTGCGGACCGTAATTCCACTCGGCATATCTTGGCAGACCATCTCTTAACTCTGTAAGTGCGTCATACCTAGGTATGTCGCTACTTGTAGAATATTGAAAGTTGGCCATCAGATCCAACTTATCATTTACCTCATAGACAAGTTTTTGAGTAAAATCATACTGCTGATATCCAGTACCAAGTTGTAGATCTGGATCGTCGTTGATTACTTGTCGGTCTTCCCCATTTAAAGTCTCTACATACCAATCACGACCACCAAATCCTGAATACTTATTTGGCCTATTAATCCCTGATTTGAGGTCGCCAAAATCATTGCAAGTAAGACTTGTAAGTGAGCCCCACTTTCTTCCTCCAAGATTAAAATCTAGGTGTATCCCTTTCTTAGAATTGGCACTTGCATATGATATCCCAGCATTAGCTAGGAATCTAATGCTGCCCTCTTTATCAAAACTTCGTACTGGATCTTTACTTCGAAAGTGAACTACACCACCCAAAGCATCACTTCCATACATAAGCGATCCTGGGCCATAAATAACCTCTATACCTTGTAGCATAGAATTATCTACAGTAATAGCATTTTGCATGTGACCACTTCTATAGATGGCGTTATTCATACGTACCCCATCGAGTACAAGTAATACTTTATTGGCTTCAAATCCGCGAATCACCGGAGAGCCACCACCTGCCTGACTTTTCTGAATAAAAATATCTGCATTTTGACCAAGCGCATCAGCACTATTAGATGATTGCACTCTGAGGATATCTGCTTGCGAAATAGTTTCTACTCTATGGATCATCTCTGAGGCCAATTGATCAGTACGACCTACGATCATTACTTCATCAAGCTTTAGACCTTGACTCATTTTAACATATTGAGACATGCCTGATATCTCACTCTTAGTAAATGACACACTTTCATAGCCCACATATTTAAATGTAAATTTTTCATCCTCTCCGACATCAGCTGGAATCATCCAGTTACCGTCGATATCAGATACGCCTGTGTAAGTATAATCATTACTGTATATCTGAACACCTACGAGCGGTACCATCTCCGTATCAACTATTGTAACTTGCGTATCACTCTGTGCAGATAAAGAAAAATATAGAATAGATAATAAAATTGTACTAAGTAATCTGAGGGAGCTTAATCGTAAATGTGGTACCTTCATTGAGCTTTGAGCTTTTGACGTATATTTTTCCTTTGTGGTAGTCTTTAATGATACGCTTAGAGAGCGAAAGTCCAAGTCCCCAACCTCTCTGCTTAGTAGAGAATCCTGGTTCAAATACCTTCTTTTTCAAACTAGCGGGCATACCCTTTCCTGTATCACTTAAGTCGATACAAACATAGTTGTTTTCATTATAGACTGTGGCAGATATTTTACCCTCTCTATCCATGGCATCAAGTGCATTTCTGATTAGATTTTCTATCACCCAATCAAAGAGATGCTTATTGATCTTAACGTATTTGGCTGCAGATCGTTCATCTGGAAAATGAAAGTTAACTCGCTTAGGCGACCTTCTCATCATATAATCTTTACACTCATCTAATTCTTCATAGAGATCTATAATTTCAAGCTCTGGAGTAGATCCAATTTTGGAGAATCTATCTGCTATCAATTCTAATCTCTTAACATCATTTCGCAACTCACTCACGATCTCCATTTGATCGGGGCTATCTTCTGATATCAACTTCAGATTTTCTATCCATCCAATTATAGCTGAAATTGGAGTACCCAGTTGGTGAGCAGTCTCTTTCGCCATTCCTGCCCATATTCGGTTTTGTTCAGAGGTACGCGCAGAGCTAAATAAGAAATAACCTAATGCAATAAATAGTCCGACAAGACTTATTTGTGCGATTGGGAATAGTTGTATTTTCTTAAGAAGAGGTGTGTTGAAATAATAAATTTTACTAAAGTAATCTCGCCCTATTTTAGGTTCTTTCCCTTCAGACAAAAATTCAGCCACTTTATTTTTTAAATATACTTGATTTGTGTCCTTCTCTACTCCCCAAAAAGAACCTGATAAGTCACCATTATCTGCCTCGAGAATAACTGGAATCCTTCTATTGATATCTTTTTCTTCGAGATCAAGATCAAGAATTCTATCCTCGACAGGCATATCTCTATCAAGATTGCTTTCATCATTAAAAGACTCAACCGCTAAAGCATGTAGTTCCGCTTGCCAAACCTCCTTTTTTTCAAGTTCTGATGCTAAATAGGTACTATAATACATAGTAACTGATAATATCAGCATTCCCAATATTGCCAATATTACTTTCCAACCTGATTTCTGAATATTGATTCCCATCTAAATATAATGATACGTCGTTTGAACCTTCTAAAAGGATGATGATGCTTAAATATTGCATTTTTTAGTGAGAAAATGAAACCGTGGTCATTTTGTACTCCAAAGCGACGATAGATGATATCTGAAAAGCTAGGTAAATCAATATTTAGATATAAATCATATACCTTTGCAACAATGGAAAAATTGGACATCCGCAAGCTATCATTGGAGCAAATCACTGAACTCATCCAGAGTATGGGTGAATTAGCGTTCCGTGCTAAGCAAATCTATAGCTGGATATGGCAGAAGTCTGCACGCTCGATAGACGAAATGACCAATCTATCCAAGGCACTGAGAGAGAAACTGAACGAAGGCTACGAGATCAGGTGTATCAAAGTAGATACTGTCCAATACTCCGATGATGGTACGATCAAGAGTCGATTCCAACTACATGATGGACACATGATAGAGTCTGTACTCATCCCTGTAAAGCGTCAAGATCGCTATACCGTATGTGTATCTTCTCAAGTGGGGTGTAGCTTAAGTTGTACCTTTTGTGCTACGGGTAAAATGAAGCGATTACGAAATCTAGATCCAGGAGAGATCTATGATCAAGTAGTAATGGTCAACGAACAAGCTATGGAGCGTTTTGAACATCCATTGACTAACATCGTATATATGGGTATGGGTGAACCATTACTCGCATATAAAAATGTGCTAGAGAGTATACACCATATCACAGGCGAGCACGGACTCCATATGTCACCTCGCCGAATTACGGTAAGTACGGCAGGCATAGCTAAGATGATACGTAAGCTAGCTGATGATGATGTAAAGTTCAATCTAGCTCTTTCCCTACATGCAGCAGATGATACTAAGCGTGATGAGATAATGCCTATCAATGAGCAAAACACGCTTGATATCCTCATGGATGCCATAAAATACTTCCATGATAAAACTGGTAATCGAATAAGCTACGAATACATCGCTTTTGATGGATTTAACGATACTCAGCAAGATGCTATGAATCTGGTAAAGCTATGTAAGATCTTCCCTGTCAAGGTCAACATCATAGAATACAATCCTGTAGAAGGTGTGACGCTGACCAAATCTGCCGAGGAGCAAACTGATAAATTTGCTGCGACTCTTGAACGTCATGGTGTGACTGTTACGATAAGACGTAGTAGAGGTAAAGATATTGATGCTGCTTGTGGCCAATTGGCTAATAAATAATAGTATTACCAGTTACGTTTGAAAACTTAAAATCACGAACATGGCTATGCAAAAAGGGACTTGATCATTAATCAAATCCCTTTTAAAGTCTTATTCTTCTTTTATTTTAGAGATAGCCAAAAAATAATTAGCGTGGCACACCCATTAGCTTGCGACGCTCAGGTCCTGAAGATATCATGGTGATAGGTACTCTTAAGAGGCTACTCATTGCCGATATATACGATTTCGTCTCAATAGGTAGATCATTGAAGTTGTCACATTTATCAAGTGATGTATTCCATCCTTGATATGACTGCGTAACCATCTCTATATCACCATCACATAGATCGTAAGGTAGCTCTGTTGTTGCATTAGCTCCATCTACTGAGTAATGTGTTGCTACATCTATAGTTTCGAATTCGTCCAATATATCAAGCTTTGTCATTACTATTTGAGTAACACCATTAAGCATGATAGTATATAATAACTGAGGAATATCTAACCATCCACATCTACGCGGACGACCTGTAGTAGCTCCAAATTCGCTACCTAATCTTCGTATTTTCTCTCCCATTTCGTTATCAAGTTCTGACGGGAATGGTCCTGAACCTACTCTAGTACAGTATGCCTTTACGATACCGATTACTTCACCTATTGCAGATGGTGCTATACCTAGACCATTACATACTCCTGAAGTAATCGTATTAGATGATGTCACAAATGGATAAGTTCCAAAATCTATATCAAGCATAGATCCTTGCGCTCCTTCAGCTAGTACATTCTTACCATCTTTTATGGCTTTATTTACGAAGTATTCTCCGTTGATGAGATTCATGGTTTTGATAATTTCTATACTATCCATCCATTTTTTCTCTTCTCCAGCTAGATCAAAGTCTACATCAGGATATAACTTAAGCATACCTAAATGCTTCTCTTTTAGCGCCTCATACTTAGCTTTAAAGTTTGGTGATACTAAATCTCCTATTCTCAGTCCATTACGACCAGTCTTATCCATGTAAGTTGGGCCTATACCTTTTAGAGTAGAGCCAATCTTAGCTTTACCTTTCGCTGCCTCTGATGCAGCATCGAGATATCTATGAGTAGGAAGTATTAGGTGAGCCTTCATAGCTATGAAAAGTCTATCCTTATATTCGATGCCAGACTTATCTAGCTGATCAAACTCCTTTAGTAAAGTGATAGGGTCTAGTACTACTCCATTACCTATAACATTCTGTATATTTTCTCTAAATACACCAGATGGAACAGTATGCAATACATACTTGTCTGAACCTATTTTAATCGTATGTCCAGCGTTAGGTCCTCCTTGGAATCTACATACAAGATCATAGTCTTTAGCTAGGTAATCCACTATTTTTCCTTTCCCTTCATCACCCCATTGTAATCCTAATATTACATCAACAGCCATTTCTTATTATTTGGTTATTAGTATGAGCAATGCTCAAAATAAAAAACAAATTTAACGAAAAGGCTTTGCTATGACTCACATATGCTAGAATTATATATTAAATAAGTCAATACTAATCTATTATAGATCAATCCTTGACGCTAAGATATAATAACCAACTGATTACGTATTACAAGAATTAATCAGATGGCAAAATGTAAAAAAACTAAACTACTTTATTACACAGTAAACTTGCTCCTATCTAACATTTATTCAATTGCTTAATGATAATTTAATAATCAATCTGATACATATTGTATTACTTAATGCCTTATAAATAATCAAGTTTAATTCACCTTAGTTTAAGGCGATAAACGGTGACAAAGCAAATGATTTCATTTACTCACTAACAAAAACCCAATAAAAATTCAAAACAAAGCCTAACATTACGGCTTTGGGACATCTACTAATGGCGTAAACTATCCAAAAAATTATACGTGTCAGTTTTGACTATATCAATGCTTTTAGAGAAAATCCAAGACGAAATAACATGCCTTTCAGCATCAGGATAGGCCACTCTAACTTTCTGATTTTCAGGGGTGGATATCGACTCATAAAAATCAATCATATCTGGCACAGAAACTACATGATCTGATCTTTCTTTGTCTTTAAAATAGTATCCTAAAAAGACTGGTATATCTATCTTATTAAACACCTCTTTTGTCATGGTTTGATTTAACAAATCTCTGACCATAAAAGTACCATGAATATGATATGCATCATTCCAGTATTTGATAGCATTATCATCATATGATATTGTATTATATATACCTCCAAAAACAGTTTTAGCAATTTGTTTTCCCCACGGCTTTAATAATAATTCAGACTTCTGATCATATAAATCTATGTTAGGGCTATACATTACTAATACATCTATATCATCTCGAATAGAAGCCAAATAAGCACTCAATGTTCCACCTGTAGAGCAACTAATCACCACCAAAGTATCTCCTAGTCTTGACCCTATATCTATCGCTTCGCTAGCACTATCTATTAAATCTTGAGGTGTAATATCTTTGAAGGACATACTATCAGATCTACCATGATCGTGCAATCTCGATAGATAGAGATTAGCTTCATAACGCTTCGCTACCTCTCTATGAATAGGATCGCCCTCCTCTTGAGATGCAGAAAACCCATGCAAATATACTACCGATATACCTGTAGATACTCCAATGCTATCATACCATATAATTCGAGCCTCGTTGTCAGGTTTCATATCTGTTACGAGTGCTTCTCTTACCTCAATAAGTGAATCCATTTCTATCAATGGAGTGCTAAGCCACTTTGAATCTAAAGGTTCATGAATTGAATTAAATTCTACTCTAGGTCCAAGTGCATATACCACCACTCCTATTGTGAGTAATGCTAATAATACAGAAACCACCTTTTCGAACATATGCCATTCTTAATCTAAGAAAAAATAGTAATTCATTATGAGGCAACCGTAAATAAAGTCAAAACAAATATTATACTTGTGTTACTTTATATTATACGCCTCATTAAAATAAAAACAATGGCAAAGATACTAGTAAATGATGGTATGCACCAAGCTGGAATAGATATGCTTACAAATGCAGGTCATCAAGTTGATACAAATAATATTCCTCAGGCAGATCTCATGGAAAAACTTGTGGATTATGATGCAATTTGTGTGCGTAGTGCTACCAAAGTGAGAGGGGAATTAATAGACAACTGCCCAAATCTCAAAATTATCGGTAGAGGCGGTGTAGGATTAGACAATATTGATGTTGATCATGCTAGAGGCAAAGGAATACAGGTACTCAATACCCCAGCGGCATCATCAAGGTCAGTAGCTGAATTAGCAATGGGTCATCTACTTTCGGTAGCAAGATATATATATGATGCCAATCTGCAGATGCCATCTAAAGGATCAACTGACTTCAAATCTTTGAAAAAATCTTATTCCAAAGGATTTGAGATAGAGGGTAAGAAACTTGGTATAATTGGTTTTGGGCGCATAGGTCAAGAAACGGCCCGTATCGCTATTGGATTAGGTATGGAAGTATTAGCAGTAGATCCATATCAAGATACTGTAAGCCTATCCGTTGGCCCTAAATCACTAAATCTCACTACAAAAGTAAAAACCGTAGAAATGACAACAATGCTATCTAATGCAGATGCTATATCGTTACATATACCAAATACAGGTAAGCCAGTATTGTCTACTGCAGAATTTGATCAAATGAAAGATGGAGTAATACTTATAAATGCCAGTAGAGGAGGTACAGTAGATGAAGATGCTATGTTGGCAGCTCTAGATTCTGGTAAAGTAAGAGTCGCAGGACTTGATGTGTTTGTAGGTGAACCCTCACCGAGAAAAGATGTACTATCTCATAAACGAGTGTCAGCCACACCACATATCGGAGCGAGTACAGTAGAAGCCCAAGTCAAGATTGCGCAGGAACTTGCACAACAAATAATTGATATATTATAATATTTTATCTAAATCAATAAGCCTAAAGGATTACCGTTATAAATAGAATCGAAATTATCAATATTAGGAAACAGAGTAAGAAGGTCATCGTTTTCTACTCCAAACCAACTAGCTATATCAGGGTTTTTACCGTCTTGCACTAAGTGAATACACGGAAAACAACTAATCACTGTTTTAATTATTAAGAATCAATCCCAAATGAAATATATATTATTCGTTCTTCTTACTGGCCTAACAGCATATGGTGCAATAGAGGGGTATGGACTTTATAAAGATCAGCAGCAGGTAAGTCAACTGAAAGCTGACCGCGCTGATATCAATAAGATTAATTACGGACTATTCAATCTAGATCTGTGGAAGAAAAAGGTCATGGCCATCTTTGATGATAAGATTGGCGAATTCAAAATTAGTCCAGATGTGTATAAGCAACTCGAAGATGAAGTGATGATATATCTCGATAATGTATATGAAGAATATATAGGATCTGGAAAGCTCGTGAATGAAATGATTGCCGAAGCAGAAGAGTCCGGCTCTGTAAATAAATTTTTTCTCAAGATGATCAAGGGTAACATCGGCGATCAAATCAAAAAACTCAATATAGATAAGCAACTACCTAACATTGCTAAGGCCATCTCAAAAGAGATCAAAGCCAATGAGCCTAAAATAAGGTATTATATAGAAGAAGGCATTCAAGATATGCTATTCGCTGGGGCAGAAGATGTCGAAATTATAGACCCGCGCACGGCTATATATAATCTTTACGGAGCTCTAGATCTCGAAGGAGCCAACATCGCAATACTCAGCCAAATAGAGGCGATAGATCCTATTATTGATAAAACGCTTGAGAGAATTATTATCATACTGTGCATATCGATCCTATTGGGCATATTACTATATAAAATATTAGGATTTCAATTGTTTGTGAGTCACTGGACCATTATATCTGTAGTCTTATTGGTTCTAGGTGTAAGTATGCCTATGATAGACTTGGATGCAAGACTCAATTCGTTCCAGATGGATCTGATGGGTAACAAAGTAGGGTTCGATGAGCAGTCGCTTTACTATCAAAGTAAATCGATAATAGACGTTACTACTACCCTTATTAAAGAAGGTGCAGCGGACCTTAAAATAGTAGGTTATATGATCTTGATGTTTAGCGTAATTTTCCCTTTCATCAAACTATTACTCTCTGCACTATTCCTGTTTAGCTCTAAGGTCTCCAAGAGCAAACTAGCCAAAGGAATCATCTTTCACTTAGGTAAATGGAGTATGGCTGATGTATTCTTCGTGGCTCTTTTTATGGCGTATATAGGATTCCATGGGTTACTCACTTCACAACTAGGAGGAATAGCAAGAAATGAAACAGGATTTAACATCGAGACACTTAACTATAGTCGATTATCACCTGGAGCACTCTTCTTTACTAGTTACTGCATATTATCTATTATCATTGGTATCATCATCAATAGACACGACCAAAAAAGCGGTTTTTCAGAGACAGTATAGAAGTCAATCTTGACCTCGTCGATCTACAACTTTCATAGATTGCTGAAATGTAAATTTTTACTCTACCATAATTAATAAATTATGGCTAGCTCTCCTTTTGCAATCCATTAGGCGTTGCTAATCATTACGTAGAACCCCTTTGATTCAAAAGGTACTAATCAAGTGTCTCAGGTTTCTGCTCTTCTATTAATTACGGATAATCGATAATATCTAACGCATACTCGATAGCCACTCCAATAAGCTTATTGGTAATGGATATTAGTATCATAATAAGAGAGAAACTCTCATCACATTTTAA
>Ga0102813_1001328_pt1 | contig 11026 bp, 9 predicted proteins | sample ColrivemetaGS725_FD_84512 | JGI IMG/M metagenome (GOLD analysis project Ga0102813, IMG submission 84512) | Estuarine microbial communities from the Columbia River estuary - Flood tide ETM metaG S.725 | ecosystem: Environmental > Aquatic > Marine > Intertidal zone > Estuary | place: USA: Columbia...
ATCATATCCATATTCCATCATCGCTACATTCAGCTCTGATTTTACAGCGATAGCAATGTCGTCTTTTTTCAAAAAGACATCGTCAAGAATCATTTTAGGCACTTCAGCCCTAACAACATCAAAGACGTAGCTTGTTATTTGCTCGTGAGGAAAATCTAGTTTGTAAAACGCATCATATACCTTTTCTTTTATAACTTTGTACTGAACCGAAACTTTCAGCTTTACAAAAACATCGTCTTTTGTTTTTGTCTCAATTATAACATCTAGCTGCTGTATTTTTAAACTAAGTTTTCCAGCTATTCTATCAATTACAGGAATTTTTAATTGTAAGCCAGATTGTCGGACGCTATGAAACTTACCAAACCTTTCTATTACTCCTGCTGTTTGCTGGTTGATAATAAAAAATACTCCAAAAAGTAAAAGCAACGCCGGAAATACCCACAAATAAATAAATAAATTCATATTTTTTTTTGATTTTAATGTTAGTTATAAATATAATTAAAACAAGCCAGTAACGTTTTAATTATATGTTAAAGTTCTTTAATTATTTATAACTAAAGACAAATTATTAAACAGACTTAACCTTGGCTGTTTAACCTTTTGTTAAACCTTATTGTAAGGAAGTTTTAATTTTTTTGCTTAGCGCGCTTAGTCTTGACAGCGACTCTTCTTTTCCTAAAAACTCAAAAATTACATATAAATCTATTCCTTTTAGCTCTCCCACCAAAGCCAGCCTTGCGGGCTGCATAACATTTCCGAAGCCTTTTCCGCTTTCATTTATCCAGCTCTTTATAAGTTTGGATATTTCATTTTCCTTAAAAGTGTTAATTGCCTCTATTTTTTTGACAGCTCGTTTAAGGTTTCAATCGTTCCATCTTTTGACACTTTTTTTAGTGTTTTTTCATTATAATTAACAGGCGCAATAAATAGATAGCTGCATAATGACCACAGTTCGTTTAGCGTGTTAGCCCTTTCTTTGGTTAGTTCAACGGCACTTATAACCGACTCTTTTTTCATTGTCTTTAATTCTTGGTAAGAACATATAAGATGATCTGCAATTTTTTCGTTTCTTTCTAACTGTAAATACTTGTGGTTAAACCACTTAAGTTTTTCTACATCAAATTTAGCCCCTGAGCTATTAACTTTATTTATGTCAAAATTTTTAACAAGATCGTTCATAGAGAAAATCTCTTTTTCGGTTCCCGGATTCCACCCCAACAATGCTAAAAAATTAGTCAGTGCTCCAGGTAAATACCCCTCTTCTCTAAAACCCAACAAATCGCCTTTTTCTCCATTCCAAAGAAGAGGAAACACAGGAACCCCAAGCTTGTCGCCGTCGCGCTTACTTAGTTTTCCTTTTCCTTTTGGATTTAAAATAAGAGGTAGATGAGCAAATTTTGGCTTCTCCCACCCAAAAGCATCATACAACATAGAATGCAGTGGCAACGAAGGAAGCCACTCTTCTCCTCTAATAACATGAGAAATATTCATCAGGTGGTCGTCTACAACATTAGCAAAGTGGTAGGTAGGCATGCCGTCTGACTTATACAATATCTTGTCGTCTAATAATTTTGACTCAACGCTTAACTCTCCTCTAATTAAGTCTTTGCAAACGATTGTTTTATTCTCAAAAGATTTGAAGCGAACGACGTGTTTCTCATTTGCTATTAATTTTTTTTCTACCTCTTCTTTGTTTAAAGAAAGAGAGTTTTCTAGCTTAAGTCTGTTGTGCCAGTTATAGATAAAAGCCTTTCCTTTGGCTTCGTGAGATTTTCTGTGCCCATCCAAAGCTTCGGCTTCATCAAAAGCATAATATGCCAACCCTTTGTCTATAAGAGATTGAATGTGGTTTTTATATAAGTCTTTTCTTTCGCTTTGTCTGTAAGGGCCCTCTTCACTTTTAATCCCAACCCACTCTAGAGCCTCTTCAATGTATTTTTCCGCACCATTAACATATCTTTTTTTATCAGTGTCTTCTATGCGCAGCACAAAGGTTCCTTTGTTTTGCTTTGCAAATAAATAGTTAAACAAAGCCGTTCTTAGTCCACCGATGTGAAGCGGACCTGTCGGGCTTGGGGCAAAACGAACTCTTACGCTGCTATTCATTGTCTTATTTTTGACAAAGATAAAACAATAATTGTTCAATCTTTATTGTAATTTTGAATCAAAATCAACTTTAATGATTAAATACTTTTCTTCCACAGACTTTGTTATTACCAGCAAGGACGAGCTTGCTGTATGGCTTGAGTCTGCAACAAATAATGAAGGCCGTACTTTGGGGGAGCTTGTATTTAACTTTTGTTCCGACGAGAGTCTTTCAAAAATTAATAAGGAGTTTTTAAACCACGACACACTTACTGACGTAATTACTTTTGACTATTCCACTTTGAACGAGATTTCTGGTGAGATTTTTATTTCCATAGACAGGGTTCGTGAAAACGCTTCTGAATTTCAGCAGAGTTTTGAAGTAGAAATAAGAAGAGTTATGATCCACGGTCTTCTTCACCTTTGTGGCTACAATGACAAAACGACTAAAGAGAAGTCGTTAATGTCTGATAGGGAAAACTTTTATCTGGATTCTTTTTCTTAGCCCTTTTTCTTTTTTGATTGTATATTTGTTCCACGTGAAACTATTTAAATATGTTTAAAGAAACTTATGATGTAATTGTTGTTGGGGGTGGGCACGCAGGCAGTGAAGCCGCAGCCGCAGCCGCTAACATGGGATCATCAACCCTACTTGTTACGATGAGTCTTCAAAATATCGCCCAAATGTCCTGCAACCCCGCAATGGGAGGCATTGCCAAAGGTCAAATCGTCAGAGAGATTGACGCTTTGGGCGGCTACAGCGGAATCGTTAGCGACAGGTCTGCAATTCAGTTTAAAATGCTCAATAAGTCAAAAGGCCCTGCAATGTGGAGCCCAAGAGTTCAAAGTGACAGAATGCGATTTGCAGAAGAGTGGAGAAACTTATTAGAACAAACGCCAAACTTAGACTTTTACCAAGAAATGGTTACAGGGCTTGTTGTGACCAAGAATAAAGTTTGTGGAGTAAAAACCACTCTTGGCCTCACCATAAAAGCCAAAACGGTAGTTCTAACTAATGGGACTTTTCTTAACGGCCTAATACATATTGGAGACAAAAATTATGGAGGAGGTCGAGCTGGAGAGAAATCTTCAACCGGCCTTACTGAGCAGCTTGTTTCTTTGGGCTTTGATTCTGGCAGAATGAAAACTGGAACTCCCCCAAGAGTTGACGGACGATCTTTAGATTTTTCACAAATGATTGAACAGCCCGGAGATGATCTTCCAGAAAAATTTTCTTATTTAGATTCAACTATTGCTTTAACAAAACAAAGGTCGTGTCATATGACTCATACGAGCCCATTGGTTCATGACATTTTAAGGGATGGTTTTGATAGGTCTCCAATGTTTAATGGTAGCATCAAAAGTGTCGGACCTAGGTACTGCCCTTCTATTGAGGACAAGATTAATCGTTTTTCAGAGAAAGAAAGGCACCAGCTTTTTGTAGAACCTGAAGGGTGGAACACCGTTGAAGTTTATGTAAACGGATTTTCAACCTCTTTACCTGAAGACATTCAGTTTAACGCTTTACGATCTGTCAAGGGCTTTGAAAAAGTTAAGTTTTTCAGGCCTGGGTATGCTATAGAATATGATTATTTTGCCCCAACCCAACTTGGATATTCTTTAGAAACAAAGCTTATAGAAAACCTTTTCTTTGCTGGTCAGATTAATGGGACGACGGGTTATGAAGAGGCCGCTTCTCAAGGATTAATGGCAGGCATTAACGCAAGTTTGAAAGTTCAAAACAAGCCCTCTTTTGTGCTAAAACGAAACCAAGCGTATATAGGTGTTCTTATTGATGATTTAATTACAAAAGGAACGGATGAGCCCTATAGAATGTTTACTTCTAGGGCTGAATACAGAACGCTCCTTAGGCAAGACAATGCAGACTCTCGATTGACAGAAATGAGCAACAATATCGGATTGGCTTCTGACAAAAGAGTTTCTAAAATGTTAGAAAAATATACCAAAGCCCATAGCTTAATGACGTTTTTAAAAAAAACAAGTGTTTCGGTCTCTGAAATTAACCCCGTTTTAGAAAAAAAAGAATCAGCACCTGTAAAGCAGTCTGGCAAAATAGATAAAATTCTGTCAAGACCGAATATTGATTTTGATGACTTAAGAACAATTAAAACCGTCGATGATTACTTGTCTGACAACAATTTGAATAAAGAGGTTATTGATCAAGCAGAAATACAAATAAAGTATTCCGGTTATATCTTAAAAGAAAAAAACAACGCAGACAAATTAAACAGACTTGAAAATGTTAAAATTCCAAAAGACTTTAATTTTCAAGAAATCAAGTCTATGAGCATAGAGGCGCGTCAAAAATTAACGGACATAAGGCCGGTTAACATCTCTCAGGCATCAAGAATTAGCGGAGTTTCTCCAAATGATATTTCTGTTTTATTAGTTTATATGGGCAGGTAGTGTTCCACGTGAAACAATTTAGAATGAGTAACTACAAACACATACTAACCACAAAAGATTTCCTTGTAACAGGCGACAGATTTGAGATTTCTAAAAACCTAGAAACAGGAATTTTAGAAACCCTTCCTAAGCCTAATCAATCCGACCTGCATAAATATTATGACTCCAAGAACTATATATCTCACAATCAAAAACCTTCAAGTTTTTTTTCTTTTTGCTACAGGCAGATAAGGTCTGTTTCTACGGCACAAAAAATAAAAATTTGTAGCAAACAACTTGATCAGAAAGGCTGCAAAAAAGAAGTTCGTGTTTTAGATGTAGGTTGCGGCGCGGGGTATTTTTTAATTAAGTGCTTAGAGAAAGGCTGGATTGTCAAAGGGGTTGAAAATAATAATAACGCAAAAAACATGTTGCCTCCAGAAATTTATAAACATGTTTATGAGGGGTTTGAGACTTTAAAAAGCCAGCTAGAAAAGTTTGATATAATTACAATGTGGCACTCATTGGAGCACCTGCATGATCTAAACGGTTCGATTGAAGACATGAAAAAGTTATTACGCCCCAACGGCACAATTGTAGTGGCTTGCCCAAATCACAAGTCTTTTGATGCAGCTTTTTATAAAGAAAATTGGGCGGCATACGACGTGCCAAGGCACTTATGGCATTTTAATAAAAAATCTATGAAAGGTTTGTTTTTGCTTCACAATTTTCAACTTACAAAAACATTTCCAATGTACTGGGATTCATTTTTTGTTTCAATTCTCTCAGAAAAAATATTGCGTAGGACTTTGCCTTTTTTTAGAGGTTTGACAATTGGTTTAATATCAAACATAAAGGCTAAAATTTCTGGAGAATACTCTTCCATAATATATGCTCTAAGGAACAAAACTTAAAATAATACAGCCTATTGCCCTTACTTGTTGTTTAACAGCTCTAGTTATTTGTTTTTGTCAAAACGGTCTTAAAACACCCTTATTTTGACTTGTTTTTTTTACTTAAAAAAGCTTAGCGTGTTTTTTAAGATTCTAAACTCAAATGATTTACCACGAATCATCTCACCATCTGCTTGAGCAAAATCACCCCCATTGATTATTTCAACATTAAGTTTTTTTGTTTTGTAAGAGCTGACCTTTTTGTTTTTAAAAAGGCTCCCGTTAAAAAGTCTTGGAATGCTTTTAATGACATCAAGTTTAGTAAAGCCCTCTGCTAGAGTTATATTTAAAAACCCATCATTGTGCTTAGGATCTTTTGCAAGCATCATCCCTCCTCCAGTATATTTACAAACCCCCACTCCTAGCATAAAGGCAGACACAGTTTTTTTACTTGAATTAATTTTAATATTTAATTTGATGTTTTCAAACGAAATAAAATTTGCAATCGCTGCAATGAGATATGATAAGGGACCAAGGAATTTGTATTTTTCTATTTTTGAAATTACATACCCATCAAACCCTACCCCTGCATAATTTATAAAATAAACAGCCTTCCTCGCACCGTTTAATATTCTTAGCTCACCAACATCTTGTTGATCAACATTTTCTTTAGCAATTATGCTTATGGCTTTTTTGTAATTTGTTGGAATGTTATGATGTCTAGCCCAGTCATTTCCCGTGCCCATAGGAATTAAGCCAATAACAATATCTTTTGGGTTGACACCTGTTTGATTTAAAATCCCGTTCACCAAATTATGAACTGTTCCGTCTCCGCCAATACAAATAATGCGTCTGAAGCCTTGCTGTATTCCTTTGCCGACCAAAGACTTTGCGCTCACTTGTGGTGAAGTTTTGTTTAGCCTTCCAAAAATGTTGTTTTCTTTAAGGCATTGACTAATTTTAGTTAGTTTTTTTTTTGAGATCCCTCCACCTGAAGATGGATTTACGATAATATACCACCCATTGCTACTCATCAATAATGCTTGGTTTTTGGTGAATTAATCTTGTAAGCTTTAACGAAAGGTCAGTGATGATTATTTTAGGGTTGCCATTTCGATTTAGCTCATAGATTGCTTTGTTCACTTCCTCGTAAAGCTCAATTATATTGTTGTTGTGAATAAAGGGAGAAAATTTTTCAAAATTAAAACCTTTATCTTTAAACTCTTCCTTGTAAGTATTTGATTTATAGTTTCTTAGCATAGATTTTCTAAAAACCTCTAGCGCAAAAATAAAAAACTGTTTTTGTATATCTTTTGGAAGCTTGCTAACTTTTTCACTCCAAAGAACTAAATCTCCAACAGCTACTTTAGAGGTTTTAACTTTAAAGGCAAGCCTAACCCATTCAACAAAAAGAAGCTCGAAATTTACACCACTCGAATCAGAGTTTAAAATATCAAGGGCTGAAAAGTAACTGCCTCCACTCATATTTGCGATATTGTAAGCAGATTCATTATCTGCCAAACCATTAATTATAAGAGACTCAGCAATTTCGCTTGCCTTTATTGGAGGTATATTAATTTTTTGACATCTTGACTTTATTGTTGGAAGGATTGCGGACTGATTTTCCGTTAAAAGTAAAAAAACAGTTTCTGCACTAGGCTCCTCAATTAATTTGAGGAGTTTATTCGCACACTCTGTATTCATGTTTTCAGCCATCCAAATAATCATAACCTTATATCCGCCCTCGTATGATTTAAGAGACATTATTTTATTAATCTCCTCAGCTTCATTAACACTTATATTTCCTTTTTTATTTGCAATCTCTATTTTTTCAAGCCACTGAGACAGTCTTATGTAGGGGTTTTCTTTTACCGTCTCCCTCCATTCTTTTAAGAAATGCTTTGAAGTTGCCTTAGATTTAACTTTTGAATTTGTGTTAACCGGATATACAAAGTGCAAGTCAGGGTGAGTTAATCGGTTAATTTTTTGCTGAGCACTAATTGTTTCTAATTCGTTCCTATTTAATTTTGAGCAAAGAATTCGTTCAGCAAACTTTATAGCCACAGAAAGTTTTCCAACTCCTGTAGGCCCAGATAACAGGTACGAATGAGCTATTCTGCCTGAGGTTATTTTTGTGTCTAACTCTTTAAGTAAAGTTTTTTGACCAACTAAATTAATTTTTGACATAACACAAAGATAATAGAAATCAACCCTATTAAGTAGCACGAATAAATTATATTTGCTTTCTAAATTGATATAATGAAGACTGTTTTAGATTTTAATTTCCTTAACAAAACAGCTCTGATAAGAGTTGATTTTAATGTCCCCCTAGATAGTTATCAAAAAGTACTGGACAACACAAGAATTCTTTCAGCTAAACCTACAATTTTAAAAATCATTGAAGACGGAGGATCCTGTGTATTAATGTCTCATCTTGGAAGACCCAAAGGCAGGAATCTCAAATATTCATTAAAGCACATACTTAAAGATGTTGAGAATGTTTTAGACAGAGAGGTTAAGTTTATTCCAGACTGTACAGGAAAAGAGACGCTAAAAACAATCAGCTCTTTGCAGCCAGGAGAAATTGCTATAATGGAAAATCTTAGATTTTACGAGGAAGAAACCAGTGGTTGTAAAGAATTTGCAAAAAAACTCTCAGAATTTGGAGATATCTATGTTAACGACGCTTTTGGAGCAGCCCACAGAAAACACGCATCTACAGCTATAATTGCTGATTTTTTCCCAAATAAAAAATGTTCAGGTCTTTTGCTTAATAAAGAAATAATGGCGATAGAAAAGGTGCTAGAAACTGGAGAAAGGCCTGTTGTTGCTATTTTGGGGGGAGCAAAAGTCTCTTCTAAGATTACAATCATTAATAATATTTTTAAAAAAGTAGATGCAATCATACTAGGAGGTGGAATGGCTTATACTTTTATAAAAGCACAAGGAGGTGAAATAGGAAATTCTATTTGTGAAGACGACAAAATAGACCTTGCTCTTGAATTAATTGAAAGAGCAAAAGAAAACAACGTTGCCCTTCACTTACCTACTGATGTTGTTGCCGCGGATAATTTTAACAACGAAGCTAACAGAAAAGAATTACAAATATTTAATATTTCTGCAGGCTGGCAAGGGTTAGATATTGGCCCAGCATCTATAAAAGCTTTTTCAAAAGTAATTATCAATGCTAAAACAATTTTATGGAACGGCCCTATGGGTGTTTTTGAAATGTCGAACTTTTCTAATGGAACAAAATCTATTGGAGACGCAATTAAAATCTCTACAAAAAACGGAGCATATTCTTTAGTGGGGGGAGGAGACTCTGTGTCTGCTGTTAAAGAATTTGGCCTGGACAAAGACGTTAGTTATGTAAGCACTGGAGGAGGCGCAATGCTTGAAAGTCTAGAAGGAAAAACACTTCCGGGAATAGCCGCTCTTTAACAAAATAATATTTTAATGTTGACAAAGTTATTTTTATTTTTTTTACTTAACAGCTCAAGTTACCAAGCGCAACAAAGCCCCTTGAGCTTTTCAAAGATTAAGTCGGAAAGAGTTATAATTGATAAAGATTCTATAAGATTACGTGTTGAAGACATTAACTCAAAAACTCCCTTTCAAATTGATTACACTCCTTTACTTGAAGAGACAATAATAAATTATTTAGAAAACAGACAAGCAACATATTTAGAGCTTTACAGCAAGTCAGATTATTTTTTTCCAATTTTTGAAAACGCATTACAAAAGTATAATGTGCCGTTGGAGCTAAAATACATTCCAGTAATAGAGTCTGCTTTAAACCCACGTGCAAAATCAAGAGTTGGAGCTACAGGACTATGGCAGTTTATGTTTAATACAGCGAAAGACCTAGACTTAAAAGTTAATAGTTATGTTGACGAAAGAATGGATCCGATTAAATCCTCTGAGGCTGCAGCTAAATACTTGTCTGAACTTTATGCACGATTTAATGACTGGAATTTAGCTATCGCCGCATATAATTATGGTCCGGGAAACATTAGAAGAGCCATAAAAGCTTCGGGTTATTCAAATTTTTGGAATTTAAGAGGGTATCTACCCAAAGAAACAGCTAATTACGTTCCTTCTTTTATAGCAACATTATACTTGTTTGAATTTGCACACAAACATGAAATCAAAATAAAGAGCAAGGAAATGAAACTCGCTCTTACAGACTCGATACCAATTAAAAAAATGGTGTCTTTTAGCCATATTGCTGATAAAATAGGCGTCCCTTTAGACACATTAAATTTTTTAAATCCTTCTTACATCCACAGTATTATTCCGAATGTAAAAAACAAGCAATATTACCTGACACTACCCCAAGCATATACAGATGCTTTCATAGAAAAAGAACCTGAAATATATAACATGGCAGATCTTGATTATAATTCTAGAGAAAAACCATTACCACAACTGTACGAACTAAATTCACGAACCGTGTATCGAGTTGTTAACGGAGATTTTTTAGGGAAAATTGCCAGAAACTATGGAGTAAGAGTTAGTGATATAAAAAAATGGAATAAACTCAAAGATGATAAGTTAAGAATAGGAAAGAGACTAATCATATTTCCAAAAAAGTTTCCAAAAAAACAATAACTTTAAAGTATGAAAAAGCTTTTTATAATTTTTGTGATTTTATTTTCATGTGAAGAAAACAACACTCAAAGTATGCTTTCAGCCTCTTCAGGGAACCTAAATGAAATCTCAACAGTACTGAGTGATGAATTATGGGATGGAATCGTAGGGAAAACCCTAAAGGAGAGTTTCTCAAAACCAGTTTACGGCTTGCCTCAAAGAGAGCCTCTTTTTAAGCTTAGACACATTCCTTCTCATGTTTTTTCAGGTTTTGTTACAAAAAACAGAACAATTATTAAAGTCAATAAAGCTGCGACGAGAAACACAAACATTACTTATAATAAATATGCAAAGCCACAACTTGTCATAGAGTTTAGCGGACCAACCCTGTTTGAGATAACAAAACAAATATCTAAAGACAGAGATTCAATAATAGCCTTAATAACACAAAATGAGATTAAAGAAAAACAAAGAAGAATTAAAAAATCCTTATCCAAAGACTTAGAAATAAAAAAGAATTTTAATATAAGCTTAAAATACCCATCAGTATATAGAGTTGCAAAATCTACAAAGGATTTTATTTGGCTTAGAAAGGACATAAAATCAGGAACCCTTAATCTTATGATTTATAATGCTTCAAACAAAGACAATCACTCCATAGAATCATATGTAAAAATTAGAGACTCTATATCGCATTTGTACATTCCTGGACCTGTAGACAATACAAATATGAGTGTTGATAATGGCTATTTGATAAGCACATTAAAAGGAGTTTTAAATAATGGAATAAATTATGAAGAGTTTCGCGGAATGTGGGAAGTCAAAAACCAATTTATGGCAGGCCCTTTTATTGCTTACAAAATTGATGATATAAAAAACAATAGGCAAATTAATATAGACGGCTTTGTTTATGCGCCATCTGTAAATAAAAGAAGCTATATTTTTGAATTGGAATCAATTATAAAAAGCATTACAATCGATTAAAAGAACTATTTTGTTTCTTCTTCTTCAGAATTCTCTTCTTTACTAGCTTTTTTAAATTCTTTTATTCC
>Ga0102813_1001332_pt1 | contig 11005 bp, 8 predicted proteins | sample ColrivemetaGS725_FD_84512 | JGI IMG/M metagenome (GOLD analysis project Ga0102813, IMG submission 84512) | Estuarine microbial communities from the Columbia River estuary - Flood tide ETM metaG S.725 | ecosystem: Environmental > Aquatic > Marine > Intertidal zone > Estuary | place: USA: Columbia...
CTTTTTAAGTAATTCTGAAGAATAAACAAAGTTTTTAACTGATTCAATATTTGTTTTTAAAATTTCTTTATTTGTTCCTTCCCAATTTTTCTCACCTGCAACTAGAAATATAATTTTTTCTCCTATCTCAATAACTGAATTCATGTCGTGAGAATTTATGATTGTTGTTATATTATATTCTTTAGTAATTTCATGAATTAGTTTGTCAATAACAATTGCTGTTTTAGGATCTAATCCAGAGTTAGGTTCATCACAAAACAAGTATTTTGGATTCATTACAATTGCTCTAGCTATAGCTACCCTTTTTTGCATTCCACCTGATATTTCTGAAGGAAGTTTGTCAACTGCTTTAGTAAGCTCAACTCTTTCAATAACTATTTTTGCTTTTTCCCTTATTTCATCTTCATTTTTATTTGTAAGCATGTTTAATGGAAACATTACGTTTTCAATAACTGTCATTGAATCAAATAAAGCACTTCCTTGAAACACCATCCCCATTTCTCTTCTTAACAAGGTTTTATTACTTTCATTCATATTTAAGCTAGAAACACCATCGTAGATTATTTCTCCACTATCAGGGTGATGTAATCCTAACAAGCATTTTAGTAATACAGTTTTTCCAGAGCCACTTTGTCCAATTATTAAATTCGTTTTACCCTTTTCAAAGGATGTAGAAATATTTTCGATAATAGTAGTTCCGTTAAATGATTTTTTTATGTTTTTAACTTCGATCATTAGCTTAATAATAATTGTGTAACAATGAAATTCACTATAATAATTATGATAGATGTCCAAACAAATGATAATGTACTTGCTTTACCAACTTCAAGAGCTCCACCCTTCATGTAAAACCCATGGTAAGAAGGTACGGTTGCCAATATAAAAGCAAATAAAATTGTCTTTAAATATGCGTAACTAACGTGATATGGATCAAAGTCCATTTGAATTCCTGAAATAAAAGCTTCACTAGGAACTCCTGCAAAAGTCATTGCTATAAATCCACCAAAAATTGCAACAAACATAGCTACTGTAATTACAAAAGGATAAAACAATAAAGCTATAATTTTAGGAAAAACAAGATAATTTAAAGGATTAATTCCCATAACTTCTAATGCATCTATCTGTTCTGTCACTCTCATTGTTCCAATACTAGAAGTTATATAGGATCCAACTTTTCCGGCCATAATGATAGACATAAAAGTAGGGGCGAACTCAAGTATTACTGACTGTCTTGTAGCAAATCCTATTAAAGATTTTGATAAAAATGGACTACTTAAATTTAAAGCAGTTTGAATAGCTACAACTCCCCCTATAAAAAATGATAAAATTGCAACAATTGGAATAGATTCGATTATAAGATCATTAATCTCTTTAAAAATTAATTTTCTTTGAACTTTCCATTTACTGGGTTTAAAGAATGACATTTTTATCATTAAAAAATACCTTCCTATATCATCTATATAAAGCATAGCTAAATTATCTATATAAAGTTAAATATATAAAAATCAAAATAAGAAATATTTTATTAGATTTTATATGTAATGGCATTTATATTCATGCCAGCTCCAACGCTACCAAACATAATAATATCACCTTTTTGTAATGAATGGTCCTTAAGTTTAAGTTTGTTTACAAGATCAAATAAAGTTGGTATTGTAGCTACAGAGCTGTTGCCTAGTTTTTTTATTGACATTGGTAAAACATTTTTTGGAGTTTTTAGATTATATAATTTATAGAATCTATTAACAATAGCTTCATCCATCTTTTCATTTGCTTGGTGAAGAAAAACTTTTTTCACATCATGAATAGAATAGTCAGTTAATTCAAGACATTCTTTCATTGCTTGAGGAACTTGTACTATTGCAAATTCATAAACTTTTCTGCCATACATTTTGATGTACTTAGTTTTTGATTTAGATTCTAAATCATAGGATTCTCCAAAAAACAAATAAAAAGCTTCTTTGTCAGTGAATGTACATGATTTATGAGATAAGATTCCACTATTTTTAATTTGACTTTTTAATTCAACTATTGAAGCGCCAGCTCCATCAGCATAAATCATTGAATCCCTGTCATTAACATCATATGTTCTTGAAAGAGTTTCTGCTCCAATTACTAAACATTTTTTTGCCATTCCAGCTTTAATGAAGGCATAAGCTTGAATAACACCTTCAATCCAACCAGGACATCCAAAAATAATATCATAACAAACGCAATTGGGATTTTTAATTCCTAAATTAAATTTAACTCTACTCGCTAGGCTTGGAAGACTATCCGATTGTTTAGTACCAGATTTAATATCTCCAAAATTATGTGCTACTATTATATAATCTATTGTTTCTTGATCTAATGCTGCATCTTTAATAGCTTTTTCAGCAGCAAAGAATGCTAAATCTGAAGTATTGTGATGATCTTTGGCATACCTTCTTTCTTCAATACCTGTAATTGATTTAAATTTTTTTATTATAACGTCATTACTTACCTTAAAATCAGAACCGTCTAAATTTAAAAACTTAGCATTTAAAAAATCATCATTTTTTTTTGTTAATAACGGAATGTAAGAACCAGTACCAGTAATTTTAATAGACATGTTTAATATTTAATTATAACTAAGTTAAAAAAAGTCATTGATAAGATTCAATTGGTTCACATGTACAAATCAAGTTTCTATCTCCATATGCATCATCAACTCTTCTAACTGAGGGCCAAAATTTATTTTCCAAGACATATGATGTTGGAAACGCTGCTTTTTGTCTTGAATAAGGGTATTGCCAGTCCTCTTTTATTATCATTTTCATAGTATGGGGTGCATTTTTCAATAAATTATCATTGTCATTCTCTACACATTCATCTATTTCTTTTCTAATAAGAATCATGGCATCACAAAACCTGTTGATTTCTTCAATATTTTCACTTTCAGTTGGTTCAATCATCATAGTTCCCGGAACAGGAAATGAAACTGTTGGAGCATGAAATCCATAATCAATCAATCTTTTGGCTATATCCATTACCTCAATCCCGTTAGATTTAAAAGGTCTGCAATCTATAATTAGTTCATGAGCGGCTCTGCCATTTTCTCCCGTATATAAAATATCAAAATGATTTTCAATTCTATTTTTAATGTAATTTGCATTTAAAATTGCAAATTCTGTAGATGATCTTAATCCTTTTGCTCCAAGCATACAAATATAACCGTATGAAATAACACAAGCCAAAGCTGATCCCCACGGAGCTCCTGATATTGATTTAACACTTTCTTTTGAACTTATATTAATCACGGCATTATTTGGTAAAAATGGTACAAGGTGTTTTGCTACGCAAATAGGTCCAACACCAGGTCCACCACCACCATGTGGAATAGCAAATGTTTTATGTAAATTTAAGTGACAAACATCTGCACCTATTATATATGGATTTGTTAGTCCAACCTGAGCATTCATATTTGCACCGTCCATGTAGACCTGTCCTCCGTTCAAGTGAATAGTTTTAGTAATTTCTTGAATTGAAGACTCAAAAACCCCATGCGTTGAGGGATATGTAATCATTAAAGCTGCTAAATTATCCTTGTATTTATCAGCTTTTTCTTTCAATTCTTCTACATTAATATTTCCATGTTTATCTGTTCCAACAACTACAACTTTCATTCCTGCCATCACAGCAGAAGCAGGATTAGTTCCATGAGCGGAAGATGGGATTAAACAAATATTTCTATGGTCTTGTGAAATACTTTTTAAGTATGCTCTAATAACCATTAAACCAGCATATTCTCCCTGTGCACCTGAATTTGGTTGCAATGAAGTTCCGCTAAAACCTGTTATTTCATTTAATTGTTTTTCTAGTTTTTTTATAAGTTTTTGATATCCTCTTGCTTGATTTAAAGGGACAAAAGGATGGATGTTATTCCATTTTGCCCAGCTAATTGGAAGCATTTCAGAAGCTGCATTTAGTTTCATAGTACATGAACCAAGCGAGATCATTGAATGAGTTAATGATAAGTCTTTTCTTTCAAGATTTTTAATATATCTCATTAGTGCGGTTTCTGAATGGTATTTATTAAAAACTTCGGAATCCATAAATGTAGATTCTCTTTTTAATTCATCAGGAAATCTTTTTTGTTTAATGTTTAAATTAATTTCAAAAAGATCAATATTTGTTGCTTTAGCTATAGTGTCAACAATTTTCTGAATGTCTTTTAATGAGGTTGTTTCATTTAAAGAAATAGAAAAATATTTTTCGTCAATGTAATTAAAATTGATTTTATTTAGTTCAGCAATTTTCTTAATTTTATTACTAGGTCCCTCTAAAAACAGAGTATCAAAAAAGAATTTATTATGTTGTTTTAGACCTAGTTGAATTAAATTCTTTTCAAGAATTACTGTTTTTTCATGAATACTATTTGCTATTTCTTTTAGGCCTTTTGGTCCATGAAAAACTCCGTACATTCCAGCCATAACTGCAAGCAGCACCTGAGATGTACATATGTTTGAAGTAGCTCTGTCTCTCTTGATATGTTGCTCTCTAGTTTGAAGAGCCATTCTTAAAGCAGAGTCATCATTTGAATCTTTTGTTAAACCAATAATTCTCCCAGGAACAGATCTTTTGTATTCTTCTTTAGTTGCAAAATATGCTGCATGTGGTCCTCCATAGCCAAGAGGGATTCCAAACCTCTGAGATGTTCCAACAACTACATCAGCTCCAAACAAAGAAGGTTTTTTTAATAAACAAAGTGAAAACAAGTCAGCAGCAACAACTATTTTAATATTATTGTTTTTGGCTTTAGAACAATATCCCTTGATATCTTCAATTCCTCCATAAACACCAGGATATTGCATTAAACAACCATAAAAACTAGAGTCATAGTTAAAGTTTTCAAAGTCGCCAATTATAATTTGAATACCAAGAGGTTCAGCTCTAGTTTCCAATAAACTAATTGTTTGTGGAAGTGTGTTTTTTGAAACAAAAAACCTTGAAATATTATTCTTTTTTTGTTCTCTATTTCTCAAACTAAACAACATAGTCATAGCTTCTGCAGCAGCTGTACTTTCATCTAATAGAGAAGCATTAGCTAATTGCATGCCTGTTAAATCACATATTATAGTTTGATAATTTAGAAGCGCTTCCATTCTTCCCTGAGCAATTTCTGCTTGATAAGGAGTGTAAGCTGTATACCAACTTGGATTTTCTAAAATATTCCTTTTTATAACAGATGGAACGATGGATTGATTATATCCAAGTCCTATGTAAGATTTATAAATTTTATTTTTTTTCCCTAATTTTTCAATATGTGATAAGTAATCGTTTTCAGAAAGAGCTGGTTTCAAATTCATCTCTTTTTTTAATCTAATATTATTCGGAATTGTTTCAGATATTAATTGTTCAATGCTTTTAGAATCAATAAATTCAAGCATCTTGCTTTTATCTTTATTATTCATACCAATGTGTCTATCTGCAAAGTTTTTCATACAAAAAAAATATTAAGATCAAAAATAAATAATATCCTCATAAATATTATATAATTTTAGTACATAAAATAAAAAGTTTTTAACTTATTAATTAACTAAAATTATTTAAGCAAATTCAGATAAATGTCATTTTGTAAAAAAGTATTTGATTTTTACATAAAATCAAGTTTACATCTTGGATTATGTGTTGTTTCACTTTATTTAGTGTCTATTTTTAAACAACAAATTGACATCAATTATTATTTAATAATTTGTCTTTTCTGTTCAACTATTATCGTTTATAATTTTATAAAATACGCTTCAACTTTACCTTACTATTTCTTTGTTCAAAATGCGCCAATAAAAAAAATACAAATACTAAGTTTTATTTCAGGGTGTTTTTTTCTGTTTTCATTATTTTTTCTAAGTTGGAATACTTTAGTTGTTGGTTCTATTCTTTTTTTTGTCTGTCTGTTATATGTTTTTCCAATAAACCATTCAATATCTAATTTTAGAAACCGTAGTAAGATTAAATTATTTCTTGTTGCAATTTGCTGGTCTGGTTCAACTGTTTTTTTGCCATTTATTGAGTCAAGCCAAATATATTATAAAGATTCTTTTGTTCTTTTTTTTCAATTTTTTGTATTTGTAGTTATATGTACTATCCCGTTTGAAATAAGAGATTTAAAGTATGATTCTAATGAACTTAGAACAATTCCTCAAATCTTTGGAATAAAGAAGTCCAAATATATTTCCTATGTTTTTATCTTAATTTTTATTAGTATTTCATTAGTGAATACTACAACAAGAATTGATTTTATATCTGATATTTTAATATCTTTTATTTTGTTTTTTATTATTTATAAAACAAAGAAAAATCAAACGAAGTATTTTTCAAGTTTTTGGGTAGAATCTGTTCCTGTGTACTGGGTTTTAATTCAGTTATTATTATTTAATTGAATCATTTAAAACCTTTTTTTTAAGTTCTTCTTTGAATTTTATAATTTTATTTAAAACTTCTACATTGCTACTTCCAATAATTTCAGCTGCTAATATTCCAGCATTTTTACCTCCGTTTAGTGCTACTGTTCCTACGGGGACCCCACTTGGCATTTGAAGTATTGACAGTACTGAATCCCATCCGTCAATTGAGTTTCTGGATTTTATAGGAACTCCAATTACTGGGAGCGGCGTAATTGAAGCCATCATGCCAGGTAGATGTGCAGCACCCCCAGCACCAGCTATAATTACTGAATATCCATTTTTATGAGCACTTTCACCATATTCCATCATTTTTTCAGGGGTTCTGTGAGCTGAGACTATATCAACATCATTTTCAATCCCAAATTCATTTAAAATATCGATTGCTTCTTGCATAATTGGAAGGTCTGATTTACTTCCCATAATAACACCAACTTTTGCCATAATAATTATGTTTTTACTTTAACTAATTCTTTTATTTTTTTAGCTTTTTTTAATGCATTTTCTAAATTAGAATCAAGTACTGTAGCATGTCCCATTTTCCTGTTTGGTTTTGTTTTACTTTTCCCATAAAGATGAAGCTTTGTGTTTTCAATCAACATAGCCTCTTTAATACCCTCATATACTACCTTACCCTCGTGACCCAATTCACCTACTAAGTTAATCATAATTGCATAAAAATTAGATTTTGAGGATCCAAGTGGTAAATCTAATATGGAATTAATATGCTGGTCAAATTGAGAATTAATACAACTTTCAATTGAATAATGTGCACTATTATGAGGTCTTGGAGCCACTTCGTTTATTAAGATTTTATTATCATGTGTTAAAAACATTTCTACAGCTAATAATCCAACTTGTTTAAATGATTCGGAAACTTTTAATGCTATTTTTTTAGCTTTTTCATTAATTTCAGAACTTATTTGTGCAGGACAAAGCACGTATTCAACTTGATTTGAAATTTCATTGAACATCATTTCAACTATTGGAAAAATCTCAATTTGACCACTTTTATTTCTAGCAATCGTTGTAGCTAATTCTTTTTTGAAAGGAACAAGATCTTCGATAATAAATTCTGTTTCAGGCAAGTTTTTAATATCATCATTTGATTTCAAAATTTTAACACCATATCCATCATAACCGAATTTAGTCTTCTTCCACACACATGGGTATTTAATAGTGTCTAAATCATTTAGTGATTTGTAGTGCTTATAATTTGCAGTTGGAATATCATTTTTTATGAAAAATTTTTTTTGAGTGGATTTGTCCTGAATAATTTTTAAAGTTTTAGAATCAGGATATACTTTTATCCCCTCCAATTCTAACTTTTCTAATGCATCTACATTAACATGTTCAATTTCATAAGTAACCAAATCACATTCTTTTCCAAAATCATATACTGTATCAAAATCCATTAATGGACCCTTTGTGAATTTAGAACAAATTTCTTTACATGGCGAATCATCACTAGGATCAAGAATATTAGTTTTTATACTTAATCTAGAAGTGACTTGTAGTAACATTTTACCAAGTTGTCCGCCACCTAAAATACCTAATGTAAAATCTGACGTAGAATAATTCATTCAAATGATTGTTTGACAAAAATACATTAAAATGTTATTTAGAATAAAATTATTTAACTATTGATTTTGGGGTTATATTTGTTTTCTTATATTTTTAATTACTATGATTAATTTAATATTATTTGGAAAGCCAGGATCTGGAAAAGGAACTCAAGCAGAGTTTGTTAAAAATAAATACGATTTAATTCATATTTCCACTGGTGATTTATTTAGAAATAATATTTCTAATAATACAGAATTAGGATTATTAGCAAAATCTTACATGGATAAAGGGGATTTAGTACCAGATGAAGTAACTATCAAAATGTTGGAATCTGAAGTAAATAACCATCCTAATGCTAAAGGATTTATTTTTGATGGTTTTCCTAGAACAACTGTACAAGCAGAAATTTTAGATCAGTTTTTAATAACATTGAAATTAAGTATTTCAATGACTATAGCTTTGGAAGTTGATGAAAATTTATTAATTGAAAGATTAATTAGCAGAGGAAAAGATAGTGGAAGGTCAGATGACCAAGACAGAACTAAAATTCAAAACAGATTTGATGAATATAACAAGAAGACCTCCCCACTAATAAATTATTATAAAAATCAAAATAAATTTTTTGATGTTGATGGAGTAGGCGATATTAATGAAATAAGCTCTCGGATTTTTAATACTATTGATAATAATATATAATGACTGAAGGCAATTTTGTTGATTATGTAAAGATTAATATTTTTTCTGGTAATGGAGGAAAAGGTTCTGCCCATTTTAGACGTGAAAAATTTATAACAAAAGGAGGTCCTGATGGTGGAGATGGTGGAAGAGGAGGTAATGTTGTTTTTGTTACTGATAAGTCTTTATGGACCCTTCATCATTTTAGATTTCAAAAACATTTTAAATGTGGTCATGGCGGAGATGGAAGTGGAAGCAGAAGTACTGGAGCCGATGGAGCTGATTCTATTATAAGGGTTCCAATAGGAACTGTTATTAGAGACACGGAAACTAATAAAATTCTATATGAAACTATTGAGGATGGTGATCATAAAATTATTTTAGATGGAGGAAAAGGCGGTTTAGGTAATTGGAATTTTAGATCTTCTACTAATCAGGCTCCCAGATATTCTCAACCTGGAATAAAAGGAAAAGAGAGACAATTAACATTGGAATTGAAATTATTAGCTGATGTTGGTTTAGTTGGTTTCCCAAATGTAGGAAAGTCAACTTTATTAAAAACAATTACATCCGCAAAACCTAAAATCGGGAATTATGAGTTTACTACTCTAAAACCTAATTTAGGTATCGTTCAATATAGAGATTATAGGTCATTTGTTATGGCAGATATTCCTGGAATAATTGAAGGTGCCTCAGAGGGTAGAGGACTTGGTCATCATTTTCTAAGACACATTGAAAGAAATTCAGTTCTTCTTTTCTTGCTCTCTGCAGAATCTGAAGATTTGGTTAAACAATACAAGGTTCTTCTTAATGAATTAAAGAAATATAATCCTGAATTACTCGATAAACAAAGAATAATTGCTGTTTCTAAGTCTGATTTAATTGATGAGAAGACAAAGCTGAAAATCCAAAAAGATATTTCTAAAAAAATTAAAGACATTCCTTTTGAATTTATTTCATCTGTATCTAACGTTGGTTTAGTAGAGATTAAAGATCTTTTATGGAAGGTTTTAAATGAATAAATTTTAATCTTAAATTAGAGTTTTAATTTCATGAAAATTCATTTTATAGCAATAGGGGGGAGTGCAATGCATAATTTAGCTATAGCATTACATATCAAAGGTTACCAGATCTCAGGAAGTGATGATTCAATTTTTGAACCCTCTAAATCAAGATTAATTCACCACGGTTTATTTCCGCAAAAAATTGGTTGGAATGCTTCAAATATTTCAGATGATTTAGATTATGTTGTACTGGGTATGCATGCAAAAAAAGATAATCCAGAACTAATTGAAGCACAAAAAAAATTAATAAAAATATTTTCATACCCTGAGTTTATTTACGAAATGTCTAAAAATAAGACAAGAGTTGTTATTGGAGGAAGTCATGGAAAAACTTCCATAACAGCTATGGTTTTACATGTTCTAAACACTAATAATATTGATGTTGATTATATGGTTGGAGCTCAGTTAAAAGGCTTTGAAACTATGGTTCATTTAACAGATGAAAATGATTTTATATTACTTGAAGGTGATGAGTATTTATCATCTCCAATTGATAGAAGACCTAAATTTCACTTATATAAACCAAATATCGCTTTGTTAAGTGGAATTGCTTGGGATCACATTAATGTCTTTCCAACAAAGGAAATTTATTCCAAACAATTTGAGATTTTTCTTGATTCTATAGTTTCAGGGGGAGTTGTTGTTTACAATGAATTAGATTTAGAATTAAACCAAATGGTTCAAAATTGTTCAAATTCAATAAGAAAACTTGAGTATTCTTTGCCTGAATTTTTTATTGAAAACGACATTTCATATTTATCAACGGACGAAGGTAATCTTCCGTTAAAAATATTTGGTGAGCATAATTTAAGTAATCTTTCAGGAGCAAAATTAATATGTCAATTAATGGGAGTTCAAGAAGAAGAATTCAATAGCTCTATAGTTTCTTTTAGTGGCGCAGATAAGAGACTAGAATCTTTACTTGACATGAAAGATCGAGCATTTTTTAAAGATTTTGCTCATTCTCCTAGTAAAGTAAGTGCAACTACTAATGCTTTAAAAAATCAATTTAAAAACAGAAAATTAATTGCCCTTCTTGAATTACACACTTTTAGTAGTTTAAATGAAGATTTTATTGGAGAATATCGAAATAGTTTAAAGCAGGCTGATATCAGGATTTTATTTTATGATCCTAAAGCTGTCGAAAGTAAAGGTTTAAAGAATATTTCAGTTCAAAAAATAAAGGATTCGTTTAATGATGATAGTATGATAGTAATTTCAGACTCAAATCAATTAAAAGCGTATTTGTTTGAACTGTCATATCAAAATACTAATTTA
>Ga0102813_1001337_pt1 | contig 10981 bp, 10 predicted proteins | sample ColrivemetaGS725_FD_84512 | JGI IMG/M metagenome (GOLD analysis project Ga0102813, IMG submission 84512) | Estuarine microbial communities from the Columbia River estuary - Flood tide ETM metaG S.725 | ecosystem: Environmental > Aquatic > Marine > Intertidal zone > Estuary | place: USA: Columbia...
TCAGAGATATTATATTTTTGGAGTGATAACCAGCCTTCTTCTTTGGAGTCCTCTGCAAATTCAACAGCGTTTCTAATGGCAGTATCTCCACCAGCAATAAGACCAATCACAAGTTCTTGAGGCACCCCAAAAGTAGGTGGACATTCAGAGGCATCTAAAATTCCTAACCGACCACTTGTACCTGCACCAATATAGAAAATTCTACCATTTTTTTTTAAATTAAGTACGATCTGTTCAGTCAAAGCCTCAATTTGTGGTAACGATTTTTCTATGGCCAAAGGAACTGTTTTGTCCTCATTGTTAATGTGGTTCAAAATCTCTGATACAGACATATCTTCCAAATGATTGTAATTAGAGTCTTGTTCTGTAGTTTTTATAAAATTCATTCCTTAAAAATACATTTTTTATCTATTTTGAAGTGGAGAATTATTATAAAATTTTAGTTTTATTCAACTAATTCTATCTTAAAAGTATCGGTCTCTGAAATGTGAAAATAACCTAGTGGAAAATTCGCTTCATTGGTCGTATTTATTATATTACCCAACAAAGATGAGGGAGCTGATTGAAATGGGCCTCCTGCATTTTGTCCGCTTTGTCCAATTAGAATTCTAAAATAGGTAAAGTATTCTTGCGTGATTCCTGACAACTTGATGTCTATAGTTTTTGGAAATTCAATATTTTCATCTTCATAAAAATAAGAAAAATTATAATCCGATCCATTAAAATAGCGGTCTTCAATTGGAAGGTAATTGTAGCGGTCTACATTAATAAGATAATGATTTTTCATTGCCTCATCATCTTTAAATGATATTTTTAATTCGACTTCTTCCCCTGAAAATAAGGTCTTTTCACCTTGGACTATAGAAGTGATTTTTGATGATTTTATCTTTGTTGCTTTTGCTTTATAGATTTCGTTATTGTGAATAACGGTCAATTCGTATGCTACTCCATCGAGAGGAGTGAATGAATCTACAGGCTCATAATCACCATCTGTATTTTCATCAGTAAATGAAATGATAGAATTATCAGATAAGTTTGTTAAAAAGACTGTTGCATCTGTTACGACAGGGATGGTATCATCAAAATAATCTGCTGAAAGCCTTAATTTTACACTGTTATTTGAAGTGACGGGAGTCTGATCAAACAAGACTTCAAAAGAAGCATCAATGATAAGTTTTGGTTCAATTGATGGAACCTCGATGTCTATGACTTTTTCACAACGTATAAAAAAGAAGCTCATTAAAACAGAAAGTAAAAATATTTTATTCATTGTCTTAAAATTTAAAATTATAGGTAACAGACGGTACCAATCCAAAAATGGCAGTTTGCACAGCTTCATTTCTTGAGGTTTCTCTATTTTGTGAAAAGTTTACAGAGGCAGCATTTTGTCTTCCGTATACATTATAGATACCAAAAACCCATTCTGCTTGCCATTTTCTTTTATTATTTTTTTCGGGGTTTAATGTAGCAGAGATGTCTAATCTATGGTATGCTGGAAGTCTGTCTGAGTTTCTGCTATTATCATTGTATATGGGTACATTTAAGCTTTGAACTTCATATTGACCAACCGGGTAGTTGGTTGGTTGACCGGTTTGAAATACAAAGTTTGTATTGAATTTCCATTTCTTATTGAGTTCATAACTAGCATTTATTGAAAAATCATGGGTTTTATCATACGGAGTGTTGTACCATTCCCCATCATTTATTCCTGGTTCATTTAAGGTTCTCCCGGCTGTTAATTGTTCTGATTTTGAGAGTGTATATGCGAGCCAACCTTTTAATTTTCCTTGATTCTTTTTAACCAAAATTTCCAAACCATAGGCTCTTGCTTTTCCATTTAAGATAACCGTTTCTATTTCATTGTTTGCTACTAAATTTGCACCATTTATATAATCGATTCTATTCTGTATATCTTTATAAAAAGCTTCAGTTTCTATAGAGTAATCTCCGTCTTTAAGGAACTTAAAATATCCGATTGCAAATTGATCTAACAATTGAGGTTTGATATATTTTCCACTTGGGGTCCAAACATCTAAGGGGGCAGGAGAGGAGGTGTTTGATAATAAATGTAGATACTGAGCCATTCTATTGTAACTGGCTTTTATTGAAGTCTGGTCATCTAGGGTGTAAGACAAAGAGAATCGTGGTTCGAAATTATTGAAACTGCTAATTACGTCACTTCTTTTAAAGGAATCTGAAGCGATTGCTTCTGCAGCTTTGTATTTTTTAAATTCAGTATCGTAAAGTACAGGTTTATTATCTTTATATACGTTCAATTCATCTTGTCCTAATCTCGTAAAATTACTAAAACGAATCCCATATTGTACTCTTAATTTATCACTTAACGTATGTTCTGCATCGATATATGAAGCAAATTCATTCGCATATTTGTCGGTAAGTTTTTCAGCTATAATACCAGAATCAGGTCTATTTGGAACAATTTTCCCTGGATTGAATTTGCTGTAGATAGAGCTGATACCATAACTTAACTTAAAATCATTGTTAATGTAATGCTTGAAATCATATTTTAAATTAAAGTTTGTAATGCCAGAATCCCATTCAAATCCAACAAAGTCAAGGATCAATCCATAGAAATAATCTGAATAAATGATCGATAGGTTCGAGAATAATTTGTCAGAATAAAGATGATTCCAGCGCAAGTTGACAACCGAATTACCATACTTATTTACAAAGTTATCACTGATTCCAAAGACGTCTTTACCAAAGTAGGTGGATAGGAAAAGGTTGTTCTGATCATTAAATCGATAGTTTATTTTACTATTTAAATCGTAAAAATAGGCTTTATTTTCATTGTTGAATAACGGTAGAAATAAATGTGCATAGGAGGCTCTACCACCAATTAAAAAAGAGCTTTTCCCTTTTTCGATTGGTCCTTCGGCTAATAGTCTACTAGAAACAAGACCAATTCCTCCCGTTAATTTAAAGTCATTACTATTCCCTTCTTTTTGATAAATATCTAAAACAGATGAAAGTCTTCCACCGTATTTGGATGGAATTCCTCCTTTGTAGAGTTTTACATCTTTAATTACATCAGGGTTAAAAACAGAGAAAAATCCAAATAAGTGAGAAGAGTTGAATACAACTGCTTCATCTAATAAAATTAAGTTTTGATCTGCTGCACCACCCCTAACATTAAATCCAGAAGCTCCTTCACCAGCACTAGTAACGCCCGGTAGTAGGATCAATGATTTGATAATATCTGCTTCTCCTAAAACAACTGGGATTTGTTTTATGGTTGCTGATGTTAGTCTGTTAACACTCATTTGAGGAGTTTTAACATTTAGTTTTTCGATATTACTTTTGATTACAATTTCGTCCAAGCTTTCAGATTCCTCCTCTAATTTGAAGTTTTTTGTAATTTTTTTGTTTAAAATGATGGTTTCAACAATTGAATAATATCCTAGATAATTTACTTGTACTTTGTAGGTTCCTTTTGGCAATGTAACAGAGTAAAAACCATATTAATTTGTGGTTACCCCGGCCTTTAATTCAGGGAAATATAGAGAAACACCAATTAAAGTCTCATTATTGTTTTTGTCATAAACGGTTCCACTAATCGTGTGTTCTTCTTGAGAAAATACAGCAATACTGAATAAAAATAAGAACAGAAAGTTTGTTTTTACACTCATCATTTTGTTTAATAGAATATTTTATATTTTAAACAAAAATACAACTCTAAACATTAAAGAAATGTTAAACTATATGCTTTAAACAGATAGTGTATGATGAAAAGTCCCTGTTTGACATTGACTTTTCATCAAGTTTATTATACTGATTGTAAAATCGTATTGAGTGTTGTGCTCGGTCTCATTGCCTCTGATGCTATAGCATCATTTGGTTGATAATAGGCGCCAATGTTTACAGCTTGTCCTTGAATTTCGTTTAATTCTGAAATGATTCTTTCTTCATTGTTACTCAAAGCTTTTGCAATAGGGGTGAACTCTGCTTTTAGTTCAGCGTTTTTATCTTGATTTGCGATTCCTTGAGCCCAATATAAAGCCAAATAAAAATGAGAACCTCTGTTGTCTAATTCGCCAACTTTTCTTGATGGAGATTTGTCATTCTCCAAAAAAGTATCCGTTGCATCATCCAAAGTTTCAGCCAATACTAGGGCTTTAGAATTGTCATTTGTGTTTCCTAAATGTTCCAAAGAAACAGCCAATGCTAAAAATTCTCCTAAAGAGTCCCAACGTAAATGATTTTCAGCTACAAATTGTTGAACGTGTTTTGGTGCAGATCCACCGGCACCAGTTTCAAACAGTCCTCCACCATTCATTAAGGGAACTATTGATAACATTTTTGCCGAAGTACCTACTTCTAGAATAGGAAATAAATCTGTTAAGTAATCTCGTAACACATTTCCTGAAACAGAAATAGTATCCATTCCTTTTACAATTCTTTCAAGCGTGAATTCGGTAGCTTCTACAGGTGATAGAATGCGGATATCCAAATCAGCAGTGTCGTGTTCTGGGAGGTAAAGTTTAACTTTTTTGATAATTTCTATGTCATGAGCTCTTTGGTTGTCTAGCCAAAAAACAGCAGGTGTTTGTGACGCTCTTGCTCTTGTAACTGCTAATTTTACCCAATCTTGAATTGGTAAATCTTTCGTTTGACACATTCTCCAAATATCTCCTTCTTCTACATTGTGTTCCAAAAGTAAGTTTCCAGTAGCATCTTCAACAACGACTTTTCCGTTGGATGTGATTTGAAAAGTTTTATCATGAGAACCGTACTCTTCTGCTTTTTGAGCCATGAGTCCTATATTAGGAACTGTCCCCATAGTAGTTGGGTCGAAAGCTCCATTTTTTTTACAAAAATCAATAGTAGCCGAGTAAATACCAGCATAAGAGCTATCAGGAATAATTGCTTTTGTATCTTGTAATTCTCCCTTAGCATTCCACATTCTCCCAGAGTTTCTGATCATTGCAGGCATAGAGGCATCAATAATGATGTCTGAAGGAACATGAAGATTTGTGATTCCTTTATCCGAATTAACCATTGCTAAATTTGCATTTTTTTCAAAAACAAGATCAATATCTTTTAAAATTTCAGTTTTCTTTTCTTCTGAAACTGCATGTAGATTTCCTAATAAATTACCGAAACCATTATTAACATCAACGCCAATTTTGTTTAAGATTGCTGCGTGCTTATCAAAGACTTCTTTAAAATAGGTTTTAACCGCAAGACCAAAAATGATGGGATCAGAAACTTTCATCATCGTTGCTTTCATGTGAAGAGAAAGTAAAATGTTTTGTTTATTAGCATCCGAAATCTGTTCTTCTAAGAAAGAAAGAAGCGCTTTTTTACTCATTACTGTAGCATCTATAATTTCCTTAGATAGTATAGATAGATTCTTTTTTAATATAGTTTTTGAGCCATCATTAGCAATGTGAATGATATTGATATTGGTCCCCTTTTCTAGGGTAATAGACTTTTCATTATGAGCAAAATCACCATGTTTCATCGTCGCTACATGGGTTTTTGAATCAGCATTCCAAGCTCCCATAGTATGCGGGTTTTTACGAGCATAGTTTTTGATTGCTTTCGGAGCTCTTCTGTCTGAATTACCTTCTCGTAACACAGGATTTACAGCAGAACCCTTTACTTTATTGTAGGATTCTAAAACAGCTTTTTGTTCCGCTGTAATTACCTCTTCTGGGTAGTTAGGGAGCTTGTAGCCCAATGACTGTAATTCAGAAATCGCTGCCTTTAATTGAGGAACGGAAGCGCTAATATTAGGTAATTTAATAATATTAGCATCTGGTTGTTTCGCTAAATCACCTAGTATGGCGAGAGCGTCTTCAACTTTTTGGTCTTCTGTTAGATGTTCTGGAAAATTCGCAAGAATTCTTGAGGCTAAAGAGATGTCCTTTACTTCAATTTCTATATTTGAAGTTTTCGTAAAAGCTTTAACTATTGGTAAGAAAGAGCGGGTTGCTAAAGCAGGAGCTTCATCAGTTTTTGTATATACAATCTTAGCTATTTTGCTCATTATTTTGATTTTCTGTATTGGAAATTATGTTTTTTACAAAAATGCTTTTCGAAAAAAAAGCGGAACAAATCTATGAATTTAAAGTGAAAATACTATTGATAAATTAGTATTAATTAAGTTGGTTTTTTGGCTATTGAATAATAAAAGTAGAATATTAAGGAGAATATAAGATTCTTTAAAAATAAAAAGCCACATCAAACAATTTCTTGCAGTGATATGGCTTCTTTGAAGTAGTTAATTTGTACTGATTTGTATTGCTACAAATTCAAACAAGAATGAATCTCGTATTTTTTACGTGTAAAAAATTACTTTTCACTATTTCAGTTTTTGAAACACTATAAATTATAGAAGCTTTCGCTTTTTTTAATCTTTTAATGTTTCAAATTGTCGATTAATTCATCTTTGTATGGCTATGCAACCAAAACATTTTAAAAAATAATAATTAGTTATTTACATAACATTATTTTTTTTAAAGAATATCTTCTTGTCACTTTTTACAGAGAAATTGGATATATAGACTTCTTAAAAAACAATAAATAAAGAACGTTACTTTATTGGATTACTCATCTCTCTAAAGATTTGTTTTCACACTTCTTTGTATGTTAGATGTGTAATTCTTTTCAAATATAGAAATGTTTTTTACGTGTGCAAAAAAAATAACTATTTGTTAATCAACACAATATCAACTATGGTTATGAACATTTGTTAATTAAAAAAAGCGTTGTAAAAATTTACAACGCTTTTTTTTATAATCTGTATAAGAGATATTATCTTCTTTTTTCAGTAATTCTAGCTTTTTTACCAGTAAGACCTCTAAAGTAGAATATACGAGCTCTACGTACTTTTCCTCTTTTGTTTACTTCAATTTTTTGGATAGAAGGTAAGTTAACTGGGAAAATTCTTTCTACACCCACAGTACCAGACATTTTTCTGATTGTAAATGTTTCTGAAGCAGCAACTCCTCTTCTTTGGATAACGACTCCTCTAAAAAACTGAGTACGTACTTTCTCTCCTTCTTTAATTTCGTAATAAACAGTGATAGTATCACCAGCAGCAAATTCTGCAAATTCTTTTCTTGCTACAAATTCGTCTTGAACAAATTTCACTAAAGATTCCATATCTTTTGATTTAATTGATTTTGTAAAACAACATTCACGATTTTTTCGTCAGAGGTTAATTTAGCGGTTGCAAAAGTAGTCATTATTTTCTATTATAAAACTAAAATTAATTATTTTTTTGTTTCATAATTGGAGCAATAGAAAACCCAAAACTTACGAACCTTTCGATCATTGATTGTAATAATAATAGGTTCTAGTTCGATCACTTTGTCGAAATATTTTTTTAATAATGGGTGTTGATTTCCTTTTTTAGCATCGTTTTTAAAGCGCTTGTCTGAATCTATGAATAAAGCATTTTTGGTGTTCAAAGAAGCTAGATTGTCCTTTAAGTAATCAAAATGTAATGCAGGTAAACCAATAATGTTTTGTGCATAGACTTTTTCATTCATATAAAAATTCAAGCAAGCCGATGTCTTATAGTTGTCGTTAGAAAACACAAATGTATTTGGATACTTTTTTTGAAGCTTCTTAGTTTCTATGGCTAATTCATTCCAACCTACCCATGTGTCATCACTCTTAATGGGAACTATGTAAAATAAAATTTGTAAACCTGCCAATACATGAAATGCAATGGAGATGATAAGTTGAGTTTTTAATAGCCTTTTATTGATAAACATTCCAGCGATGATGATTCCTGTAATGTAAGAGGGCATCATCCAATTCAGTTTCACCCAATAAATAGGAGTGAGAGAAAAGAAACCAACGAACGTTGGAATAAAAAATGCTAATAAAAATAATGTTTTGGCTTGTGGTATTTTAAGTTTTAATAGGGCTCTCTTTAAGTACTTATAGGTAATTACACCAATCACAAGAAATAATATTGGGATCAATAAGAACATTTGGTGTCCAATCGCTCCAAAGAAATTTTTAGGAGATATCTTAAACTCTGAAATTGAACTGGTTCTTTCTGATGATTGAAATACAAATGATGCAAACTCATTTTGAAAGTTCCAATACCAAACAGGGTATGTTATTAAGATAGAAAGGAGTATTGAGGTCCAAAACCAAGGAGAAAAGAAGAGTTTTCTGTACTTATTTGAGAAAATAAGAAATCCAATCAAACCTATTTGTAATAGCAATGCGGTGTATTTACTATTGAAAGCTAAGCCCATCGCTATTCCTCCCAATACCCAAAACCACTTTTTTTCCTCAAAAATTGCTTTGTATAAACAGATTAAACTCAATGTCCAAAAAAGGAGTAGTGGTACATCTGGAGTAGAATTAAAAGATAAAATTGAAATAAAAATAGTAGAAGTTAAAAGGAGAATAGCTCTCTGAAGTTTCTGTTTTGATAGAAAATAGGAGGCTAATTTATAGAAACTTAGTATGGTTAGTGAGGTGATTAAAAAATCGGCAAATTTCACAACAAAAATTGATTGTCCAAAAAGATCCGTGAAGATTCTTAAAAGATATCCGATCATGCCTGGGTGATCAAAATATGATAAAGACAAATTTTGTCCATACAAATAATAATAGGCATCCTGAGGCATTAACCCCATAAATGGGAGCAAGATCAATCTAAACAATTGAAACCCTAAGATCCATGAGATCGTTTTGTTGTTTTTGATGAATGTTTTTATTGTTTTCAGAAGTCCCATGGTTTAAAATTTAAGAAAAAACTTCTAGAAAGTTTCATCGAATAAATCTGGTCGGATTTGTTTCGTTCTTTTGTAAGCTTGTTCGGCTCTCCAGTCATCAATTTTCGGAAAATTACCTGTTAATAAGATGTCAGGAACGCTGGTTCCTTCAAACTCTGAAGGTCTTGTATACACTGGAGGTGAGAGGAGGTTATCTTGAAAAGAATCTGTCAAAGCAGATTGTTCGTCACCTATAACACCTGGTATTAAACGCACAACAGCATCGACTAAAACGGCCGCGGCTAATTCTCCCCCTGTTAAAACATAATCTCCGATAGAAATTTCTTTTGTAATGAAGAGGTCTCGAATTCTTTGGTCTACGCCTTTATAATGTCCTGTTAAGATGAGGATATTTTTTTTTAACGAAAGTGTATTTGCGGTTTGTTGATTCAATGTTTTTGCATCAGGAGTCATGTAAATGATTTCGTCATAAATTCTCTCAGATTGAAGTTTTCTGATACAATTTGCAATGGGTTCAATCATCATTACCATTCCAGCGCCTCCGCCAAATTGAGTGTCATCTATTTGTTTGTAATTTCCCAGACCGTATGCTCGCAGGTCGTGAATTATAATTTCTGCCAAACCTTTGTCTTTTGCTCTTTTAACGATAGAGTGGTTGAACGGACTTTCTAACAAACTTGGAGCAACTGAAATAATATCTATTCGCATAAATGCAAATGTACCATTTTTGTGGGGTTTAGAAATAAGAGATGATAGAATCTGAAAATATATTTTTAAAAAAATTTCACGTTATTTTTTATTGATACTCACTTATTACTTAATTTTGACGTCTGTATGGAAGAATTATCATTAACAACACCGGCACTACTATTTTCTGCGATTTCTTTAATTATGTTGGCATATACCAATCGGTTTTTGGCATATGCAGCTGTAATTAGAAATTTGCACGACATCTATCTTCAAAGAAAAGAGGCTTCTTTGTTGAGGCAGATTAAGAATTTAAAACTCCGTTTGAATCTAACTAGATGGATGCAGATTTTTGGGATTTCTAGTTTGTTGTTTTGTGTATTAACGATGTTTTTAATTTATGTTGATATTTATGCAATTGCCATATGGGTATTCGGTTTTGCTTTGATTCTGTTGATTATATCTTTAGCTTTATTGATCAAGGAAATACAAATTTCTGCACAAGCATTACAGCACCATATTGCCGATATTGAGGAGCACTTGGACAAGAAGTAGCCTTCTGTAGATGATCTTTCAGATTTACTTTTAACAAAGAATCTTTTACTGTTTTTAGTTAGATTGTATCCATTTATTTGGGTTACAGGAGTCCATTGACATCATATTTTGAAACAAAATCCCAAATTAACTTGCCTATGTTTGTGTTCTGAAAATTCATATCAAGCCAGGTATGCCCTCCTTCAATGACTTTATAATGCTCTACAGTAGCTCCGTTATCTCCATCTGCATAGACAAAATGCTCAATTAGAGTTCCATTGTTATTGAAATTAGTAACTACCGGTGTTGTGTTTGTTTGGTTAAAATTTATCCAATATGCAAGCGTGTTCTCTACAGAATTGAATTCGTTCGATCCATTATAAGGCAATACGTCATCAGCTGTTCCGTGAATTTTTATAACAGGTATCGGGTGAGAAGGCGTAATGTCAGTCTCAAGCATTGCTCCTGAAATAGCGCCTACAGCAGCGATTAAATTACTTTTATGAGATGCTAATCCATAACTCATCATCCCCCCGTTTGAATATCCACAGGCATATATTCTTTTCATGTCAATGACATGTTCTGTTGAAAGTTTATTTACTAGTGCCTCTATGAAGCCTAGATCATCTGCATTGCTTTTATTTTCGGTACTAGGGAGTGAGGGATTCCAATGAGGAGACCCATTTAAAAGGCTTCCTTGAGGGTACACCAAAATAAAAGTTTCAGATTCAGCAAGCGAACGCATATCAGTTTCCATCATATATTCACTTGCGTTTCCTCCATAACCGTGGAAATTAAACAGTATCGGAACCGCTGCAATTCCGTCATAGGAGTCAGGAACATATAATACATATTCTCTTTTTTCTCCATCATGCATCACTACTTGAGCATCTGGGTTTTCCACGATTACTCCCCCTTTGTCATACCGAATTTTCGCCTCATTTTTATTACAACAAAAAAACAGGGTTGATAAAATTAATAGTACGAATATATTTTTAGCGGACAGTATAAATGGTTTCTTCATTTTTTAA
>Ga0102813_1001339_pt1 | contig 10966 bp, 9 predicted proteins | sample ColrivemetaGS725_FD_84512 | JGI IMG/M metagenome (GOLD analysis project Ga0102813, IMG submission 84512) | Estuarine microbial communities from the Columbia River estuary - Flood tide ETM metaG S.725 | ecosystem: Environmental > Aquatic > Marine > Intertidal zone > Estuary | place: USA: Columbia...
CCATCAGGTTGCTGACCGGTGGATTCTGCGTGGCGGATGAGATAAATGGTTTTCAAATAATATTCCCCTTGCGACGGTTAGAACTTTAAAGCCCTCAAGCCAATCGACCTGCTGAATTGCTGCGTCTTTAGCGCTCTTACTATCTGCGAATACAAGATGTGCGTGATGTCCTTTTGCAAACCAGCCAGCGTTATCGTTGGGATCTCTTTTGAATTCTTCAAATCCAAACGTCCCATCACATCACTGAAATACATCAACGCATATTGTAACCCCATCGTGATTGACGGACAGAACAACTTTGAGTTTGTCTTTCATCTTCAAAAATCCCACGTCAACTGGCAACAATCAGGCAGCGCGCTCTTAACAAAATTTGTATCTGTAAAATATATGCCACATTGCATGCAGGCCGGCTTAATCACAGAATATTGCGATCATGGACCATCAGCAATTTGCTTACAGCTATAGATTGCTCGTAACCCACAAAACAACCCCCCTTGATTGCCAAGCGGCAATCAAGGCACGTCAAATATTAGAGCGTTGCTTTATTGATCGAGAAAACTGCGCAGTTTGCGTGAGCGCGAGGGATGCTTGAGCTTACGCAGCGCCTTGGCTTCGATCTGGCGGATACGTTCGCGGGTCACGCTAAATTGCTGGCCCACCTCTTCGAGCGTGTGATCGGTGTTCATACCGATACCAAAACGCATGCGAAGCACCCGCTCTTCGCGCGGCGTCAACGACGACAGCACGCGGGTGGTGGTTTCTTTCAGGTTTTCCTGAATCGCTGATTCCAGCGGTAAAATAGCGTTTTTATCTTCGATGAAGTCGCCCAGTTGGCTGTCTTCCTCGTCACCAATCGGCGTCTCAAGCGAAATAGGTTCTTTGGCAATTTTCATCACCTTGCGCACTTTCTCAAGTGGCATCTGCAGCTTGGCAGCCAATTCTTCGGGCGTGGGCTCACGACCGATTTCATGCAGCATCTGGCGCCCGGTGCGCACCAGCTTATTGATCGTCTCGATCATATGTACAGGAATCCGGATGGTGCGCGCCTGATCGGCAATCGAGCGGGTGATCGCCTGACGTATCCACCATGTCGCATAGGTGCTGAACTTATACCCACGGCGATATTCAAACTTATCAACCGCCTTCATCAGGCCAATATTGCCTTCCTGAATAAGATCGAGAAATTGCAGACCCCGGTTAGTATATTTTTTGGCAATCGAAATCACCAGCCGCAGATTGGCCTCGACCATTTCTTTCTTGGCTTGGCGGGCTTCTTTTTCGCCTTTTTGCACCTGACTGACCAAACGGCGAAATTCGCTGATATCCAGGCCGACGTATTGCCCGACCTGCGCCATATCATTGCGCAGATCCTCCACCTTGCTCAACGAGCGTTCAATAAACATCTGCCAGCCGCGACCAGGCTTTTCAGCCATGCGGTCCAGCCAGTTCGGATCCAGTTCATAGCCGCGATATGCCTCGATAAATTCCCGCCGGTTGATCCGCGCCTGATCCGCCAATTTCACCACCGCACCGTCAATGCTCATGATACGTTTATTGATCCCGTAAAGCTGGTCAATCAGCGCCTCAATACGGTTATTGTGCAGGTGCAACTCGTTTACCAACTCAACAATTTCCGAGCGCAGTTTTTGATAAGTCTCTTCTTGATTTTTGGAAAACGACCCGTCTTCATTCAAAGTTGCCGATATTCGGTTGTCTTGCATTTCAGACAGTTTGGCATAATCGCTGGCAATAAGGTCAAGCGTTTCGAGCACCTGCGGCTTTAACACCGCCTCCATTGCCGCAAGCGACATGTTGGCCGCCTCGTCGTCATCCTCATCGTCCTCATCGACCACAATCGGATTGCCGTCAGCATCCAGTTCGGGCGTGGCGTCAGCGGCCACAGGGGTAATGCCGGCCACCGGCACGACGGGTTGCTGGACCTCATCTCCTTCACCCAACTGATTGCCAAAGGTGGTTTCAAGATCGATCACATCGCGCAACAGAATATCTTCGCTCAACAGTTCGTCGCGCCAGATGGTGATTGCCTGAAATGTCAACGGGCTCTCGCACAGGCCGGAAATCATCGTGTTACGACCGGCCTCGATCCGCTTGGCGATGGCAATTTCGCCCTCGCGGCTCAACAGTTCGACGCTGCCCATCTCACGCAGATACATGCGCACAGGATCATCAGTTCGGTCCAGTTTTTCACTGTCACCTGACGAGAGAGCCACCTCTTTGTTGCTGGTGGCCGCCACAAGATCAGTTGCGCCGCGCTCTTCTTCCTCGGCATCTTCGGCCTCGATGATATTGATGCCCATTTCAGACAGCATCGACATCACATCCTCTATCTGCTCTGATGAGACTTGATCCGGTGGCAGTACTTTGTTGAGTTGATCATACGTGATATAGCCGCGCTCACGCGCCTCACCGATCATCTTTTTGACCGCCGTCTGGCTCATATCAAGCGTTGTCTCTTCGCTCTGGTCCTCAGCTTTACGGTCGGTGTTGTCTTTGGCGGCCATGCGATTCTCCTGCAAAGGGCGAATGATTCGTTTATCCCGAAACATAGGGCGTCATACTGATTCGGCTAAACATGTACTTGGTTTTCTTTACCTCTTCCTCAACAAAATCATATTTATGACGATTTTGCCGGAGTTATTTGTGTCATTAATGCCTCAAAAGCCCGCCGTTCATCGCGATTGATTCGCGCACCGTTTTCCGCAAGGTCATACTCGGTACTGTCTTTTTGCAAACTCAGGGTCGCAGACCGTTGCGCCAACGCTGCCTCTTTCAACCTCCAGGTCAGAGTTTCATCTGACAATGATGCGATGTCTTCAGCAGCCTCCTCGATCTCAGCCGCCAAACCAATGCGCGCATCAAGTTTAGCAAACTCTTCGCGAAGGGTCAGCCGGGTCAAATCAAGATCATCACATCGCTGGATACAGGGCACGACCGCAACATGGCTTTGAGCGAGAAAACCCTCTAATTCGGTCGACCCAAAAGCTGCCTCAATCGCACCGCGCACCTCCTCGGCCGGCGCAGTGGTTTGTGACAACAAAACTGCTTGGATCTGCCGATGCCGAGGGTCAACGCAAGCCAGGCTCTCCAACGGTTCTTGAAACTCCGCGACCATTGCAGGTGTTTTGATCAATGCCGCCAGAATAACCGCTTCGCGCAGATGTCCCTGCACCTGATCAGCCGTCTGCGCCAGCGCGGACTGCTTGGTCGTGCTCAGCGCATCAATTTTGACTTTTCTGCCCCATTGACCCGATCCGGGCTGCTGTCGGCCCGTGCCAAACAGCGCCCAGCGCAATTCCTTGATAGCACTGCCATAATGCGACCGAATTGACGGATCGCGAATCATGGCGATTTTTTCCCGCAGCCCCTTATCCAGCATGGCCCGTCGCTCGGGACTATCGAAAACCTTGCCTTGGATTTCGCGCTGCCACAACAAGTCGACCATCGGCATGGCTTTGTCCAACAGCGTCTGCAAAGCAGAGGGGCCACCTGCCCGGATCACGTCATCAGGATCTTGCCCTTCTGGCATTATCGCAAACCTCAGCGATTGCCCCGCCTCCAGCAATGGCAATGCCAGATCGATCACCCGATACGCCGCACGCAGACCTGCTGTATCGCCATCGAGCGCGATGATAGGCTCGGGCGCGATGCGCCACAATAACGCGAGTTGATGCTCTGTGACTGCCGTTCCCAATGGCGCAACTGAAGCACCAAACCCTGCCTCTACAAGGGCAATTACATCCATATACCCCTCAGCCACAATCAGCGGCTGGCCCTTACCCGCCGCCTCGCGTGCGGGTTTGTGATGATACAGGTTGCGGCCTTTGTCGAATAATACAGTTTCGGGAGAATTGAGGTATTTGGCCCGCGCATTTGAATCCAGTGACCTGCCGCCCAGCGCGATGCAGCGCCCTCTTGTGTCGCGAATGGGAAATAAAATACGACCACGAAACCGATCATATGGCGCGCCACCATCCTCGGGTTGGGCACACAGACCAGCCGCCACCAACTGATCAGGCGTCACCCCTTTGGCGGTCATATGGTGCAACAATCCCTGCCGGACATCAGGAGCAAACCCGATATCAAACCGATCTTGAGTGGCCTGAGACAAACCGCGTCTGGACAGATAAGCCCGCGCGTCTGCCGCCGGAGCAGTATTGAGTTGCAGGCGGTAGAATTGCACCGCTTGTTCCATAACATCGGTTAATGCGGTGCGTTGTTCAGATTTTTCCTGCGCATGCGGGTCGCGTTTTGGCACAGGCATGCCCGCCTCTTGAGCCAATATCTCGATCGCTTCGATAAAGCCGACGTTCTCAGTCTCGCGGATAAAACTGATCGCATCACCCTTGGCGTGGCAGCCAAAGCAATAATAAAAGCCTTTTCGGTCATCGACATGGAACGAGGCCGATTTTTCCTGATGAAACGGGCAAGGCGCCCACATATCGCCCTTGGCCTGATTGGATTTACGCGTGTCCCAAATGACTTTGCGCCCGACAACCTGACTGAGGCTGGTACGGGTGCGCAAGTCATCAAGGAATCCGGGTGGCAAGCTCATACTGCCTATATTGGATGCCCACGCCTTAAAGTCCAGCAAACGACAACGAAATTTGCGAGATTTCTGATGCGGTGACAGGCAGATTTAGAAACAGATTTGGAAGCCCGCCATGCGCCTCAACGCGCTGTGATGCACGCAAACCAAGCATAACACCCTTGAAACCTAGCGCCTTGTGGGTCCTCGCGCGGGCGACAATACGCCAGACAATTTTCTGTGGTTCCCCTCGCCTTAACCCTTGCGATGAAAGCCGGCCAGTCTATGGGTCGAAACCTAAGCAGACCGCACACGAAAGGCCAGTTCAGAGAGGGCGTTTGCCCGACACGGCCGACCGCCGCCGACACATTTTAGGGCTGGTCAAATGGGCGGATGACGCTGGCAGTGGAAAAATTGTGCCGAACAAATGATTCTTCTGAGGATAGAAACAAGAGCTTTACATTGGCACCGGCATCCATCGTAGCATATATCTCATGGCCCTCTTCTCGCGCCGCCCAGAGCTGCTCTAGCACGCTCCAACTTTGCGGCTTGAGATAACACAACGCCGGCCTTGCCGCCATCATGGTGGCGTGTAAGGCAAGCGCATTGGCCTCGGACAGCGCCCCCAACGTCGCAAAATCACGTGCCTCTAGGGCGCTATGGACGGCTGTGCAGTCAGCCTCGGCCTGTGCCGGCCAGGTCTGGAACAAGGGGCTGGTGGCGACTGTGTGGTTCATTCCGTCGCGCGACGATCGAGACTTCGGCCCTGTATCAACGGGAACAATCGCAATTCGAAACTCCGGCCAGTCTAGCGCCAGAGGCCGCGCAAAACTGTCGCTACCATCCTGTTTTTCGCCACGGTCCCAGCGCACGAACCCATGCCAAAGGGACCGCGTTGCACTGCCACTGCCAAAACGGGCCAACATACTGAGTACAGAGTGACACAGTTGCAGATTGAACGCTTTATCCAGTGCCAGCGTCAGAGCTGCAAATCCCGAAGCTGAAGAGGCCAGTCCGGCCGCAGTGGGCAATGTGTTGACGGTCTCGACCCGCAAAGGCAGCATCTGTTCACGGCGAAAGAAATTCAAAAAGCTTATAATTTTTTGGGCAAAAACACTGTCCAGCGGCAAGGATACGCCATTCAGCCACACCTCATCACAGGCAGTTTCAGCTGGAAAAATCTGCGTGTGGCTGCCCCAGTCCGCAAGCGAAATCGACAGCGAACTGTTCAGCGGCAGGTTCAGCACATAATCGCGTTTGCCCCAGTATTTGGCCAATGCGATATTGCTGGGGGCATAGGCTGCGGCCGGTTGGCGCAACGAAAGCCGCTTCGGCAGATGGGCCGCAAAACACGCCGCAGGTATAGTCGGGTCGGTCAATGATCGTTCAGTCATCCAGCACAAGCCCTTTTGCGGTAAATGGCGCGGGCTGATGCTGCGCCACAACCGGGCCTAACGCAAGGATACAATCGCCCAGCCCGGACCCTGATATCTTAGCTGCCATCACGCCGGTCTCGGACCGTGCCCGCGCCACCAGTGCGTCAAGCGTCGGGTCAGACACACCCAACTCGATCATTAGATCCTGATAGGCGTTCAGTTGTTCGGAGAATTCCGACCACTCACGGTGACGGGCCGCAGAAATTGCCGCCATTGCGCAGGTCCCCATGCGTCCATAGAGCGCCGCATACGCCGCCTCACGGCCCAGCATCTGTTTTGCAATCCCGGCAAGCACGTCGCCCGTGGGCGTCTTATATCCGCAATGACACAGGCTTAATTGTGGGGGATTGGGCAGCGCAACAATCGCGGCTTGCTCGGACATGCTGACAAGGTCGTGGCTGGCCGGAGACTGTGAAAAAAGTCCTGCCTCTCGCCCCCCACCGCCCGACAAGGCTGAATCAGCGGCGGCGGCCGCAAGCTGATATCCCAACAATCCACCGTGCAGACTTGCGGCAAGATCCGCACCACTGCCCCGTCCCTGCAAACCGCGAATGATCCCTAACGCCTGTTGATGCAACCGGGTCTTACTGAGCATGGACAGCGGATCGGGCGCTGACTGCATCTCTGGCTGTGTCATTGCCTGTAATAGGCCCAATGTCGCGATTGTGACCGCTGCCGAAGATCCCAAGCCCAGCTTTGGGTCAATTTGCGAGACGATATCAAGGCGCAGTCCAAAGGGAAGTCGGTGGCGGTACAACGCCAGCGCAGCGAGCACAAACCGCATCGGACCACTGACCTCAAAAGTGTCAAGCGCCACCACCACAGGATCCGATATCTCGGAAAAAATCTGCACCTGCCGATTGTCTTGTGGCATGGCCGTAACGGTGACGCGCTGATCAATGGCGCAGACGATCGCGGGGTGACCATAGACAACCGCATGCTCGCCAGTGATCATGATACTGCCCGGCGCCGAAGCCGACATCCTGCGCTGCATGATCACAGCCCCATGCCGGACAGCCCACCGCTTGCGGCAATGTCTTGGCCTGCCATGCACAGACGGGTGCCGCTTTGAGTAATGGTGAGCCTGTCCCAGCGATAGTCGGGGAACTGCCTCATCACCGTCTCAAAGGCCTCGATCTCCGGTAAATACACCAAAAGCACTCCAGCATGTGGCCCACGCACCGATCCGGCTCCAGAAATTTTGGCAGCGCCTCCCGCCTGTTCAATCGCCGCAACAAACGCCCGTGCCGCTGCCGGGATCACATCAAGTCGCCGCAACAGCCGGTGATTCTCTCGCAGCTGTTCTTTTGGGCATCCACCGGTCTCGAGGGCGGATTGTAGTGCATTTGTGCAGTCTTCGAACGCCTGCCAAAGCCCCTGATCAGTTCCAAATTTATGCCGAACGGTTGAAACACATTCCCCGGTCGAGGCCGTGGGAATCCCGCCGAGCACCCAATACCAGCCCTCGTCCTTTAGCCGATCAGCCATCACCGAGGTATCCGGGGCCGAAACCGTTCCGTTCTGAATCCGGTTAATACCGCCATAAACGACCGCCGCCGCATCGATTGCACTGCCTTTACCATGTTGCAAACGCTCGCAGAACCGCACCTGTTCAAAACGGTCCAACGGACTTTGAGGATGGGTTAACAAGTGTTCATATAACACGATTGTTGCGGCAATAACCGCCGCAGACGACCCCATACCCGCCCCCAGAGGCAAATCTGAAGTGCTGTGCAATCGCCCCGGCACTGGTAATCTGCGCCGCGCCATACCCCCCGGAACCGGCAGCATCTGCAATAGCGCAGACATGGTATAGACCGCGAGATCATCCGGGCGCTGCAGGATGTTTTGCACCTCTAAATCGCCACGAACAAAGCGATCAAACCGTTCATCCATAGTACGTTTAAACGTCTTAAGCAGTTTGAGCGGATACAACTGGCCCTGTGACAGATCGGCAAATGCCGTCTGCAGACCGGTACTGAGATGGATCGGCTCAAACCAAACCTTGGTATAAAGCTCGATCGCCGCAACCAGCGCGGGCGCGCCATAGACAACCGAATGCTCACCAGACAAGATCACCTTGCCGGGCGCGCGGGCAAAATGACGCTCAGGCGATTTCATAATGCCGCTTGTGGGTCTCGATCTTGGCCAACCTGAACGTGCCAGTGGTTTGCACATCAATCACAACTTGTTCCCCGTTTTGAGGGTCAGGCGCGTGCCATAAATCGACATATTGATCATAGCTCAAAGCGGCGCGATTGGCCATCAAGCCCTGATGCCGGTCGGTGAACAATTGTGCGCGGTAACCGGGTTGCATCACCCCAGAGAAAAACTCCGCAACCGCACCGGATCCATAACTGAACAGCGCAATGGGTTTGTCCGTCAAGTCCTGATCAGTGCTTTCCAGCGCAGAAATAAGACTGAGATACAACGCCGCACTATAACAATTCCCAATCTGGCGGCTATAGGCCAAACCGGGCTTGATTTTGTCAGCATCCACCTTGGCGCCGTTTAAGGATGCCAGATGACGGTGGGCTTTTTCCCCCATCCGAGAGAACGGCAAATGGTAACAGAACTGCGCAAAATCCTCGAAGGCACGGCCTTCATTCACCTGATAATCGGCCCAGGCATGACCCAGTGACTGCAGATATTTCAGCGCCGAATATTTACCGTCAACCAAGGGCGTCTTGCGATAATTCGGGCGCCAAAAATCCATAATATCTTCGCTGTGACATCCAGAGGCAAGATCGATCTCTATAATCGCGGGGTTGGCCGAGATTAACATCGCCACTGCGCCACTGCCCTGCGTGGCCTCGGCGGCGCCACCCAGATCGTAGCGCGACACATCACTGGCGATCACCAGAATTTTGCGATCGGGTTTACGTGCGACATAGCCACAGGCCATCTGCAACGCGGCAGTGGCGCTGTAGCAGGCCTGTTTGAGTTCCACATTGCGACACTGAGGCTTCAGCCCCAGTAGCCGGTGCACATAGATACCCGCCGATTTTGACTGATCGATGCCGGTCTCAGTGGCAAACAGCAAGCTGTCGATCCCGTCGGGGCCATGCGCTTTGATAATCGGCAGGGCGGCTTCGGCAGCGAGCGTAACGATATCTTCGTCATGGCACGGAAAAGACATTTTATCTTGCCCGATGCCCCGACTGAATTTATCCGAGTCGGTGCCATGATGCTCGGCCAGACTGGTAAGATCCAGATACTGATGAGGGATATGAAAGCTAATTCTTTCGATGCCTATTTTCATCTTGCCTACTTACTCATATCAGCCACTGTTTGCTACAGACACCGCAAGTGCCGTGATCTCATTAAGACGAAATACGCGCACAAAACCACAATTCCGCATCTATCCGATCACCCGCAACGTGTCGAGACGAATGCGCCTGCCAATGTAAAGGTTAAACACAGTCCAGACAGCCTGGTGACCATAGTTTCATACGCGACCTCTGTGGCGATTATTGGCACAAAATGCAATGGGTTCAAAAGTTATTTGCGCTCCAGCAGCATATGCGCTTTGGTCAATTCCCCCGGATTGGTTTGCGCCGCCATCAGCGACAGTTCGCCGCACAGTACCGTTGCTGCACAGAGCACGGCAAGACGTCGGGCATTGTCTCCTGGCGCCCGCTCGGTGCGGCAACCAATTTTTTCCAAATGTTCCCCGACCACGTCATTGTCTTTGCCATTGCCCACAGTACCCACAATCAGATTGGGCAGGGTGCAGGCAAAATACAATGAATCGCGCCGCACTTCACAATGCACAATGCCCTGCGATCCCTCGACGATATTCGCCGCATCTTGTCCAGTGGCGAGGTAGAAAGCCAATAGCATATTGGCAAAATGCGCATTGGCAGAACGCAGGCTGCCGGCGATCACACCGCCAAGCAAGTTTTTTTCAACATTGAGCTGCGCCATCAATTCCGGTGTCGTGCGCAAGAGCCGCTTGCAAACCACACGCGAGATTTCAGCTTCTGCCACGACATATTTACCCCGCCCCAAAATACCGTTAACCGCGCTGGTTTTTTTGTCAGTGCAAAAATTGCCCGAAATGGTGCTGTAGGACAGCGCCGGATACTCCTGTAATATCCAACTCAGCAAAGCATCAGCCGCCTTCGTCACCATATTGTGACCCGAAGCATCCCCTGTGGAACATTCAAAACGAACATACAGCAGGTTACCGACGATCTGCCGATTGAGACCGATCAATTGGGCAAATCGGCTGGTCTGGCCGACAATGGCTGCCAATTCGTCAAACCGCCCGACAATAGCATCACTGGCCTGTTTGGCCGCAGCTGCTGACTGCGCCCGCAACGCGACCGAGCGGGTCATACGTTCATCGACCACAGTACACCGGATACCGCCGCAGTGGCGTGACACCCGCGCGCCCCGATCCGTTGACGGCCACAGAGGCGTCTCATAGGTTGCAAGCGGCACGCGCACCGCCTCGTTAATCACCTCACCAGTGATTTTGATCGGACCGACCCATTTTGTCGGCATCGGAGTAAAATGGAGGGCGCTGGTCGTCATAAGGTTGCCTGCTTGTTGTTTGCGATTGCAGTCCGCAACCCAAAAGGTAAATCAGTTTGTGCTTATATAATACGTTAGAGCACAACGCCAACCCGACCTGGCCAAAGTGCCTGCGTGCACTTGCTGCCGTACCAAGAAAGCTTTGTCCATTGGGATTCCCACAAAGCGCACCAACCCCCCACCGCAACTTCGAATTTCAAAATACAAACTCGGATAGCTAACAGCGATCAAAGGCTTTTCCAGCATCCAAGTACCACCTGAAACAGATCACCTCGGCGAAGACTGAACAAACAGCCGCCACAAGCGGGCATAGCGACTGATAACCAGATTATCTCGCAGCAATAATACCGATTTCAACAGTGAATTGTGGCGCCGCCAGACGCGGCGATTCCACACAGGCACGACAGGGCGCATTGCCACCCGTTGACCAAGCATCCCAAACAGC
>Ga0102813_1001354_pt1 | contig 10902 bp, 9 predicted proteins | sample ColrivemetaGS725_FD_84512 | JGI IMG/M metagenome (GOLD analysis project Ga0102813, IMG submission 84512) | Estuarine microbial communities from the Columbia River estuary - Flood tide ETM metaG S.725 | ecosystem: Environmental > Aquatic > Marine > Intertidal zone > Estuary | place: USA: Columbia...
AGTAATTCTCCTTCTAAATCCGAAGCATTAATCACATCACTACTCGATGATGTTCCATTTGAAAAATAACGTTGCGCTGAGTCAAATTCTAACTCAGGGTTAAAATCTCTAAGAAAGAAGTTGTTTTTGTAAACGGACAATTTGATTGACGTGTCACCAAAAATTGAGTCTATGAGATAGGTGTTGTTGCCATCTTCATCTGTTTCAATTGCTCTGCTAAAGTAAGGAATGGTTAAGACCACTGAGTCCAGTGTAACATTTTCACCAAATTCTGGATCATAGGCAGAAGGTGTCATTTGACCTACAAAATTGATTGTTGAATTACCAAAGGTTGGGTCATTATTGAACCCCAGCAAATTAACTGGCAGCCCATTGGTTTGAAATGGTTCAATTTTTTTATTGTATGCTTTGACAGGGAAATTTAGAAAGTCAGTTCCAAAATTGGAGGTGTTATCTGAATTAACAACATCCGAATCAATACTTGCAAAATCTTTTTCACAAGAAGAAAAACTTAGTGCAACAGCTGTAATGAGGAAAATATTTCGCAACATGGTGTTAGGTATTGTCATAGAGTCTAACTTAAAACTTTAGTGCTATAAAATTCGGTGTACGCCTCAGCAAATTCATCAGGATGCTGAAATCCTAGGACAGGTTTGCCACTTTTCTCAAGGTGAGATTGCAGCTCCCCAGGGATGTCTTGAGATCCAATAATTAAGGCATCTGAATTATCGATAGCCACTTTCATGATATTTACGTAAGATGGCTCGCTTAAAACAGCTATGGCATTATCGTCAATATTATCAAATTTAATTTTTTGTATCATCTTTTTATCTAACGTACTTTCAAAACTTTGATTGTATATGGATGTGACAATTTTACTCTCTGAGAATAAGGGTTCATTTTTGTAATATTCATTTAAGTAAAGAGGGAGTAGCGATGCCAACCATCCATGCACATGAATAATGTCTGGAGCCCAATTTAATTTTTTAACAGTTTCGATAACTCCTTTAGCAAAGAAAATTGCACGCTCGTCATTATCAGTAAACATCTTTCCATTTTCATCAGTCAACGTAGCTTTTCGCTTAAAATACTCTTCATTATCAATGAAATAAACTTGAATTCTTTCTTTCGGGATGGAAGCAACTTTAATTATCAAAGGCATATCCAAATCATTTATGACAAGATTTATCCCGGATAAGCGAATAACTTCATGTAATTGATGTCTACGCTCATTGATATTTCCATATCGCGGCATAAAAATACGTATTTGACCTCCTTGCTTATTTACCATTCTTGGCGCTTCAAATGACATTGAGGAAATCTCGGTTTCTGGCAGGTACGGCACTACTTCTGAGGACACATACAATATTCTCTTATCTTTCATTTGTCTTAGTTTAGCTGTTTTTTACTTAAAAAATACGATTGTAAACGCTGTAGAAATAAAAAAACGTTGCTGTTTTGTAATTTCGTGAGAACCAATCATTCTTATGTCAGAATAAAAAACACGCAAAATTACAAAAATTATGCAGATTAACAGTATTATATTAAGTTTGCACGCTGTTAATTTTTTAATAAAGTGGAAGTTTATATTACAAGTCGAGAAATTACTCAGGTAATAAAAATCAAAAAAGCTGAAAATAATAGCATTGGTTTTGTTCCTACAATGGGCGCTTTACACAAAGGGCATCTTACTTTAATGGAGGAAGCTTTACGAAATAACGACTATGTGGTTGTCAGTGTTTTTGTAAATCCTACACAGTTTAATAATCCAGAAGATTTAAACAAGTATCCAAGAAATTTAGACAGAGATATTTCTTTGCTTAAGACACTATCAAATTCTAATATTATTTTATTTGCCCCAACAGTAAAGGCTATTTATAACGATAAAATAGAGACAGAATCTTTTGATTTTGACGGTCTCGAGCACGAAATGGAGGGGAAATTTAGAGTCGGACATTTTGACGGTGTAGGAACGGTTGTTAAGAGATTACTTCAATTAATCGAGCCAAACAAGGCCTACTTCGGAGAAAAAGATTTTCAACAATTACAAATTATTAGAAAATTGGTTAAAAAGCGGCAATTGGCAACCCAAATTATTGGTTGTCAAATTTATAGAGAGTCCTCTGGATTAGCAATGAGTTCTAGAAATGAGCGTTTGAGTGATTTACAAAAAAATGAGGCAGCCTTAATCTACAAAACATTAAAGACTGCCAAGCTTAAATTTGGCACAGAAAGTGTCACGACAATCCTTGATTGGGTTTCTAAAGTATTCTTAAATAATACTATTTTAAAATTAGAATATTTTGTTATTTCTGATGAAGACACTTTAAAACCCATTAAAATAAAATCAAATAATATAAAATACCGTGCGTTTATTGCTGCATATGCTGACGAAATTAGACTCATCGACAATATCGCACTTAATTAATTAACTTTATCTAATGCAAATTCAAGTTGTAAAATCAAAAATTCACCGTGTAAAAGTTACAGGCGCAGATTTAAATTATATTGGTAGTATAACCATTGATGAAGACCTTATGGATGCATCAAATATTATTCAAGGGGAAAAGGTTCAGATTGTTAATAATGATAATGGTGAGCGATTAGAAACCTATGTGATTCCGGGAAGACGCAAGAGTGGTGAAATAACTTTGAACGGTGCAGCAGCAAGAAGAGTGTCGATTGGAGACACTTTGATTCTCATTACATACGCATTTATGAGCGTTGAGGAAGCAAAAATATTTAAGCCTGCTTTGGTGTTTCCTGATGAAGCAACAAATCTTTTGAAATAAATTTTTTAATGTCATTAAACAGGAAAGTTTTAAACGTAATTGTACCGCTGTTATTAGCTGCATTTTTTGGGTGGTATACTTTTTCAAAATTACCTGTGGAAAGGTTCATTCCTTATTTTAAAAACGCTAATTACAGTTACATTTTTTTAGGTGTAATCCTTGGTATCTGTAGCCATTTATCACGAGCCTACAGATGGAGATTTATGTTACACCCATTAGGGTATCAGCCAAAATTAATGAATAGTATTATGGCTGTTTTTATAGCATATTTGGCAAATTTTGGTATTCCAAGATCTGGAGAAATATTACGAGCTGCAGCCCTAGCAAACTATGAAAAAGTGCCATTTGAAAAAGGTTTTGGAACGATAGTGGCAGAGCGATTTGCTGACTTAATTATGATTTTAGGTGTTGCCTTGATAGCGCTGTTATTAGAGTTTAATTATATTTCTAATCTTTTATTAGCAAATTTTAATAGGGGATTGTTGATGGCTGTGTGTGCAGTTTTAATAATATTAGCACTTCTTTTACTATTTGGTTTTAAATATAGTGATATGAAATTTGTTTTAAAAATAAAACAAATGTTGAGTGGCTTGATGGATGGCATGTTGAGCGTCTTTAAAATGGACAAAAGTTGGCCTTTCATTTTCCATACATTTTTTATTTGGACGATGTATGTCCTGATGTTTTATGTAACTTCTTTTGCTGTACCGGAACTAAATAATATATCATTTGGAGCTGTTCTAGTAGCCTTTATATCTGCTAGTTTTACGATTGCCGCTACCAATGGTGGTGTTTTTGTCTATCCGTTAGCAGTTGGCGTGGCGTTCTCTTTATTTGATATTCCTGAGACTCCTAGTATTGCATTTGGTTGGATTATTTGGACTGCTCAAACTGTAATGATTATCCTTCTTGGAAGTGTGTCATTTCTTTACTTACCAATTTTTAATAGAACGCAATAATTAATTACCTTGCAAGAACCAAATACAATTCAATAAGAATGAATGTTATTATAAAAACATGTTTATGCATCTTTAGTTTTTCAATTGTAAATGCCCAGACAATCTATAAAGAGTATCCTTCTGAAAAATTAGGTGAAACACGACAAGTCAAAATTCAATTACCCAGGAATTATGAGGGAAATACTGATAAGTCATATCCTTTGTTTCTTGTTTTAGATGGAGATTATTTATTTGAAGCTGTGGCTGGTAATGTGGATTACTATTCATATTGGGAGGATATACCTGAAGCCATTGTTGTTGGTGTAAATCAAGTTAATACAAGAGATCAAGATAATTACTATTCCGAGCAAAATTCGTTGCCCATAGAAACAGGAGCAGATTTTTTTGAGTTTTTAACAATGGAGTTATTATCCAATTTGGAGCAGGAATATCGTTTGTCAAAGTTTAAAGTCGTTGTGGGTCATGGTGAATCATCAAATTTTATCAATTACTTTTTACTGAAGCCAAAACCAATTTTTCAGGCCTACATTAATATAAGTCCTTTTTTAGCCCCAGACATGCTGACCTATATTCCTGAAAGATTAGGACAGTTTGAGAAAAAAATATTTTATTACGTAGCGTCTTCGGACAATGATTTGAAACCTGTAATGGATGATGTTAGCGCCTTAAATATGGCAATTATTGATCTGAATAACGAAAAGCTGTTATATCAAATGGATACTTTTCAAGGAACGACGCATTACACAACTCCTGCGCATGCATTACCAACAGCTCTTGAATCAATTTTCTTTGCATTTCAACCAATCAGCAAACAAGAATATCAGGATCAAATTTTAGCTTTAGAGACGTCACCAGTTGATTATTTAAAAGAAAAATATGACATTATTGAGTCATTATTTGGACTGGAAAAGAAAATATTAATCAATGATTTTAAGGCAATTGCAGCCGCTATAGAGAAGAAAAAAGAATTTGATTATTTTGAGGCGTTGGGGAAATTAGCGCGTCAAGAGTATTCAGAAACATTGTTAGGTAACTATTATTTGGCTAGATATTATGAAGAATCAGGGCAGTCAAAAAAAGCGATGCGCACTTATCAATCAGCCTACATGCTCGAGGAAATTGGAGGCTACACAAAAGATGATATGTTTGAAAGAGCAGATCAAATTAAAAGAGATTTTGGGTATTAATGGCGAAGATTAAAACAACTTTTTTTTGTCAAAAATGTGGTAGTCAATATGCTAAGTGGCAAGGGCAATGTACCTCATGTAAATCTTGGAATACTATTGCAGAAGAACTTGTACAAAAAACAGTAAAAAGCGATTGGCAAGGGACTACAGCTGGTACTAAACAAATACCAAAGCCAACACTCATCCACGACATTGTTACATCAAGCGAGGAAAGATTAAAGACTAATGATAAGGAATTTAATCGAGTTTTGGGAGGAGGAATTGTTCCGGGGTCACTGACACTTTTGGGGGGAGAGCCCGGAATTGGAAAAAGTACGTTACTGTTACAAATTGCATTAAACTTACCCTTCAAAACATTGTATGTGTCAGGAGAGGAAAGCCAAAAACAAATAAAAATGCGTGCTGAACGTATTAATCCAAATACCAAGAGTTGCTATTTATTAACTGAAACCAAGACGCAAAATATATTTAAGCAAACCGTATCCTTACAGCCTGACATCATTGTGATTGATTCAATTCAAACACTGCACAGTGACTACATTGAATCGTCATCGGGAAGCATCTCTCAAATAAAACAATGTACCTCAGAGCTTATTCAGTTCGCTAAAGAGACTGCAACCCCAGTTATTTTGATAGGCCACATTACCAAAGACGGCAGTATCGCAGGACCAAAAATTTTAGAGCATATGGTTGATACCGTTTTGCAATTTGAAGGTGATCGAAATCATGTATTTAGGATTTTACGAGTCAATAAAAATCGTTTTGGATCAACCAATGAACTTGGAATTTATGAAATGCTGGGTTCAGGGTTAAGGGAGGTGAGTAATCCAAGTGAAATCCTTATATCAAAAAAGGAAGAGGAGCTTTCGGGGAACGTTGTTGCTGCAACAATTGAAGGGATGAGACCTTTAATGATTGAAGTACAAGCGCTCGTTAGCACGGCTGTTTACGGAACACCTCAAAGAAGCACTACTGGTTTTAATGCTAAACGTCTTAATATGCTATTAGCTGTTTTAGAAAAACGTGCAGGTTTTCGTTTAGGAGCGAAGGATGTGTTTTTGAATATAACAGGGGGTATAAATGTCGATGATCCTGCAATAGATTTAGCTGTGATTGCAGCTATTTTATCATCAAATGAAGATGTTGCTTTAGAAAATCATCTATGTTTTGCAGGAGAGGTTGGTCTCTCTGGTGAAATTCGTCCAATTCAGCGGGCAGAACAGCGTATTTTAGAAGCAGAAAAATTAGGTTTTTCAACAATTTTTATATCTAAGTATAACAAGTTATCACTAAAGAACACTACGATTAAAATTCAATTAGTTTCAAAGATTGAAGATTTGGTGAAGGCGATTACTTAATTTAAGTGAATGAACGGCTCATTTTTCTAAAAATTGCTTAATTTCGCTGCTCAAAATCAAAAGTGATACCATGATTGTGAAATTTCCTGAACACAAGGGACTTGACTTACCAAAAGTAGCTGAAGAAATTCTAAACTATTGGGAAAAAAACGATGTCTTCAAAAAAAGCGTGTCTACACGTCAGGGAAAGACACCTTATGTGTTTTATGAAGGCCCTCCTTCAGCCAATGGTTTACCGGGAGTACATCATGTTTTAGCAAGAGCCATCAAAGATATTTTTCCTCGTTACAAGACGATGAAAGGATATCAAGTAAAGCGTAAAGCTGGCTGGGACACGCATGGATTACCGATAGAGCTCGGTGTTGAAAAAGAACTTGGTATTACAAAAGAAGATATTGGAACAAGTATTTCTGTTGAGGATTACAACGCTGCATGTAGAAAAGCGGTGATGAGATATACTGATGTGTGGAATGATTTAACTCAAAGAATGGGTTATTGGGTTGATATGGATGACCCTTATGTGACTTACAAGTCAAAATACATGGAATCTGTATGGTGGTTGTTAAAAGAAATATACAAAAAGAAATTGCTGTATAAGGGATACACGATTCAACCGTATTCTCCCAAAGCAGGTACTGGGCTAAGTTCGCATGAGCTCAACCAACCTGGAACTTATCAAAATGTTACTGATACCACGGTTGTCGCTCAGTTTAAAGCAATGTCTGATAAGCTTCCATCTTTTCTACAAAATAAGGGAGACATTCATTTTTTGGCATGGACTACGACACCATGGACATTACCGAGTAACACTGCTTTAACAGTTGGTCCTAAGATTAACTACGTTCTAGTAACAACGTTTAATCAATATACATTTGAGAGAATTAATGTCATTCTAGCTGAAAAATTAGTAGAATATCAATTCTCAGGCAAATTTAAAAAGCTAGACACGATATCTGACCTTGATCTTTACCAGTGTGGCGATAAGAAAATTCCATACTATATTGGTACATCTTTTAAGGGGAGTGATTTAATTGGGATTACCTATGAGCAATTGCTATCATACGCAATCCCACACGATAATCCGGAAAATGCTTTTAGAGTTATTTCTGGAGATTTTGTGACAACCGAAGACGGAACAGGTATTGTTCATACAGCACCTACATTTGGTGCTGATGATGCGATTGTTGCCAAACAGGCAAAACCTGAAATACCTCCTATGTTAGTAAAAGATGATAACGGGAATTTAGTTCCGCTTGTCAATCTACAAGGTAAATTTAGACCTGAAATGAAGGAACTTGCGGGAAAGTATGTCAAAAATGAATATTATCTAGAAGGAGAAGTGCCTGAGCGCTCTGTGGATGTTGAGTTAGCCATTAAACTAAAAGAAGAAAATAAAGCCTTTAAGGTTGAAAAGTACAAGCATAGTTACCCAAATTGTTGGAGAACAGATAAACCAATTCTTTACTATCCCTTAGATTCGTGGTTCATAAAAGTTACCGATATCAAAGATAAAATGGTTGACTTAAACGAAACCATTAATTGGAAACCAAAATCTACAGGTACTGGACGTTTTGGTAATTGGCTTGCAAACGCTAATGACTGGAACTTATCTCGATCTCGTTATTGGGGAATACCCTTACCTATTTGGAGAACGGAAGACGGCACCGAAGAAATTTGTATTGGATCTGTTGAAGAGTTGAAGAATGAAATGAATAAATCGGTCCAAGCAGGGCTGTTAACTAAAGATATTTTTGAATCATTTGAAATAGGAAATAACACTGAGGAAAATTACGACAAAATAGATTTACATAAGAATATTGTTGATGGTATAACGCTTGTATCAGAGTCAGGAAAGGCCATGAAGCGTGAAAGTGATCTTATTGACGTATGGTTTGATTCGGGCTCTATGCCTTATGCGCAGTGGCATTATCCTTTTGAAAATAAAACGTTGATTGACAACAATACCTCTTTTCCAGCTGATTTTATTGCAGAAGGTGTTGATCAAACAAGAGGATGGTTTTATACCTTACATGCCATAGGAACTATGGTTTTTGACTCAGTAGCCTACAAAAATGTTGTTTCTAATGGATTGGTTCTTGATAAAAATGGACAAAAAATGTCAAAGCGTTTAGGAAACGCAACAGATCCATTCCAAACATTAGATACTTATGGTGCCGACGCTACACGTTGGTACATGATCATGAATGCAAATCCATGGGACAATCTTAAATTTGATTTGGATGGAATAGAGGAGGTAAAACGAAAATTTTTTGGAACCCTTTATAACACGTATTCATTTTTTACGTTGTATGCGAATCTTGATCAATTCAAATATATCGAGACAGACATTCCAAACGAGGTTAGGCCAGAAATTGATCGTTGGATTTTATCTGAATTACATACGCTGATACAAAAAGTTGATGCGTTTTATTCAGACTACGAGCCAACTAAAGCGGCTCGTGCAATTTCTGAATTTACTCAAGATTATTTAAGTAACTGGTTTGTCAGATTAAGTAGAAGACGTTTTTGGAAGGGGAATTATGAAACTGATAAAATTTCTGCCTATCAGACCTTGTACACATGTATGTTGACTGTTGCAAAATTGGGAGCTCCAATAGCCCCTTTCTTCATGGATAAGCTCTATTTAGATCTTAACTTAGTGACAGGTAAGGAATCATTTGAAAGTGTTCATTTGTCAAATTTCCCAGTATGCGATAACAATCTTATTGATTTGGAATTAGAACGTAAAATGGAAGCAGCACAGACCATATCTTCTCTGGTATTATCATTGAGAGCAAAACAAAAGATTAAAGTGCGGCAGCCACTACAAAAAATTATGATTCCTACGAGTAATGTTTCAGAAAAAGAGGCCATTCTTGCGGTATCAGATTTAATAAAATCTGAGGTGAATGTAAAAGAAGTCCAAGTTTTAGGAGATGCTTCTGATATTTTAGTTAAGCAAATTAAGCCTAATTTTAAAGTGTTAGGGCCGCGATTTGGAAGCGATATGAAAGCAATCGCACAGAAAATCCAAAATTTTGATTCTAATGACATCAAAAATATTGAGGAAAAGGGTAAATTGGATGTTGAAATTCATGGAAAAATCATTATTTTAGAGTTATCGGATGTAGAGATTACTTCACGTGATATCGAGGGTTGGCTTGTAGCTAGTTCAGGGAGATTAACGGTAGCATTGGATGTTACCTTAACAGAGGATTTAAAACAGGAAGGTATTGCAAGAGAGTTAGTGAATAGAATTCAAAATCTTCGTAAAGAATCAGGTTTCGAACTTACGGATAGAATTGCAGTACAATTTCAAAAAGATGAACATATTATAAACGCAATAAACAATAATTTAGAGTATTTAAAGACTGAAACATTAACGGATGAATTAGAGATTTTAGATGACTTAAAAAATGGTATGGAAATTGCTTTCGATGATGTAAATACCAAGTTGATTATTCAAAAAATTTAAATAAATGGCAATAGAAAATACAGTACGATATTCAGATAAAGATTTAGCTGCATTTAAAGCACTAATTAAAGAAAAAATTAATAAGGCGCAACATGACTTAGAATTGATTAAGAGTGCATATATGAATGACCATAACAATGGCACAGAAGACACATCACCTACATTTAAAGCATTTGATGAGGGTAGTTCAGTTATGAGTAAAGAGTCGAATTCTGCGTTAGCAATTAGACAGGAAAAATTTATCAGAGACTTAAAAAATGCTCTAATTCGAATTGAAAATAAATCTTACGGGATTTGCAGAGTCACAGGAAAACTAATTAATAAAAAAAGACTGGAGTTAGTACCGCATGCCACCTTGAGCATTGAAGCTAAAAACATGCAATAAAAAATGGTTTAAAAACTAAAAAGCGTCTCAAGAACTGAGACGCTTTTTAGTTTTATGTCTCAATCAACTATATGAATCAGAAAAAAATAATTACGATCATAGCCATTATCCTTCTCATTGATCAACTGTCAAAGTTGTATGTAAAAACACATTTTGAGCTACAAGAGGAAGTTAGAGTGTTTGGATGGTTTAAAATTCTTTTTGTTGAAAATAATGGTATGGCTTGGGGTGCAAAACTCAGTGACTTTTTATCTTTTATATCCGACAGAACTGCCAAAGTTATTTTAACGAGTTTTAGACTCATAGCGATTTCGGGGATTGGTTATTGGCTTTATAGTGCTTTAAAACACAAAGGATCTAATGTTCTTATATTAGCGATAGCGTTAATATTTGCAGGAGCGTTTGGAAATATTATTGATTCTGTTTTTTATGGTGTTCTATTTAATGATAGCTATGGTCAAATAGCTTCTTTTCTTCCCGTTGAAGGTGGTTACGATAACTTATTGCATGGTAAAGTCGTTGATATGTTACATTTTCCACTTTGGAAAGGCTATTTACCTGAATGGGTTCCGTTTTATGGAGGAGATTATTTTACGTTTTTTAATCCCTTGTTTAAATTTGCTGATATGGCTATTATCACGGGCGTTGGTATGTTAATTGTATTTAACAAACGTGCTTTCCCGAGTATTTAAAATTATTTAAAGTAATAAATACTTGACGGTGTAACACAGATGTCTAGCGCGATA
>Ga0102813_1001357_pt1 | contig 10887 bp, 9 predicted proteins | sample ColrivemetaGS725_FD_84512 | JGI IMG/M metagenome (GOLD analysis project Ga0102813, IMG submission 84512) | Estuarine microbial communities from the Columbia River estuary - Flood tide ETM metaG S.725 | ecosystem: Environmental > Aquatic > Marine > Intertidal zone > Estuary | place: USA: Columbia...
TAAATCATCATTTTATAATAAAGCCTAGTTATGTCAACAAATAAATCACAGAAAAAGGGTGCTTACAGTTTTCATCATCGTAATCAATTCCCTTTTCAGAAGTTGAAATCTACTCTATTATTTCGTTTTAAATTATGAAACAACGAAGTAAGTCTTGTGAAGCATGTAACATCAATTATACTACGATGAACAGGATACAATATAAAAACCCCAAAGAATGGGTGTTTGTTTGTAAGGAATGTTTGATAAACCTCAAAAAAGACAATCCTAATTACACATATGGAGGCACTTGGAAGAAATAAAAAATATCAAATATTCGCCAATGGTGTCGAATAATAATCATGGTCATATAATCGTTTATTGCGATTTCATTAAAGGTAGGTTCTAAAGTTGGAGCAGCTGGATTGGTAATGGTAATCGTAGGAGATGCTTTAATGCCAAAGTTTCAAGGAATGAATATCGATCTAGGCGGAACAGCAGTAAATGATATTAAAATTATTGGTGTTTCTGAAGTTAATTTTTCTTTTATACTCCCATTATTATGTTTTTTGTATATTTCATGGTGTGGATCAATAGTATTTAAAATATCCAAGAAACAATAAATGTAATTTATAAAAAAACAAAGATTTACTATGATATCATTGAGTACTTTAGACTATACAATAATTGTTTTATTCTTTACAATTACACTCTGTATAGGAGTTTATGTTTCTAAAAAATCAGGTGAAAATTCTTCTGAGTTTTTTCTTTCGGGAAGAACTATGCCTTGGTGGTTACTGGGAGTTTCTATGGTAGCCACAACTTTTTCTACAGATACTCCCAATTTAGTTACAGACATTGTTAGAACAAATGGTGTTTCGGGTAATTGGGTATGGTGGGCTTTTTTAATAACAGGTTTATTAACTGTTTTTGTGTATGCAAAACTATGGAGAAAGTCAAATGTTAAAACCGATATTGAGTTTTATGAATTCCGATACGGGGGCGCTCCAGCGAGTTTTTTAAGAAAATTTAGAGCCATTTATCTAGGCGTTATTTTTAATGTTATTACGATGTCTGCAGTCACATTGGCTGCGATAAAAATTGGCGGTATTATGTTGGGTTTAGAACCCTGGCAAACGGTAATTAGTGCAGGTTTAATTACAGTTATTTTTAGTGTTTTAGGAGGTTTTAAAGGAGTAGTATATACTGATTTTGTATTGTTCTTTGTAGCCATGGGAGGTGCTATTGGGGCGGCATATTATTTAGTAAATATTCCAGAAGTAGGAGGTTTAGAAGCTCTAGTGGCAAACGAACATGTAGTGAGTAAACTTTCAATATTACCCGATTTCAGTGACAAACAAGCCTTAATAACCTTATTCATTATTCCCTTAGCTGTTCAGTGGTGGAGTTCTTGGTATCCTGGAGCAGAACCTGGAGGAGGAGGCTATATTGCTCAGCGAATGCTAGCTGCAAAAGATGAAAATCATGCTATTGGAGCTACCTTTTTCTTTAACATTATGCACTATGCATTAAGACCTTGGCCCTGGATCTTAGTCGCATTAGCATCATTAGTTATCTTTCCAGATTTAGCAAGTATTCAAGAAGCTTTCCCAAATATTCCTTCCGATAAATTAGGGCATGATTTAGCCTATTCTGCGATGCTTACTAAATTACCAAGCGGATTGCTTGGATTGGTACTCGCTTCGTTAATAGCTGCCTACATGAGTACAATATCAACACAACTTAATTGGGGTTCATCGTATATGGTATATGATTTTTACAAGCAACAAATAAACCCAAAAGCATCTGAAAAAAGACTTGTAACTGTAGGAAGAATCTCTACAGTTGTTTTAATGGTTTTAAGTGCCTTATTGGCTTTACTACTCCAAAACGCATTGCAATTATTTGAAGTGTTGTTGGTATTCGGAGCAGGTACTGGATTGATTTTTATTCTACGTTGGTTCTGGTGGCGAATTAACGCATGGAGTGAAATTACAGCAATGTTTGCCTCTGGTATCATTTCAATTGTCCTAAAATTAACATCCGTTGGAGATTATTTATTTGCTCCAGAGAGTGGCGTATTTGAAGCGTATTATGAATACCCATTCGTGGTTTTCATAACCACTTTTATATGGTTAATAGCTACTTATATGACTCAACCCGAAAGCAACGAAGTATTGCAAAATTTTTACATAAAAACACAGCCTGGAGGTCCTGGATGGTCTAAAGTAGTAAACGTTGCAAAAAAAGAAGGAATTAAGATCAAAAACAAAGATGCAGAATGGAGTGTTCCTTCTGGAATTGTCGCTATGTTAATCGGGTGTGTACTGATATACAGTTGCATGTTTGCAACAGGTTATTGGATTTATGGTGAGTATAATTATGCTGTCCCGTTAACAGTAACTGCCATTATTTCTGGAATTTCACTAATTAGAGTTTGGAAGAAAATCAAAACAACCATCCTATAAATAAGACTCAAATTAAATCAACTAAAAAATGAAAAAAAGTCATCAAAAAAAGTACTGGAAGACCAACTTAAAATACTTAGCAATTTTGTTATCAATATGGTTTATTGTTTCTTTTGGTTGCGGAATTCTTTTTGTTGATGAATTAAATACAATCAGAATGGGTGGATTTAAACTTGGATTTTGGTTTGCCCAACAAGGATCAATTTATGTTTTTACAGTTTTAATTTTTGTGTACATAAAATTGATGAACAAATTAGATAAAAAATATAATTTAGACAGTTAATTATGGAATTACAAACTTTGACTTGGTTGTTCGTAGGAATCACCTTTACATTGTACATCGGTATCGCAATTTGGTCTAGAGCAGGATCAACCAAAGAATTTTACGTTGCTGGTGGTGGTGTGTCCACACTTGCGAACGGATTAGCAACTGCTGCAGATTGGATGTCTGCTGCTTCGTTTATTTCAATGGCTGGATTGATCTCTTTCAGCGGTTATGACGGATCGGTTTATTTGATGGGTTGGACAGGTGGTTACGTTTTATTGGCGTTATTATTAGCCCCATATTTAAGAAAATTCGGAAAGTTTACGGTACCTGATTTTATTGGTGATCGTTATTATTCTAACGTTGCCAGAACTGTTGCTGTTTTTTGTGCACTTTTAGTTTCATTTACTTACGTTGCCGGACAAATGCGAGGTGTAGGGTTGGTATTTTCTCGTTTTTTAGAAGTTGACATTAACACCGGGGTAATCATCGGAATGATTATCGTTCTATTTTACGCTGTTTTAGGAGGAATGAAAGGAATTACATACACTCAAGTTGCACAATATTGTGTACTTATTTTTGCGTTTATGGTTCCCGCTATTTTCATATCGATTCAAATGACAGGAAATCCTATTCCACAATTAGGTTTTGGAGGTTTGGATGAAAATGGAGTTTATTTATTAGATAAATTAGATAAGCTGCATAGAGAATTAGGATTTGCAGCATACACCTCTGGTAGTAAATCTACCTTAGACGTATTTTTTATAACAGCAGCTTTAATGGTGGGCACGGCAGGATTACCCCATGTAATCGTTCGTTTTTTTACAGTTAAAAAAGTTTCCGATGCACGCAAGTCTGCAGGTTGGGCGTTATTATTTATTATGATTTTATATACAACTGCACCCGCAATTGCAGTTTTTGCAAGAACGAATATGATAGAAACCGTAAACAATCAAGATTATAAAAATATGCCAGATTGGTTTACTACCTGGGAAGAAACAGGGTTGCTTTCTTTTAATGATAAAAATAAGGACGGAAAAATACAATATGTTGAAGATGCCTCAATAAATGAATTGACTATCGATAAAGATATTATGGTGTTGGCAAACCCAGAAATTGCACAATTACCAAACTGGGTAATTGCTTTGGTTGCGGCGGGAGCATTAGCGGCAGCATTGTCTACAGCAGCAGGATTGTTGTTGGTAATATCTGCCTCAGTATCTCATGATTTAATAAAAAAAATGATCCAACCAAATATCTCTGAAAAAGGAGAGCTAATGGCTGCACGTTTGTCTGCATTTGTAGCAGTTTGTGTGGCAGGTTATTTTGGAATCAATCCACCAGATTTTGTGGCAGCCACAGTCGCCTTAGCTTTTGGTTTGGCAGCAGCCTCTTTTTTTCCTGCAATTATTTTAGGCATTTTTACAAAAAAAATGAATAAAGAAGGAGCCATTGCAGGGATGATCGCAGGTATTTTAACGATGCTATTCTATATGTTAAAGTTTAAATTTGATTGGTTCGGCGGAGGTCAAAAAGAAGACTGGTGGTTTGGAATATCTCCAGAAGGATTTGGAACTGTAGCAATGATCATTAATTTCATAATAGCAATAGTTGTCTCTAAATTTACTCCAGATCCGCCAGATGAAGTTCAAGAAATAGTCGCTAATATTAGGATTCCAAGTGGTGCTGGAGAGGCAACACATTAGTTAATGTGAAATTTACAAACATGAGAAAAATTCATAAACTTCTATTTATTATCACAGTAATTTTAATGTCTTGCAAAAATAATAACGAATTAATAATCCCTTTTTCAAATTCTGAAATAGCGTTTTCTGGAAGAATAGATTTCTCTCAAGAAGAAGCCGCAGATATCTATTGGTCTGGGAGTTCTATAAAGATAAATTTTGAAGGCGAATCTATTGAAGCTCTTTTAAAAGACGAATCTGGAGATAATTATTATAATGTCATTTTAGATAATGACTCTATTTCTATTTTGAGACCAAGTAAGGTGAAACAATACCATCAATTAGCTTCAGGATTGTCTAAAGGAAAGCACACTATTGAGCTTTTTAAAAGAGCCGAATGGGATAGAGGAAAAACTAGTTTTTATGGTTTTAAAATAAATAGTGGCGCTAAACTTTTATCAAAATCTGCACCAAAAAATAGAAAGATAGAATTTTATGGAAATTCTATTACAGCAGGTTTTGCCATTGAAGATTTTTCAGGAAAAGATTCTCCAGACAGTACTTATACTAATAATTATTTAAGTTATGCAGCAATTACAGCTAGACACTATGATGCTAAATATAAATGCATTTGTAGAAGTGGTATTGGTATAACCGTTAGTTGGGTTCCCCAAATAATGCCAGAAATATATGACAGATTAAATCCTTTAGATCCAAATAGCAAATGGGATTTATCCGCAGACGAACCAGATATTGTTGTCGTTAACTTATTTCAGAACGACACTTGGCTGGTAAATTTACCAGAACACGAAGAGTTTAAAAAACGATTTGGAGATGCCCCTCCAACAGAAGAAGAAATTATAAACGCTTATCAGCAATTTATAACTAATTTAAGAAATAACTACCCGAAAGCGAATATTATATGCACACTTGGAAGTATGGATGCTGCAAAACAAGGTTCAAAATGGATGGAGTATATTAAACTTGCCGTAGCAAATCTTAATGACAAAAAAATACAGACACATTTTATGCCTTATCTAAAATCAGAGGGTCATCCTACGATTAAAGATCAAGAAATAATGGCTAAAAATTTAATTGAATTTATTGATCAAAATATTGAATGGTAATCAGTAATCCAATTTACAATAGAAACTAACAGCTAAGTAATAGCACCTGAAAACTAATTATGGCAAATGAGTAATTATCATATAAAACATTTAGAAGAATATTATCAAGTATACAGAAAGTCTATTCGAGAACCAGAAAATTTTTGGGAAGAAATTGCCGAAGAGCATTTTGTTTGGCGGAAAAAGTGGAATACTGTTTTGGAATGGGATTTCTCAAAACCAGCAGTGAAGTGGTTCGAGGGCGCGCAATTAAATATTACAGAAAATTGTATTGATAGACATTTAGCTACTCGTGGAGATAAAACTGCCTTATTATTTGAACCAAATGATCCAACTGAAGCGGCAGAGCATATTACCTATAGACAGTTATATGAAAGAGTCAACAAGTTTGCGAATGTTTTAAAAAAGCAAGGAATACAAAAAGGAGATAGAGGCTGTAGATACGTTCCAATGATCCCAGAATTAGCAATTGCAACACTTGCTTGTGCAAGAATTGGAGCCGTTCATTCAGTAGTTTTTGCAGGATTTTCTGCAACAGCATTGGCTACAAGAATTAACGATGCCGATTGTAAAATGGTGATTACATCAGATGGATCTTTTCGGGGTGCAAAAACCATTGATTTAAAAGGGATTGTAGATGAAGCCTTAGAAAATTGTTCTTGTGTAGAAACTGTTTTAGTAGCAAAAAGAATCCATTCAGAAATCTACATGAAAGAGGGTCGTGATCAATGGTTACAACCACTATTAGACCTAGCATCCATAGAATGTGAGGCAGAAATAATGGAGGCAGAAGACCCTTTATTTATTTTATACACTTCAGGCTCCACTGGAATGCCAAAAGGGATGGTGCACACAACTGCTGGTTATATGGTATATACTGCGTATACGTTTAAAAATGCTTTTCAATATAAAGAGAATGATGTGTATTGGTGTACTGCAGATATTGGTTGGATTACAGGACACTCTTATATTGTATATGGCCCACTGGCAAATGGAGCAACTTCAGTAATGTTTGAGGGGGTTCCTAGTTATCCTAATTTCGGGCGTTTTTGGGAAATTGTAGATAAACATAGAGTAACACAATTTTATACCGCTCCAACTGCGATCAGAGCTCTGGCTAAACAGGGAGCAGAATTGGTAGATAAATATGATTTGTCTTCTTTAAAAGTTTTAGGTTCTGTTGGTGAGCCAATTAATGAAGAAGCATGGCATTGGTACAATGATACTATTGGAAAGAAGAAAAGTCCTATTATTGATACCTGGTGGCAAACAGAAACAGGAGGAATGATGATTACCCCCATTCCTTATGTAACTCCAACAAAACCCACCTATGCAACACTCCCTTTTATTGGTATTCAACCAGCAATAATGGATGAAAACGGAAAAGAATTAAAAGGAAATCAAGTAGAAGGTAGATTGTGTATTAAATTTCCTTGGCCTAGTATGGCAAGAACCATATGGGGGAATCACCAACGGTATAAAGAAACTTACTTTTCTGCTTTTGATCAGATGTATTTTACAGGTGACGGAGCCTTGAGGGATGAAGTTGGTTATTATAGAATTACTGGACGAGTAGATGATGTAATCATCGTTTCTGGTCATAACCTTGGAACTGCTCCTATAGAAGATGCGATCAACGAACATCCTGCAGTCGCAGAATCTGCCATTGTTGGTTTTCCTCATGATATTAAAGGAAGTGCTTTATATGGGTATATTACTCTAAAGGATATCGGTGAATCAAGAAATCATGATAACTTAAGAAAAGAAATTAATCAGCTCATTACAGATAGAATTGGTCCAATTGCTAAACTGGATAAAATTCAATTTTCAGAAGGGTTGCCAAAAACACGTTCTGGAAAAATTATGCGACGTATTTTGCGGAAAATTGCATGTAATGAAATGGACAATTTAGGGGATGTTTCTACCTTATTAAATCCCGAAGTAGTTCAACAAATTATAGCAAACCGATTGTAATAACAACTTTTAGTTAAACGCACATTCATTATTCTGTTGTAAAAGAAGAGGCTGGCAATCCTTCTTTATTAAATAAACTTGCAACACTAATATCTTTCCATGCATATCTTGCATGTATCGGTTTTTGAATGCTAGAAGAACGAACATGAACCTTGTTGTCTATAATTATTGCTTTCGCAGGAACAAATAGCTTATTAGCACCCGCAATCTCAAATTCAGACAATTCAGAATCATGGGTCATTAAGCCAGAACCGATAAAATCAAATTCAATTATTAGCGTATTCTCAGCCACTTCAAAACGCTTGTATAATGGCCCGGAAGCAACGCTATTTTTTTCATACTCATTCTGCAATGCCAAACCTGCAAGTCTTTTACCTACGTCGTGTTTATTTAAGGGGTCTAGGGCAATTTTGGTGATGTGGCTAAACAGTAAAATACTACTATTCAAAAAAATGTAAAAGGTAGTCTTCACTAAATAACATAAAACCAAACAGCTCTTTTAAATTTAAATAATCTTGTTTGAATTTACTTTTTTCTATTTGACTATCGCTTAAGTGATAACCGGTAATGTTATAAAAGATTAGGTAATAATCACAATATGAATCGTATAAAATCTTGTCAATATCTAAATTTTTAAAAACAATTTTAGCTCTTTTGATGTCAGATGATCTTAAACTAAACATAGCATCTATAAGATCATAAATAAATACATCAAGATAGTTGTGAACATGAAATATGTCTAAAATATCTTCATAATACCTACTCATGATAAAGTTCAATTTTTTAAATCGTTTGGCTAAAAGTAGATGATGAATAAATTCATGTAAGAAATTTCTTATATCGTTTTCTTTAGCTATTAAATCAAAAAATAAACTCCAATAATATTGTTCTAAATTTTGATCAGAAATTTGTGAAGCATATAAAATTTGAAAACCTAAATAGCGCCCTCTTAAAGTTACAGGTAAGTTCAAAAGAGTTGATTCGTCAATCCTTATCTTATTCGTTTGACCGTGATTTAAAAATTGAACTAGACCTTTAAGGAGTTCAATAAAAACCTTTTCTTGATGTTCCGTCTTTTTCTTATCTATCAGATCTATCAAATACCCATACCTTCCATTCATATTAGTAAGATCTACATAAATATAAAGTACATTTTCCTTAAATTTTGTTATTTCAATCAAATTGGGCATGAGCTTTTTAAAATCGTTTAAAGGAATTGATTTTAGTTTTATAAAAATTAAAGAAGCTATCTTAACATTAAATTCTAAAGCTTCAATTTTCTTTTTACCTGTTAAATTGAAATGTTTTGAGTTGAAAAGCGTTTGGATATAGTTCCATTTTTCATATTGAACAGCATGTTCAAATAAGGCTATAAAATAATGGATACTCCCCTGGTATTTGATGATTTTATTTATGAAATTTAAATCTGAAGCAGTGAGATCTTCTTGGTATTTAAGGCGCTGTAATTTTACCTCCGTATGCCATAGTTCAAATTTATTTTTTTCTTTGATATAACTAAGATAGGACTGATATCCTAAAAAAAGTGATAACTTGTTTAAGGTGTTTTGTCTTGCTTTAGTTTCAGGTAGCAAACCCCAAAAACGCCTTAAAGTATTATAACTTAAATCTACTATTTGATTTTCCCTTAGTATGTTTACAAATGTTTTAATATCCGATGAAGACACAATTTTGAAGCCAATTTTTATCTCGATATCAGTTCGAAGTTTTTGTTGTTCTACTTTCATGTACTTATCAGTTTAAATAAAAGATTAACATTCCTATGACTATCATCAACAAGCCAGGAAGCGATTTCAGGTTGAGCTTCTCTTTTCCTAAGAATATTCCTAAAACTAGCGTTATAATTGGTGTTAAAAGCCCCATAAGTGACGAATAAAATGGGTTGGTAACTTTTAACCCTTTTAAACCTAAAAAAACTGCCAGGGTAATGGGTAAGGCAAAAATTACAAACTGCCATATGGGAATTTTCTTAGCTTTAGAAGTTTTTGGTTGCATTGATATGATGATACCAGCAAAAATAAATACACACAACTCCTGAATAAAAGCAATTGCCACCTCAGGTATTCGCTCCAAAAAATCCATTTGTAAAATTAGTAGCATAGAAAAGCAACAATGTGCTAAAAAAAAGTATAGGTGAGCCTGTCTAGATTTTAGAGTAGTTGTCTGCTCTTTGAACTGTTTAAATATAAAATATAAATAGCCAAAACTTACAAATAACAACGAAAAAATATTCCAATACCAATCATGATTTATTTGATACTCTAGAGTAAAGCCTAAAATAAAGGTGAATAAAAGGCTATAAATTGCATATTGTAAGATACTTCCTTTCTTGAATCCAAGTACTAAAAAACTCAAACCTGCGAACCCCAAACTACTTATCATAAATAAGTTAAGAATCTCTTTCGGGGTAAATTCTTGTCGATTATAAAACAAAACCACTGCTAAAATTACTCCTAGAAACAAGCAAGTAAAGCTAGATCGTTTGAACATAATCACGTATATATTTTGTTTTAGAGTGAAATGCTTCCACAACAAATTATTAATAGAAAACAGTAAAACACTCGCAAATAAATATAACATCTCATAAATATAAGGAAAATGAGCCAAATATGGGCTAGTTTTGTATTTTAAAAAAACTAAATTTACTGAGTAAAATGAAAAAAATAAGAGTTCAAAACATTCAATCTATCAGTTTTTAAATAAAGAATTATGATAAAAAATACGCTTATTAAATTAACTTTTCTGTTGGTCAGTGTTTCCATTTTTTCTCAAACTCAATTTGAAGTCAATGTTAATGGAATAAAAGAAAATGATTCTATAAGGGTCATTGTACAAAAATCATCTGAATCCCTATTGAAAAAGTGGATCCATGCAAGTGATTCACCTACATCAGCTGTGTTTTCTCTTAGCGATGGTAATTGGGCTGTCAAACTTGACGCAACTGGTTATACCTACCCTTCACAACAAGTAGTATCGATCCCAAATGACACGCAAATAACTCTTGGTTTAACAGAAGCCACCGAAGGTGATTTTTCCTATAATTGGCGAGATGATGGATCTGCAGCAGGGCATGCTACGCAATCTTATGTTGCTGAACCTACTCAAATTACAGTAATCAACAACACCGTTTCTGTTCCTACAAATTTTTCTTCTATTAAATTGCGAACAGAATATGGAGTAATACTTTCTGACGATGTTGAACCTTGGTCAAATGAAGATGCATACAGATTGTACAAAATGTTTTCTAACTTACCCGATAACACATATGGAGAAGGTTCAAAGGTTGATTATTCTACTGGTGAAAATGTTAAGGGAGTATTTTATTTGTCCAATGAAGAAATTTTTGAGGATATTTCTATTGAGGAAATTGA
>Ga0102813_1001362_pt1 | contig 10876 bp, 9 predicted proteins | sample ColrivemetaGS725_FD_84512 | JGI IMG/M metagenome (GOLD analysis project Ga0102813, IMG submission 84512) | Estuarine microbial communities from the Columbia River estuary - Flood tide ETM metaG S.725 | ecosystem: Environmental > Aquatic > Marine > Intertidal zone > Estuary | place: USA: Columbia...
AAAAAGAATGTATTTCTGGATACCCAGTATATGACAGGGCATTACTCAAAGCTGAAATGCTCCAAAAACACCAAAGTGTGACCCTGATAGGAGATGCGGCCCATCCCATGAGTCCTTTCAAAGGGCAAGGGGCTAATCAGGCCTTATTAGACGCTTTATCTCTAGCTAGAAGCATCACAAAAGGATGTATGCCAGGCACTGAGTGGAGAGAAAATGGTATTAGAAAAAATGTCTTGAACCACTTTGAAGCAGCAATGCTAGAAAGAAGTGCTGTTAAGGTAAAAGATTCTGCAGCGGCAGCCCAATTTCTTCATAGCGAGCATGTGTTGCATGAAACCAATGCACCAAGGGGGGCTCATTTAAAGGAAAATAGCTAATTCATTAGTGACAAACTATCAGAATTTATTAGTGACAAACTATCACAATTGACCTATTTCAATTCTTCAATTAACAATTGTTTCTGGTCAGATTCAGATATCAAGAAATATCCCAAGGGATAATTGTCAGGTTGCGTCACATTTAAAATATTACCTCTGGAACTTGCAGGAAGGCTTTGAAAAGGGCCTCCATTAGAATCTGTAAGTGTAAGGATCAAGTTAAAATAGTTGTAATACTGTTCTTCTACACCATGTGCTTTAATAGTAATAAGGTCCCCTACTTTCACCTCGTCTGAGCTGTAAAAGTGCGAAAAGACAAACTCCTCTCCTTGAAAAAAACGGTCTTCTATGGGCCGGTATATATCTTGTCCAAAGTCGTATAAATAAAAATCGTCTCGCTCTGAAAAATCCTGGAAAGACAAAATAATTTCTGTTTCGTCCCCACTGAATAGGGTTTTAGTCCCTTGCACTGCTTTCAAAATTGGTGGTACTGGAACAAAGTTCGTGTTCCCCCTATAAACCTGGCCCTTGTACACTACTTTTAATTCATACTTGGAAATAAAATCAGTTAAGAAATCTATTTTGTTAGGAAGAAACATGCCAATTGATTCGTCAAAAAGCAAAGGGTATTCAAGTCCTGAATTTAAATGGGTAATAGTTACTAAAGCATCTTTTATAATAGGCACATTCAGATCAAAATAATTGGCAGACATACTGAGTTTCACACCCCCCTCCAAACGCGGCGCCTCTAAGGCAGTGAAAATATTAAACTGGGCGTCTATGACCAGTCTTGGGGTGGTGTTTTGAACCTCCACCTCAATGACATCCTCGCAAGAGAACAGACTAATGGTAAGTGCAAATAAAAGTAGGGCGCTAAAGTATTTCATTTACCTAGAATTTAAAGTTATACGTTACTGAGGGTACGATCCCAAAAATTGATGTTCTCAAAGCCTCATTATTACCACTGTCTGTATTTTGACGGAAATTAATTGAAGCTGCATTTCTTCTATTGTACAGGTTGTATATTCCGAAAGACCATTCAGACTGAAACTTCCTGCCTTTGTTTTTGTCTGGAATTAAAGTCGCAGAAATATCCAATCTGTGGTAGGTGGGTAGTCGCTCTTGATTTCTCAATCCAAAAATTGGAACGTTAAGACCCCTGAGTTCATACTGTCCCACTGGATAGTTAGTGGGTTGTCCTGTCTGAAACAAAAAATTGGCATTGAATTGCCACTTACTATTGAGCTCATAACTACTGTTTATAGAAAGATCATGGGTCTTGTCAAAGGGAGTAAAATACCAATTCCCGTTATTAATACCGGTCTCCAACGAATTTCTTCCAGGAGTTCTCTGCTCAGATCTAGACCAAGTATAGGCCAACCAACCTGTAAAAGCACCCGTGTTTTTTCTAAGTAAAAATTCTAAGCCATAAGCACGGGCTTCTCCATTGAGTATAACGCGTTCAATAGCGTCATTGGCAATGAGGTTCGCGCCATCTATATAATCTATTCGGTTGGCAATTTCTTTGTAAAACACTTCGGTTTCTATGCTGTAATTGTCTAAGTTTTTAAAATAACCTAGCGCAAATTGATCTAGTAATTGGGGCTTTACAAAAGGGCCACTGGGCGTCCATACATCTAGAGGCGTTGGAGAACTTGTATTAGACAACAAATGAAGGTATTGGGCCATATGATTGTAACTCGCCTTAATACTTGTTCTGTCATTTAGTACATAAGACAATCCCAATCTGGGTTCAAAATTTGAGAATGTAGCTATGGAGCTATTCCTACTTTGTTGTACTTGTCCATTAGGCGTTCCCTCTGAATACAAATCAAATGCAGGATCATAGGCCACAGGATTGTTATTTTCATAGCTGTAAAACACCTCTTGCCCCAAGCGGTCAAACCTACTCCATCTCATGCCGTATTGAATAGAAAACGCAGTAGACACATTTTGTTCAACATCTATATAAGCAGCAAATTCATTGGCATACTTATCTGTTAATTTATCTTTTACAATACCAGAATCTTCCCTATTGGGCTTAATTTCGCCTGGATTAAAACGGTAATAAATATTGTTTACTCCATAATTGAGTTTTGTGTTGGCAGACAAATAATGTTTAAAGTCATATTTCAAATTAAAATTTTGAATGCCTGAATCCCACTGAAACCCAACTAAATCTAATTCTAATCCGTAGTAGTAATCAGAGTATATGACAGATAAATTTGAGAATAATTTATCCGAAAAAAGGTGGTTCCATCGAAAATTAGCGACCGAATTGCCGTAGACATTTATAAAACTATCCGAAATACCAAAGAGGTCTCTACCAAAGTAACCAGACAAATAAATGCTGTTATTTTCATTGATTTTATAGTTTAGCTTGGTATTTAAATCATAGAAATATGCTTTGTTCTCATTGCCTGTTAGCGCGAGAAACAAATGGGCATAAGAAGCCCTTCCGCCAACTAAAAAAGCCCCCCTATCCTTTTCCAATGGGCCCTCTAATAAAAGCCTGCTAGAAACCAGTCCAATACCACCACTCGCTTTAAAATCTTTGCTATTCCCCTCTTTCTGATAGATGTCTAGAACAGAAGAAATTCTTCCACCGTATTTGGCAGGAATTCCCCCTTTGTAAAGCTTTACATCCTTAATAGCGTCTGGATTAAACACGGAAAAGAAGCCAAATAAATGCGAGGAATTAAAGACAATAGCCTCATCTAAAAGAATCAAATTTTGGTCTGCAGCACCACCCCGAACATTAAAACCAGAAGCCCCCTCTCCAGCACTTGTAACACCGGGAAGTAATAACAGCGATTTTAAAACGTCTGCTTCGCCTAAGATTACAGGAATTTTTTTTATGCTCGCAGCGATAAGACCAATGACGCTCATCTGAGATTAACTAATGCTATTGCGCTCTATGCTTTCTACTAAAATAACTTCTTCTAAAGCAGCCGCTATTTCTTCTAACTGCACGTCTAATCGCAGGTTTTCAGAAAGAGTAATCTGTCTAGAAAAGGTTTCAAATCCCAAGTAACTTAACTGTATTTCATAAGTACCTAAGGGAAGTGATAGAGAATAGAAACCATATTCATTGGTTATGACCCCCCTGCCTAAAGACGGCACAGCTATGGTCACTCCTATGAGGGTCTCATTACTACTGGCTTCTGAAACCACACCACTAATGGTGGCTTCTTGCGCCATTAAAAAGGCTTGGCAAGAAAAAAAACAGCATAAAATAAAGCCGCGAAAGCGCAAATTTTTAATCAATAGGGATGTAAACATGCTACAAAAATAAAACAATTTAGTGGGGTAAAAATATTTTTCCACCCCATAGTACATCCTGCACAAATAGTCAAAATATGACAAGAAAAAATGATTTTAAAGCCCCCCAACTAAAGTGTTTTAGTTAAAAATATTACATTAGAGGAATATAGGAGTTGGCTAAGAACGCTTAGCAAAAGCATTGGCATCTTTTTAATGTATGGTTTTGTACTCACCATTTCTATTGGAGTGATCTTTGCCATTTGGATACAATTTGAATTTTTATAAATGGAATCAAATGAAATTTTAAGTCTTTTAGCGGAGCATTATAAACTGAAAGGAAGTTTAATACCGCTTGCTGGCGAGTTAGACCTAAACTATAAATTAACCATTGACAATGAGACCGCCTTTATTGTCAAAATTTCAAGAGACCCAGAGACAATCGCATCCATAGCTTTTCAAGAAGCACTATTATGCCATTTAAAAGAAAAAGAAATTGAAGGAGAAGTACCACAGCTCATTCCTAACTTAAGCGGAACCTACCAAAAAGAAGTCTTACTAAATGGAAAAAAAGCAATCCTTAGGGTGTTACAATGGGTGGAAGGAAGGCTTTGGTCTCAAACCAATCCAATTCTTTCAGATCTAAGATATGGACTGGGAAATCATTTGGGGAATATTGCTCAAAATCTACAAGATTTTAAGCACCCTTTTGCGCAAAGAAGTTTTGAATGGAACTTAAGTGAGTGTTTGTGGGTAGAGCAACACCTGGGGCTGTTTACAGCCACTGAACTTGAATTAGTAACACCATTCATAACCGCCTTTAAAACCCACCAAGAAACCTACAACCAACTACCCAAATCTATTATTCACAACGACGCCAACGACCATAATATTGTAGTGAGTCATGCGCTTATTCAACCAAAAATAATAGGAATTATAGATTACGGAGACGCCTGTTATAGCCAAACCATTAATGACTTAGCTGTTGCGTGCACCTATGGTATTATGGATACAGAAGATCCCTTAGCAGCCAGTTTGCCTATTGTAAAAGGCTACCACCAAGCCAATGAGCTGTCTGAAACAGCAATCAGTCATTTATACCACCTGATAGGCATGCGATTGGTCATTTCATTGACTAAAGCAGCCATAAATAAAAAATCCCATCCGGAAAATAAGTATTTACTCGTCAGTGAAAAGCCCGCATGGGCACTTTTACACAAATGGCGGAAAATCAATTCCAAACGAGCCTATTATTCTTTTAGAAAGGCCTGTGGTTTCAAAGCACACCCAAATTTAGCAAAATTTGAACAGTGGGGAAAGGCAAATACTTTTAGCCTAAAAACACTTTTTCCATCCCAAAAAAAGCAAGATACTTTGCACTTGGATTTAAGTGTCAGTAGCCTTTGGATAGAAAATGAAGCCGCTTTTAACGACCTGACTTATTTTCAATATAAGATTGAACGCCTACAAGAGGCAAATCCCCATAAAATTATTGCAGGCGGATACCTTGAACCTAGGCCACTATACACGTCTGAAGATTACGACATACAAAGCAACGAGGGTCCCATTAGCAGGTGTGTTCATTTAGGGGTAGACTTTTGGCTGCCCTCAAAAACCACTGTGCATGCGCTATTAGATGGCAGGGTAGTGATGGCGCTAGACCGAAAAGGAGAAAAGGAATACGGAGGTTTTGTTGTTTTGGAACACCAAATAGACGCCATGCACTTTTATACTTTATATGGCCACTTGGACCCAGAATCTATCGCTGCCCACAAAGTGGGCGATGCCCTAAAAAAAGATAGCCTCATAGGACTTCTTGGCAACAAAGAAAACAACGGAAATTGGGCCCCACACCTACACTTTCAAATTTTGTTAGACCTGCTGGACTACACTGAAGATTTTCCAGGAGTACAAACCTATCAAGAGCAAGACCTCTGGGCTGACCTTTGCCCAGACCCAAATCTATTGTTTAAATCCGAGGAATTAAAGCCTAAATTAAAACCCACTACCGAAGATATTATGCCCTTTCGTAAAAAACATTTGGGCAAAAGTTTAAGTATTCAATACCAAGAGCCCCTTCAGGTGGTCAGGGGGCATGGTGCTTACCTCATTGATCAAAACGGTCAAAAATACTTAGATACAGTCAATAATGTAGCCCATGTAGGGCACGAACACCCCAGTGTAGTGAAAGCCGGCCAACAGCAAATGGCGGTGCTCAATACAAATACAAGGTATTTGCATCCAAACCTCAACAAGGCTGCTAAAGCTATAATAGACACCTTACCTAAGGGATTAGAGGTAGTGCATTTTGTAAATTCAGGCTCAGAAGCCAATGAATTGGCTCTAAGAATGGCTTATACCGTCACTGGTGGTAAGGAGGTTATAGCCAGTGAACACGGCTATCATGGAAACACCAATGGAACCATAGGCGTTTCATCTTATAAATTCAATGGCAAAGGAGGGCAAGGAAAGCCAAAAGACACCCATTTAATTCCTATGCCTGACGCATTTAGAGGCAAATACCGAGGAGAAAATACTGGCAGCCTGTATGCTCAGGAAGTACACAAAACCATAGCATCTATTCAAGAGCAGCAAAAAACTTTGGCGGGCTTTATTATAGAACCTATTATTAGTTGTGGTGGTCAAGTACCCTTACCTAACAACTTTTTAGCTTTAGCCTATAAAGCAGTTCGGGCGGCAGGAGGTCTCTGTATTTCAGATGAAGTACAAACAGGATGTGGGAGAATGGGTACGCATTTTTGGGGCTTTGAATTATATGGAGTGTCTCCAGATATAGTGACTATAGGAAAACCATTAGGCAATGGTCACCCAGTAGCTGCAGTAGTTTGTACCCAAGAAGTGGCCCAAAAATTTGCCAATGGAATGGAATTCTTTAACACCTTTGGAGGAAATCCGGTCTCTTGCGCTATTGCTTCAGAAACCTTAAATGTAGTTAAGAAAGAAAAGTTGCAGGAAAATGCAAACCAGGTGGGAAGCTATTTAATCCAAGCACTTAAAGCGCTCCAAAAAGACTTTCCCATCTTAAAAGATATACGGGGTCACGGACTTTTTATTGGCATAGAACTGCTATCCGACCAACAAAACCCTTTAGCGTTAGAAACAAGCTACTTGGCCAACCGAATGAAAGATTTGGGTATTTTAATGAGTACGGACGGTCCCGACCACAATGTGCTAAAAATAAAACCTCCAATGGTATTCTCTTTTAGCCAGGCAGATAGATTATTACATGGGCTTAGAAGAGTATTGAAAGAAGATTTTTTGAGCGTACCTAAAACACTTTAATTAGTGCTTAAAAAAAGTAGGGTCAATGGTGTATAAAGTCACCCTATGATCATTTTTGTCTTTTACTTCTTTAATGACTGGAGTAGAAATATTTAAGATGGTTTTTAGCACCACATTTAAATTTTCAATGAGCTGATTTTTAATCTTCATATTTTGAGAATACGAGATATTTGGATTTTCCAAAAGTAACATGAGGTCTTGGGTCGTTAAAAAATCACGAGAGAGCAGAAGTTTAATCACCTCAACTTCATTAGAAGCCATAGGATGTAACACTCCTGCGTATTTAAATCCTCTTTTATCTAATTGAATTTTATCTTTAATCAGAAGGCTTCTAATTGGTCTATACACAGCCGCTATAAACAGTATTATGATAAGTACGTATTCGTAAGGATAAGGGTTAGCGGGAGGGTCGTAAAAAGCATCTACAGATTCTACCCCCTTTAAAAAATCATTTTTAGGAATTTTTCTAATAATAATTCCATCTGGATTATCTATAAATACATAGAATATTCCTTTTGAGTATAAAGCGTCTAACTGATCGTTTTTATGGAGGTATTGATGGGTTAAATTGCGGTAGTATAAAGTGTTTTTATTGGTAAAGGGATTGACATGAAACATGCTTTTGTCGTTGTAAAACAACAACTCATCTCCCATGGCTATACTCTTTGAGAAATTTTTATAATCTGCCCTTACATGCCCCAGCTCTCTCCACTCTTTAAGATTCCAATCATAGCGTACAATATGGTCGTCTAAATATTCATCGGAGAGATTTCTTCTATTGACCCTTGCACCTCTTACAAATATTATTTGTTCTCCAGCACTCACATAGCAGTTGTTAAATGTACCGTTGGGTGTATAATCACTTTTAAAAGTAGGATATGGACCCCAAGATTTTTGGGCTTCATTTAAAAAAGACCAATAATCAATATTCATCAATCCTCTTTTACCGCCATACCTAAAAATAGTGTCATTTCTCACTAAATATGTGGCTCCAATTGAGGGCGTAGCCTCAGGAGAAATCCATAAAATCAGGGAATCATTTTTTAAACCATACACAGCATTGTCCCTAGAATTCACAAAAATATAATCCTTGCCTTTAAACAGCAATGAAAGAGATTTGATTGATATTGAATCTGGCACTTGAGGATAATAGGCCTTAAAGTCATTGGGCGTTTCTACCGAACTTTTTAAAATATAATCATCTCCCAGTATAACAATACTGTCATTACCCATATAGGCTTTATCTTGAGACATTGGCTTTTGAGCAAATACAACTGTTCCAAGAAAGAAATACAAAAAACTTAAGCGTATGGACATGAATCGGGGTTATTCTGGACAGTTAATATACTTTATTCCTTCGAAATCTCTTTTAAGTAATTTCTCTTTTGCCTTGATAAAATCATTCATTGTAATGTCGCTTCTACTAACTGAAGGATACATAATGTCAGTTGGAAGACTTGAATGTTCATATTTATAAACATCATGCCCAAACTCATGATACATTAGCCATAGTTTTTGAATTTCTGTATAATCCTCCCAATAATCTTTTATAACGCCAATATTTACAACATCAGAATTACAGTATCCATAAAAAGTAGAATATCCTGCATGATCTGGTGTAATACCAGAAGCAAACTCTTCAGCAGAAGGTGTAATAAAACTAATATTTACAATGGTATTTAACGCTCCATAATCTGGACCACCTCTTGAGCATTTAACGTCTGCTACAAACAAATTCCAATAGGTTAAAAGATTATCCTCATCTGCCAGAGAATAATCAACGCAACTAGATAAAATAGCTTCTTCAGGTATGAGCTCTTTTTCGGTTTCGAATTCTTTAGAGCAACTCATGAGAAGAACAAAAAACAATAATAAAGTTTTTATATATTTCATAAATTAAAAAACGTTTTATAAAATTGATGCTTAAAAAAATTACATTAGAGCAATAATAAATAAATTTCAAGTGAAAAGAATCATGTTTCCCTTAAAAATAATTAAAACCAATCCTTCAGACCCGCATTTTAGGTCACTTATAAAGCAACTAGATCAGGATTTGGCCTTGACTGACGGAGAGGAACACAGTTTTTACAACCAATTTAATGGCACAGATCAAATAAAGCACGTGTTGTTAGGTTATCTAGGAGACAAAGCAGTGAGCTGTGGGGCATTCAAAATAATCAATACCCAAGAAATTGAGATTAAAAGAATGTATACAGTGACGCATTACAGGGGAAAAGGACATGCAGTCATGATACTTAGTGAACTTGAAAAATGGGGCGCAGAGGAGGGTTTTAAATCATGTATTTTAGAAACTGGAACGAGACAAAAAGCAGCCATAGCATTGTACCATAAGTGCGGGTACAAAATAATTTCAAATTACGGCCCATATGTAGGCGTGAAAAACAGCCTTTGCTTCAAGAAAACAATTTAATATTCTCTTTGAACCCATATTTCGTGTATTGGCACCCCTTTAGAACTTTTCCCTTTATGGTGCCATTCTCCGCTAATTAACTCGTAATCAAAAGGCAATATAGCCCCGACTCTTGAATCATCTCTTGAAAAAAATTTGATTTCTTCTTTGTAAATCCCATCAACTGAGGAATAGTTTCCTCCACCTGTTCCCATAAAAGCAAAAGTATCTGTATTAAAGGCTATCCACTGAAAGCGTCCATTGAACAATACTTTTAATGTTTTTCTAGGGCCAGAAGTGTCCCGGTAAGAAATTTCACCATTACGCATCCTACCCCCCATTAACCACTGACCATCAAGGGCTTGAGGCTTATTTGCAACAGCAACAAAATTATCTAAAACTGGTATTGAAATAACACGCAGAGAATCATTTTTGAACAAACTATTATACTCTAAATTCACTACTGAACCGCTAGTAGTATTAGAGACAAAACCACCTCTGGCACTAATAAATCTTGGTGGATTTTCCTCATACACTACTTCTGTATAGTAGTTGTTTATAAATTGTATTAAAGTGGTCCTGTCTTTAAAGCTTTGCTCGTATTGCTGTGCCATTAAAGCTACCGTTTGAGTCAGGAAAAGGAGGAGAAGGATTCGTTTAAATAAAGGTTTCATGTTTTTTTAAATAAACTTACAAAAATATTGCCCTATTTGTATCTTGCAAGAAAAATACATTTAAAGATGAAATACTTTTACCTATGCGTACTGAGCGTATTATTAATAGGCTGTTCAAAAGACAAAGAATCTTCCAACAGTCTCTACGCTTCAAACGATCTGGAAATTCAAGCTTATTTAGAAGCCAATAATATTAGTGCCACAAAAACAGGAACAGGTTTATATTATTTTATGTCTAAAGCGGGAAACGGCATTAAACCAAATACCAATAGTGCTGTAAGAGTGGCTTATAAAGGATATTTTACCAGTGGAAAAGTTTTTGATCAAAGCAGTTCATCAGGAATTTCTTTTTCTTTAAATCAGGTCATTCCAGGTTGGACAGAGGGCCTCACTTACTTCAAAGAAGGTGGGGAAGGGAAACTATTTATTCCATCAAATCTTGGCTATGGAGATTACGGCTATGGTAGTATTCCAGGGGGCTCAGTACTTATATTTGACATTAAACTCATTGAGGTAAAAGACTAGTCGCAGGGCAATGAAGTGCTGAATCACAGGCACTTGACATGTGGCTATGGGCAAATTGGTTTAAGTATTAAACCTTTCGTATAGCATTAACAAGCGTTCGTCTAAATTAAGAATTTTCTTAAATTTTTATTTATAAATTGCCTGAACATTAAAATATTTAGGCATATGAAACACCTATATTTTTCACTTTTTTTTACTGCATTTTTTTTTGCTTCTTGTGAAAACAAATCAAATATAGCAGCTATTTTCACTGAAGAAGCTTTATTCACTAACGGTGTTGGAGGTTATGCATGTTATAGAATACCTGCTATTGTAAGCAATAAAAA
>Ga0102813_1001373_pt1 | contig 10836 bp, 5 predicted proteins | sample ColrivemetaGS725_FD_84512 | JGI IMG/M metagenome (GOLD analysis project Ga0102813, IMG submission 84512) | Estuarine microbial communities from the Columbia River estuary - Flood tide ETM metaG S.725 | ecosystem: Environmental > Aquatic > Marine > Intertidal zone > Estuary | place: USA: Columbia...
TAATTCAGTTTCTCCACAAGTGATTACTCCAATACAAATCGGAGAAGCTACAGAATCAGAATTAGTTCAGATTAATAATGTAATTTTTAGTAGCGGAGGATCTTTGTTTACGGTAGGGACCCATGATTTTACTTCTAATGCAGAAATAGGGAAAGTATACATAAGAGCCGGTAGTCCGCTAGAAAATTCATTAATTCCTATGGGGTCAGTTACGTTAATAGGAATATCTTCACAATACACTTTTTCAACCCCAGCCAATGATGGCTATCAAATTCTACCAAGAGATTCAGCTGACATTATACAAACAGGGGCTTTAATATTTACTTCTGCTGTAGAGCAAACTAATATTACAACAACAAGTTTTGATTTATCTTGGAGCGTTTCAGATTCCTCCACTACTAACTGTAATTATGGATTATCTACTTCATTAGGAACTCCTATAAATAATGGAGGAAATAGCCTAACACATACCATGAATTTAACAGGATTACAGCCTGCTACTTTTTATTATGTAGAGTGCTATTCTGTAAATGGAACAGATACAGCATTTTCATCTGTTGGACTATATTCAACTGCTTCACTTTCTACAGGGAAAATTCGTCCTTATTTTAATCATTCTGTGGATGTAAGTTTTTCAACAGGAGTTGATGCCCAAAACATTACAACTTATTTTAATGATACCATTAAAGCATATATGGATTTGGCACAAAACACATTGGATGTTTGTGTATATAATGCCTCAGATGCCACTATTGCTACTGCTATCAATGACGCTTATAATAGAGGAGTTTTAGTGAGATATATTGCGGATGATGATGTTACAAATATAATGTTAAGTAGTTTGGATCCAAATATTCCTATTGTGTATCGTGATCCTGCTCCAGCAGGAATTATGCATAATAAATTCATTATTATAGATGCTAATACCACTAATAATTCTTGGGTAATGGGTGGTTCAACAAATTGGACAAATCCTTCAAATTTATTTAATGACTACAATAATCTTATTTTTATTCAGGATGAAGCAATTGCAAAAGCCTATACATTAGAGTTTGAAGAAATGTGGGCTGGTACTTTTGGTGCTAATAAATTAGACAACACACCACATAAATTTATTGTTGGGGGTTCTGATGTTGAAGTGTATTTTTCTCCCTCAGATCAAACAACTTCAAAAATAAATGAAGTAATTGAAAGTGTAGATTATTCACTTGAATTTGGATTGTTGAGTTTTACAAGAGATGATTTAGCTCAATCTGTGATTGATAAAAATGCATCTTTTGGAGTGAATATTAGAGGTATTATTGAGCAAGAAAATATTACTGGAAGTGAGTTCTCAAACTTACAAACAAATGGAGTAAATGTAAGAACCCATATGGGAGTTTCTAATTCATTCCATCATAAATATGCTATTGCTGATGCAAATGTATCAGGATCCAATCCTACAGTTTTAACAGGGTCTCATAACTGGAGTTCAAATGCTGAAAATAATTCTGATGAGAATACATTGATAATTCATGATGCAACAATTGCTAATATCTATTTGCAAGAATTTGAAAAAAGATGGGGTGAATTAGGAACTCCAAATGCTATTGATGAGTTGATAGATATTGAGCTTTCAGTTTTCCCAAATCCAACTGCAGGGAAAGTTACTGTAAAAAGTGATTTAGAGATTTCTCAAATTAACTTGTATGCTATTGACGGGAAATTAATCTCTGTAAATAAAACATCAGAAATTGATATAAATACAAAAGGAATTTACTTTTTAAAGATAGTTACAGAAAAAGGAAATACTGTAAGAAAGATAGTTGTTGAGTAAATTGCTTAAAACCAAAAACTAATTTCTTCTAAACTCTTTTTTTCTATATTAGGCACTTTACAATCGGTAGCAGGATAACCAACTGGAAGTAATAAAAAGGCCTTTTCATTTTTGGGTCTTCCCAAAGCAGTTTGTAAAAACTTCATAGGACTTGGCGTATGGGTTAGGGTAACCAATCCGGCCTGATGTATAGCAGTAATTAAAAACCCACAAGCTATCCCTGCCGATTCGTTTACATAATAGTTTTGTAATTTCCCTCCTTCTTCATCCAAATCGTACACTTTTTTAAATACTACTATTAGGTAGGGAGCTACTTCTAAAAATTCTTTTATATGGTTGGTCCCCAAATGTTTTAAATCTTCTTTCCAACTATCGGACATTCTACCATGGTAGTTTTCATATTCTTCTATTTCAGCTAGTTTTCTAATTTCCGATTTTAGTTCTGTATTACTAATTACACAAAAAGTCCAGGGTTGTTTGTTGGCCCCAGAAGGAGCGCTTCCTGCTGCTTTCAGTATATTTTCTATTACTTCTCTTGGAACTTCTTTGTCCGAAAAATCACGAACAGATCTTCTCTTGCTTATTTTTTTGTAGTAGTTTTCACTTTTAGCTATCACTTCTTTTTCCGAAAGTTTTTGGGTTTGTAATGGGATAAATTCTTCTTTTTTCATCTTATTTTGGAGTATTATTCATGTAAAAAGTGATTTTACCTCCATTACTTATTTCATGATGAAAAAGGGTGTTTCTATTTAATACTTCTCCGTTTAGTTCTATCTTTTCCACAAACACATTTTCTTCCTTCTGATTGATAGTTTCAATTTCAAAGACATTCCCATTTTCTAAATTTATTTTACCATGTTTAATCATTGGGCTTCCAATTGCATATTCATTACTTCCTGGGCAAACTGGATAAAACCCTAGAGAACTAAATATATACCATGCAGACATTTGCCCAGCATCATCATTTCCACAGAGTCCGTTTTCCTTATTTCCGTACATAGTTTTCAGTATCATTCTTACTCTTTCTTGAGTTTTCCAACTATCATTTGTCCAATTGTAAAGGTAAGGAATGTGATGCCCAGGTTCGTTTCCGTGCACATAATTTCCTATTATTCCATCTCTAGTAATATCTTCTGTATTTGTAATATATTTTTCTTCAATTTCTATCTCGAAAAGAGAATCTAGTTTTAAAGAGAATCTATCTTTTCCTCCCATCATCTCAATCATAGTATCAATTTGATGAGGTACATATAAACCATAATTCCATGCATTTCCTTCAATAAATCCTTGCCCGTGCGTATCCATTGGATCAAAAGGTGTTTTCCAATTTCCATTGTTTAGTTTTGGTCGCATAAACCCAATTTTACTATCGTATAAATTTCTATAACTTTCTGATCTTTTTAGGTATTCCTTAGTAGTATTTACATCATTCAATTCATCAGAAACTTGAGAAATACACCAATCGTTATAGGCAAATTCCAAAGTTTTAGAAACAGAAGAACCACTCACATCTTCAGGAACAAATCCTTTTTCTATGTAGCTTTCAATCCCATCAAAATAAGATACATTGGAAGTAGAAATACAAGCACTCAAAGCATCTGTTTTACTGAAATCTCCTACATTTTTAGCAATTGCATCTGCTATTACAGAAGTTGCATGATAACCAATCATACACCAATTTTCATTAGCATAGTGACTCCAAATAGGTAACATCCCATGCACAGATTGTTTTTGGTGTGCTAACATAGATTTTATCATGTCATTATTTCTTTCTGTCTGGATAATATTGAATAAAGGATGAAGCGCTCTGTAAGTATCCCAAAGTGAGAAAATAGTGTAGTTGGTAAATCCATCAGAAGTGTGAATATTTTTATCTAATCCTTTGTATTTCCCATCTACATCTTTATAAATAATAGGCCCTAACATAGTGTGGTAAAGTGCCGTGTAAAAAGTTTTGGAATCTTCTTCTGTTATGCTTTCCACTTCAATTTTAGAAAGCTCCTTGTTCCATTTTCCTTGTGTTTCTTCTTTTGTTTTTTCAAAATTCCAATGTGGCACTTCAGTTTCCATATTCAGTAGTGCTCCATTTGTACTTACAGAAGAAAGAGCAAATTTTACTTTTATTTCTTCTTCATTTTCAGTTTCAAAATTGAAATAGGCCGTTATGTTTTTGCCTGCCATTTCCGGGAAATTTTCTTTTTCGTTAAATCTTCTATAAAAACCATTGTAGGGGGTGTTATCTCGTTTTTCATGTCCGTAAGAAGTAAATGATTTTGAAAATTTTATAGCAAAATAGATAGTTTTATTTCTAGCCCAACCTGTTGTTTGCCTAAACCCTGTAATGGTAGAATCATTTTCCACTCTTATGGAGGTCCATACATTTTTACCCTCAAAATTATAGATATTGTAATCTAAATTCAGAATGAAATGAGCAGAATCAGTTTCTGGGAAAGTGTATTTATAAAAACCAACCCTGTCAGAAGAAGTAAGTTCCGCCAAAATATTATACTTCTCTAATTTTACGCTATAAAATCCTGCTTCTGCTATTTCATTTTCATGTAAAAAAGTAGATTGATTATTATTAAGTTTTAACTTCCCTATAACTGGCATCAACAAAAAATCTCCTAAATCCGAATGTCCTGTCCCAGAAAAATGAGTGTGAGCAAAACCATAAATTAAAGTATCTTCAAATTGATATCCACTACAATATTTGTAAGTTTCTTTATTATATTTTCCGTCTTTAAAAAGAGGTTGAATATTAGTAGTAGGAGAGAGTTGAACCATACCAAAAGGAGTGGTAGCACCAGGGAAAGTATGTCCCATATTTTTGGTCCCAACCATTGGATTTACATATTGTAAATAATTTTTTGGCGTATCTTTTTGCTCAGGGCTGCAAGCAATAAGGAGTATTAGTAAACTATAAAAATAATTTCTCATTAGGCTAAATTCTTTGAAGTAGATTTGGCAAAATAATAGATATATCCATAGCAAGCTAAAAGTAATATCATAGCTGCTTTAAATCCAGATAAATCTGTTATAAATCCGTAAAGTGGCGGAATAATTGCCCCACCTACAATCATTGTGCAAAGGATTCCTGAAGCTTGTGGTTTTAATTCTTCAATATCCTGAATAGATAAAGTGAAGATAGTTGGGAACATGATAGAATTAAATAGTCCAACCGCTAATATGCTCCACATAGATAATAACCCAACTGTATTCATGGAAATGATAATGAGTAAGAGTGCGCCAATTGCAAAAAATCCTAAAACTTTTGATGGATTATTTTTACTGGTTAAATAAGCACCAACAAATCTCCCTATCATGGCACCACTCCAATAAAAAGTAACAAAAGCTCCAACTATTGCTCTTTTATCTAAACTTGCCAGATCAGTGTTTAGAATATTTATGGCAATGTTATTCATCCATGGGGTGCTTTGTATAACCAAGTGCATATTCATATCGATAAAGTAATTTACCAAATAACTGCCGATTGCCACTTCCGCCCCAACATAAACCAAAATTGCGAATGCTCCCATCATCAACACTTTGTTTTTTAGCACCTTTGTATATCCGCTATTGCTTACCGTTTTTATGATAGAAGGCAATTTTACAAATGCAAAAATTACAGCCAAAGCAACAATACATACTGATAATAGAATGAATGGCGTTTGCACAGCAACTGCTTCTGAAATATAATAAGCAGATTTTTCAATTTCACTTAAAACATCTATTTCAGCAGTAGTTTTTATAGTATCACTTAACAAAAATGTAGCTCCAATTGCTGGTGCAATTGCTGTACCTAAGGAGTTAAATGCTTGCGCTAAATTAAGTCGGCTTGACGCTCCTTTTTTATCACCTAATACAGCTACAAAAGGATTGGCAGCCACTTGTAAAATAGTCATACCTCCAGCTAAAATAAAATAAGCAATTAAAAAGATAGAAAATGTTCGAAACTCAGCAGCAGGATAAAACAATAAACATCCCAAAGCCATGGTGAGTAATCCCAAAATAATTCCTTTTTTATACCCAATTTTGGAGAGGATAAAACCTGCAGGAATAGAGAGTAAAAAGTAAGCCATAAAAAAAGCAAATTGCACCAGCCCGGCCTGAAAATAAGTAAGGGTAAATATCTCCTTTAATCTGGGAATTAAAAAATCAACTAATACAGTAAGAAAGCCCCACAGAAAGAAAAGAGAAGTAAGAGCTATAAAAGGGAATAGGTATTTATTTTTATTCATGTTAATTTATTTTTAGTTCGTCTACAAAAAGCCATGTTTTGCCGCCTGCACCTAAATGCCATTCTGGGCAAACACCATAATTATTGGTTTTAACTTTTATGTATTGTGCTTTAGTATTTGTAAGTTTTAGGGTGTAATCATTAATAAAACTACCCTCTAAACTATCCGAAAAAGTAGTGTTTAAAGTACCCAAAGAAGTAAAGTCCACCCCATTTACTGAGGAAAAATACTCTACCTTTTTAGGAAAGAAAATCCAAGATTTAATATCCTGCATACATCCTAAACTAATAGTAGAAATTTCTTTTTCTTTACCTAAATTAATGGTAGCAATTAAATCTTCTCTGTAGCCTTGCCAATTTCCAGTTCTATAATTCTCGCCTCCTTTTAAATGATCAATTAGAGTTTTATCACCTGCTGCTGCATATTGATTTGCATATGAGCTTTCTATTTTTATTGTCTTTGTATTGTCAGTTTTATAATAATTAGCAGAAACTTGTTTACTCCATTTTTCCCCTTTTTTAATGTGGCAACTTATATTGGCATCATCAGTAATTACAATTGGTTTATCATATTTTTTTTCATTATCATCATTAATAATGAAATAAATATTGCCCCCAACAGCCGATCCTAATTCAATACTTAGTTTGTCAGTAAATGTTTGACTTTCGGCTACAAAGTAAGGTACAGCTACTATTTCATTTTTTGTAATTGAAGATAGTGGAATGCTTTCGCTTGCCCAATTGCTAGGGCTACTTCCCATCTCAAAAACCAAACTTCCTCCTTTAATAATATCAGAATGTTTAATAAAACTATGTTCAAATATTTCATCATTTAAATTAGCAGATTGGATATAAATATTATCATTAGAAACATTATTAGCTACAATAGTAAAAGCATTTCCATTTTCTAAATTGATTGTCGCTTTTTCAAACAGTGGCGTTCCGATAGTGTAATAATCAAGCCCAGGAGTTACTGAATAAAAGCCCATTGCACTAAGCACATACCAAGCAGACATCTGTCCACAATCCTCATTTCCAGACAAACCATCTGGAAGATGAGTATATTGTTCATCCAAAATTTGCCTTACAATCTTTTGTGTTTTGTGTGGCTTTCCTACATAATTATATAAATACGCCATGTGATGACTTGGCTCATTTCCGTGTGCATATTGCCCAATTAGGCCAGTGACATCAGGTTGTTCCCTTCCAGAAGTTTCAGTTGAGGCATTAAACATATTATCCAAATGTTGCTCATAGTTTTTTGCTCCACCCATCAGCTCTATATGACCCTCTATATCTTGAGGTACAAACAGAGAATACTGCCAAGCATTGGCTTCTGTATAATTGAAATTAACTTCCTCAGGTTTGAAAGGAGCAAACCAAGTATGGCTTTTTTTAGCTCTGAAAAAACCAGAGGAAGGGTCAAATAAATTTTTGTAATACTGACCTCTTTGATAAAAATTAGTTGCAATTTTTTCTTTCCCTAAAGAGTCAGCAAGTAGCGCAATGCACCAATCATCATAGGCGTATTCTAAATTTTTAGATACTGATTCTGGCTCATCAGAAGCAGCAATAAAACCATTTTTCTTATACCAACTTAAGCCTAAATCATCCTGCATAGCGGAGTGCACCATGGCTTCTAAAGCTAAATCTGCATCATAATCTCTAATACCTTTTACATAGGCATCTGCAATTACTGGTATTGCATGATAACCAATCATACAGCCAGTATAGTTAGCAGCCAACTCCCAAATAGGCAATTGCCCCCCCTCTTTGTATTGCCTTAAAAAGGTGCGGATAAATTCATTAGTTCGCTCTTGCTGAATTAAAGTGAAAAGCGGATGAGTAGCTCTAAATGTATCCCAAAGTGAAAAGATGGTATAGTGCTTATCATCAGTATGGTGTTTTTCTAAATCAGTACCATTGTAATTCCCATCTATATCTATATACAAATTAGGATTAAGCAAGGAGTGATAAAGAGCTGTATAGAAAATTTCTTTTTGTGTTTCTGATTTTCCTTCTACTATAATTTTACTAAGTTCCTTTTCCCAAAGAGTTGTAGTTTGCGTTCTAGTTTTTTCAAAATCCCAATGCGGTATTTCATCTAGTAAATTGGCTTTGGCTCCCTCAGTACTGACGGCTGATATCCCTACTTTTACAAGCAGAGGTTTTTGTAATTTTCCAAAAGAGATGCCTGAAACAGATTGTTTTTCATTAAATATTATGCTTTTTAATGGCTCAGAAAATGTCATGTAAAAATGTACTTTTTGCTCTCTTGCCCAATTGTCTGAATAGCGAATACCTTGTAGTGTATTACTATCTACCAATTCAATTTTATAATCCAACAATCTGTCTCTGTGCTCTAAATCAAGGACTATCTGTGCTAACTCATTTTTAGGGAAAGAATATTTATGAAAGCCTGCTCTTTGGCTTGTAGTTAGCTCAACAGCCACATTATAATTTTCTAAAAAGACCTGGTAAAAACCAGCTTTTGCCTTTTCCTTTTCATGAGAAAATTTCGAACTATAGCCAGGATTGCCATCAGCACCATTGTTTAAAAGCAATTCTCCTGTTGTAGGCATAAGCAAAATATCTCCATAATCTGAGACTCCAGTACCGCTTAGGTGCGTATGCGAAAAACCATAAATAATAGAATCTGAATAATGATATCCACCACAACCATCCCAACCATCTAAACGGCTATCTGGGCTAAGTTGTACCATGCCAAAAGGAGCACTTGCCCCCGGATATGTATGGCCATGCTCACCAGTACCAATAAAAGGGTTTACATAATCGGTTAAATGTTTATGTTCTTTTTGACAAGACACAAAAATTAGAATAATAAAAGGAAGTATTTTGTTCATTATATAACTATTTTTTTCTCTACGTTAATCTATTGAAATTAATTTAAATCAGCCAATACTAATGCTATAACAATAATGGACAAAAAGATTATAAAGATTATACGCAACCAGCGAATAACCTTCCAAAAACCATCTTTTTCTAAAGGTGACTTTATTATTTCTATTTTACTATTTTCATTATCTGTCTTTTGATTAACATTATAATCTAAAGGAACTGTTATTCTTTCACATTCTTTAGTATCTGTAATTATTGGAAAAGAGGCAATCCCAATCATAGGCAAGCAAAGTAATATAAACAGTAACTTTTTCATTAGTAAATTGTTTAATTTATAATTATTTCATCTATAAAAATCCAAGCATCTGAGCCAGCTGCAGGGTGCTCTTTTGGTAGTTTTCCAACCGTTTTAGCACTTACTTTTAGGTATTTGGTTTTTATATTTTCGTTTTCAAAACTAAAAGTGTGCTTAAACTTCCCCTCTTTCATAAGTGGTATGTTATGTGTTAGGCTGTCAAGTTCCGTAAAATTTTCTCCGTCATCAGAAATTGCATAACTTACAGAAGTTGGCAATACTATCCAAGATAAATAGTATTGAAAAAAAGTAGTTTGAATATTGGAGAAAGTAGTATTCTGACCCAAATCAATAATCACTTCCATATCTGTACCTGAGAATCCTTGGTAGTAACCATCTCTGAAATTTTCTGTACTGCCTAATAAGCCATCTGTCAAATTATAATTACCTGTACCTTTATAATGTTTGTTATAAGGAATGGTGTAATGTACTTTTTTGCCAGTGGCAATATGCCTGATTATTTCTTGCTTAAATTCCCCATAAGGATTTTCGTTTTTAAATCCTCTGGCTTTTAAAGTGCTAGTTGTATTTACACCAAAAGGGATAGTATATGTTTGCCAATTTTCATTGTTGAGTTTATATTCCAAATCCATATCAGGACTGCCTTTAAAAAAAGAAACGGCAAAACTATCAGCATTAAACACAACAGTTGAGGTAATAGGCACGCTTTCAAAACCATAGTTTACTCCCATCGCATCCAGTTTAGGATAGTGCTTTTGTACACGCGCATAAAAATTCTCATAATCTTTTTCAGAGGAACTCCAAAGGACTTCACTCATAGCCAAAATTCTTGGAAATACTTTGCTATCTACCAAATCTTGTGGGGCTCTTTCGCTCCACATATTACACTCTCCACCCAAAATATGTTTGGCTTCATCTTCTGTTAACTCTGCTGGGATTGGCTCATAATGATAAACCTCTTTCAAATCTGTTGCATCCAAACCATAATCAAAATAGCAATGTGAAGTTGGCGACATAATGGCGTCATGGCCACTTTTGGCTGCAGCAATTCCGCCTTCTTCTCCTCTCCAAGATTGCACAGTTGCTGAGGGTGCTAAACCACCCTCCAGAATCTCATCCCAACCAATTAGTTTTCTTCCATTTTTATTCAGAAATTCTTCAATTCTTGTAATAAAATAGGATTGTAATTCATGTGCATCATGCAGTCCTTCTTCCGTAATTCTTTGCTGGCATTTTCTGCAATGTTCCCATCTGTATTTTGGAGCTTCATCTCCTCCAATATGAATGTATTTTGATGGGAATAATTCCATCACTTCTGTGAGCACATCTTCCATAAACGCAAAAACGGTATCGTTCCCAGCACAATAAATATCTTTATAAACACCCCACTCAGTTCCTACATTTATACTATCGCCTGTGCAGGAAAGATGAGGGTAGGAGGCAATAGCAGCAACACTATGACCTGGGAATTCAATTTCAGGGACAACTGTAATATGTCTTGTTTTTGCATAAGCCAAAATTTCTTTGATGTCTTCTTTGGTGTAGAATCCACCATAAATACTGCCATCTTTTTCTGTTCGCCAAGCTCCAATTTCAGTCAGTTTTGGA
>Ga0102813_1001375_pt1 | contig 10831 bp, 11 predicted proteins | sample ColrivemetaGS725_FD_84512 | JGI IMG/M metagenome (GOLD analysis project Ga0102813, IMG submission 84512) | Estuarine microbial communities from the Columbia River estuary - Flood tide ETM metaG S.725 | ecosystem: Environmental > Aquatic > Marine > Intertidal zone > Estuary | place: USA: Columbia...
AATGCAGCGTATTCAAAATTTTTAATTGAAGTAGTGTCCATAAACTCAATCTTCGAGTGTCATTCTTTACTCAATGAATTACTAATTTCTTTAAACGATAATCACTGTAAAGTCTACAGCAATGACTTGGGAGCTACAGAAGATGTCAAAGCAAATTCTGAAAGGTTCAATGAGTTTAAAAAATCAGAGCTTTTCAATACCTACCCGAAACCGAATATTAACTTGGACAGTTTAAGAACAGTCCTGAATGCTAAAACATTACCGGATATAGAGGGCGTCTACAAAAGAGAAAATTATATAACCATTGGTCTCTATAGAGATGAGGCTAAGAATAATTACAAAGCCATTATTCTCGATTCTGAATCTGATGCTTGGCAAGTAGGAGAAATTATATATACGCTCATACCGTTTGGAAATAATTACCTATTGAACATTGGAGGAAGCATAAATTCTAAACGATTAATGGCATATACAGAAAGGATAGAAAATGGCTTCTTCTTTTATATGGGCTTTCAAAAAGATGTTACACAAACAGACTACTCTTCAATAATGCCATCAGAAAGCACCTATTACCGAGAGGAGCTTTCAGATGAAGTCACGTATTTAAAAATTGGCAGTTTTAGTTCCTGGAACCCAACGCTGTCTGACGCTGTAAAATTTTATAAAACTCTAGAAGGAAATTTAAACAAGAGCAACTTAATTATTGACTTAAGAAATAATGGAGGTGGCGGCAATCGAAATTCTGATATTCTTTTTAAACAATTAATAAACTACGCTAAAAAAAATAAGATTTATGTTTTAATTAATCACAGGACCGCAAGTAACGCTGAGCAATTTGCGCAGAAATTAAGTACGTTGGAAAACTGCCAAATATTTGGTTCTAGAACTTACGGCTCACTTGCATATGAAATAAAAAACAGCAATTACACCTTGCCTTGTGGTAACTTCATAGCTGTTCTTACCTCTAAAAAACATACAGATTTTATTGAATATGAATCTCAAGGAATTACACCCGATGTAATTTTCGATATCGATACCGATTGGATTGTTCAATTAAATAACTACATATCAAAACATAACGAGAGTTAATACTGCTTATCAGTGATTGCTAGTCCTGGCTTAATTTAAAAATTGCCCCTGAATTTGCAGTGTGGGGTTTCCTATCAAAGTTTAAAGTTAACGTACGCTGCTTATTAAGCCCAACCATAAAAAATAAATAAATTATTGAAACTACTAAAACAACTTTCAAAAATTGTTTTTACTCTGATGGGTTTATTGCTTATCACAATCATCATGATAGTGGTGATTGAAGCACCAGGAACAAATTATTTGAAGGTCAAAAACAGATACGCTCCAAATAACTCAACTTACCTAATTACCAATGTGAATATCATCCCTATGAATCGAGACACGATCTTGATGAATAAAATGGTTTATATCGAAGATGATACAATTGCGAACTTGTGAATTGTGGAAAACAACCCTCTAATAGAATTAAATTCACTTAAATATCCTTTAACTGTGTTTGTAAAAGGAAGAAAATTAGATCGAGCAACACTCGATTATTTTGATGAAAAGTCTAGAAACCGAAAGAATCTAATGGCCTCTGCGCTCAGATACCTAGAAAACTTGATACTTGAAAAGTGAATTTTAGCTTCAAATAAGCTTCTTTGATAGGTTCATAGCCAATCCTGTTTAACAGAACTTTTTCATTGACATTCAACGAATGCTGCACGGTCAGTGTAAAACAATTATCAAAATTCAATAGGAATTCACTATTTTGTTTAATGTTTATGTATATTTGTTAAACATTATTAATGGTTTAGTAGCAGATTAAATCACGACAAAGTCTTAATGTATATTAGGTGGTATGAGTCGGTTGAGGAAAATAAAGACAAAAGACTACACTAATTTCAAAAAAAGGCATGTTTAAAAAACAATTTAAAGAAGAATAAAAAATGGAAGTTTTAGTAAAATTAGCACAACTAACAGTGGCATTATCTGTTGCCTATGTTTGGATTTTCAGATTTCAGAATGTACTTAGAGAATTCAACCAATTCGGCTTAAGTGATTTAACCCGAAATTTTGTAGGGGCGACAAAAATATCTCTGGCAACATTGCTTGTTGCAGGCATATGGTATCCATCATTAGTACTTATACCGTCTTGCCTTATGGGGGGTTTTATGATTAGTGCCCAGTATTTTCATTTTAAATCAAGCAATCCGTTTATTAAACATTTGCCATCTCTAATTCTTTTGATTTTATGCGCATTTATAGCGTTATCCTCAATTAATTAGAATCATATATGGACATATTTAGAATATCCATTCTGATATCTAGCATATCTTTTTTTGGATATGCCTTATCCTACTTCATTTCTCCGCACATGAAAAATGAATTTAAACGGTTTGGATTAGAAAAACTTGGTCTTTTAACAATAGTCTTAGAAATTATTGGGGCCACCGGTTTAATTGTCGGATTAATATTTAACCCTATTTTAATTATTTCGTCTCTAGGACTTGCTCTACTTATGTTCTTCGGAGTGATTGTAAGAATAAAACTAAAAGACAGCTTTTGGATCTCTTTACCAGCTTTATTTTTCATGGTTTTAAATTTTTACATTTTTTGGACTTCAACAAAATAAATTATTTACCACGATTTTTAGTCAAAACTTCCGCTGTTAACACTTCAAATATCAATTCACTTGTGAGAATATTCAATCCGCTGAAGCTTGGGTAATTTTCAGACGCTGTACCCCAAGGTGTAAACCACGGACTTCATATGGGGCCTTTCCTTGCCCTTCTAACCTTCTCGATCATTACTCATTTATTCAGTCAATTTCTTTCTGAGAAAAGAAAAAACGAATCCTTATAGCATTGTCATTATGGTAGAAGACTTTTCGGTGGCCAACTTTTCGGTGAGCAAGCAATCTCTTATTCAAACACACAACATTGATAGCCCGACAAAAGAGAACGTCAATTGCACCGCAAGCAATGCTGACGTCTGTTATTTCTTATGAATTTATGGAAGGTGAGTTGCGCTATCTATTCGATCGATAAAAAGTACATTCATTAAATGAATAATAGTAGTTTTCTACTTTATTCAAATAAAAACAATTCATGCAAATAAGTCTAGATACTCAACTACAATTTCGTTGTGGAGCAACCATGAAAAACCGATTTATGTTGGCGCCTCTAACGAATCAACAAAGCCATGAAAATGGTCATCTCTCTGACGAGGAATTCATATGGCTATCGAAAAGAGCAGAAGGCGGTTTTGGTTTAGTGATGACTTGCGCTTCACATGTTCAAGAAATTGGAAAGGGTTTCCCAGGGCAACTGGGTATTTTTAGTGACGACCTAATAGCTGGTCATGTAAAGCTAACAAGCCAAATTAAAAAACAAGGAAGTTTAGCGGTTATTCAGCTGCACCATGCCGGAATGCGCAGTCCCGAAGATGTAATACACCAAAAACCGGTTTGCCCTTCAGACCATGAAAAAACCAAAGCGCGCGGACTCTCGTTAAAAGAAGTTAATCAACTAAGAGATGATTTTATCACAGCAGCCATCCGCGCTAAAAAATTTGGATACAATGGTGTTGAGGTTCACGGTGCCCATGGCTATATTTTAACTCAGTTCTTAAGTTCAGAAATAAACAAAAGGACGGACGCATATGGCGGCTCTCTTGAAAACAGATCTCGACTTCTCTTTGAAATCATTGAAGGAATAAGGACCGAATGTGGCAAAGACTTTTTAATTGGTGTGCGCTTGTCTCCCGAGAAATTTGGGATGAATCTACAAGAGGTTAAAACGATATGCCAACAGTTAATCGACTGTAATTTAATTGACTTCTTGGACATCTCTTTATGGGATTGTTTTAAAAAGCCAGAAGATAGCTCTGATCAAGAGCTAACTTTATTAGAGCATTTCACAGCTCTAAATTTCAAAAATGTATTATTAACCGTGGCGGGAAAGATTAGAACGGGAAAAGATGTCAGTGAAATTCTCAATTCGGGCGCAGACTTTGTCACCATTGGGCGCTCAGGCATTTTACATCATGACTTCCCAAAGAAAGTCATCGAGAACCCAAATTTTGAACCTGTAGAAACACCTGTTTCAGGGGAATATCTTTACAGTGAAGGTTTAAGTAAAAAGTTTATTCACTACTTGCGCAGATGGCCTGACTTTGTCCTTTAAAAATAATATCCACAACGATTTAAAACCTAAAATAAAAAAAAGGAGCCCACAATGCAGGCTCCATTTTTATTTGATATTAGGTTCCTTACATGGCATCCTTCATGGTTTTAGTCGTGACGTTCATATCACGCACACATTTGTATTTACCGTCCTCTTTTTCAAAATAAGACATGTAAAATCCAGTTTCCCCTTCAGCACCAGAGGCATCAATTTCAGTCCAAGAACCAATTTCAACAACAAAATTACCATCAGCAAAAAGATCAACCACTTTGTAAACATTGTGTCCTCCCAAAGTATCTTTTGCAATGCCTTCGGCAATACTTGCTCCAATAGCCTCTCTGCCCACAGCAGGTTCGTTATTACGACTATAACTAATAGCATTCTCGCTGTAATACGCTTTCGCGATGGCATCAGCATCTTTTGCCTGCTCTGCAGCCGCGTAGGCATCTTCCATGGCCTGTATTTCTATTTTTAGATTTGCCATATCAATCGTTGCTTCTTCTGGCATTTCTTTTTCTACAGATTCAGTGGTACACGAAGAGAATATTAAGGCTACAAACGTTAACAGGCTCAATACATAAGTGATTCTTTTCATAATTTAAATAGTTAAGAGTTTGAATTAGAATTATCCACAAGTTAACCAAGTTAATTTATAAACTCATTTTCTGTTTTTACAAAGGTCTTCATTGCAATAATATCTTGTCAGATATTAATACCAGTCATCCTAATGACTGTAGAAAATTCCTTTAAAAGAATCTATATTTACCATTCACGGTACTCGCAAAAACGAAACTGCATGTCCAGAATAATGTCCATTCTAAACTCAAACAGTTTAGATTCTTCTATCACAGGCTTTCAGACTTTTAGTTTATCTCAATTAAATCTATCACGCGATTTGGAATTTCAATTACCAGCCAATGTGCGCTTGGGTCATTTAGCTGAAAAAGTTGTCTCTGAATGCATTAAATCTTCTGCTAACTTTAATGTTCTTTATGAAAATATTCAGATTCTCGAAGACAAAAAAACAATTGGAGAGATAGATTTTATAATTGAAAACCAAATTACAAAGCAGCGCGTTCATCTTGAATTGGCGTATAAGTTCTACCTCTTCGATCCAAACATTTCCTCAGAACATATAAGAAATTGGATCGGTCCAAACAGAAATGACTCTTTAAAAAATAAACTGGAAAAACTTAAAGAGAAACAGTTTCCATTATTATTCAATGCATCTGCAAAATCCGCATTTAAAACCTTAGAAATTAACGAAGTATCTCAAGCACTATGTTTGTTGGCTTCACTCTTCATTCCATATGAGTCCAAGCACAGCTTCAGTCCTTCATATAAAAAGGCTATTCAAGGCTATTATTTAGATTTCGAGACTTTTATAATCCTCGATGATCAGTCAAAAACCTATTGTATTCCTTCTAAAAAGGCATGGGGAATGAACCCATCAGAAAACACAAATTGGACTGACTTTGCTGGAGTTGAAAAACAAATACGCAAAAGCATTAGAGAAAAACAATCGCTATTGTATTGGCAAAAAAACAACGACTTGTATTTAGAGTGTTTCTTAGTCTGGTGGTGAGGTAATTTAACATCCTATACTAGTTTAGAAACGTTGCTAATATTGAATAAGGAGTTGAAAGAAGATAACTATTCCCTTTTTTGAGCAAATGCTAAATACAAAGGATTGGTATTTTTATTCTTCATACCATGAGAGAAAACCGCAATAGCCAAAATCACTGCCCAAAATAAGCTCACCCATTGCAGCAATGCTATTTCTCCCCAATGTCGAAATGCAATAGCCAATAAAGCCCATACTCCAACCAAAGCAAATTCCCTCATACTTCGCGTGTAAATGAGAACTAAATTTAAAATACCGGCTAGGCTAATCATTACAAAAGTCCATTGCATTTCCTTTAAACCGCCAAGCCAATTTAATTTCGCTAACCAAGCTGAAACATTTGCAATAGTCGCAACAGCAATCCATCCGCTGTAAGCGCAGATTGGCCACCAAACTTTCGTAATCACAGAAATCGGTGCATCCCAGCGCTCCATATTTAACCTAAGTATTACTTGAATAAGCGAGAAGAGAATAAAGAACATAATCAAAACGCTTACGCCTGTTTGTTCTTTCAGCCAAAACCACAACCAAGCGCCATTGCCAATATTTGCTAAAGCCAACCACGGACCAGTTTGCAAAATACTATTTGAGTGTGACCCATGTTTAAATGCGAGAATTAATTGGTTAATGCAGAAAACAATTAAGCCAATGAAAATTATGCCCCAAATAGCGAATGCATATCCTGACGGGGTAAACAAATTTTCATACTCATTACTGAGTTCCCCAACCGTTTTTCCGTTTATAGCGCCACTATTGCTCCAATAATTCCAATAGATAAGGGCGAAAACAATAACAGTATTAAGTAGGGCATAAAACTTTTTCATCTGTAGCTTTTTGAGAACGAATTTAAAGTTCTTAAATATCTTAGTTAAACTATAAAGTTAGATTTATTGAAATATATAACGTAATGTAATCCAGAACACCGAGATTCGTCTTTCTCAGACAAACAACATAACTATGAATAAATTAATACTTGCTGCACTTGCATTGTTTTCAACAGCAGCTTTTGCTCAGACTTGGACTCCTATGGCTTCGGCTCCAGTAGGCAGGCATCATCCAATATCATTTTCGTTGAACGGAAAAGGCTATGCCATTACGGGGACATTGCCTTCAAATCAACCAACAGATGACGCATATGAGTATGATCCTGTAGCAAATTCATGGACCACTTTACCGGATTTCCCTGGACAAGCCAGAAGTTTCGGAATTGGCACTACGGCTAACGGCAAAGCGTATTTAGGCTTTGGTGCAACAACCACACAATACTTAAAAGATTTTTGGAGCTACGACCCAACAGATGGTACTTACACACAACTCGCAAATTGTGGATGCTCAGGAAGACGACACCCGGCTATGATAAATGTTGGTGACAGAATATATGTTGGGCTTGGAGATGACGCTTCAGGTAATCGCAAAGACTGGTGGATGTACAATATTCCGAATAACACATGGACTCAGATTTCTAATCTTCCTGGTCCAGGCCGACATCATCCTTTTATGTTCAATGCAGGTGGAGAAGTTTTTGCGGGAATGGGTCATGCTGGTCAAGTGATTTACAAAGATTGGTACAAATTAGATACAGCCACAGGCTCTTGGTCGGCTATGAATAACTTCCCAGGCGAAGCGCGCGTTGCTGGCACTCAGTTTAGCACAAGTGGATTCGGTTTTGTTTTAAGCGGAGACGGAGACAATCATAGTTTTATGGCTACAGGCGAAATGTGGCGTTATAACCCATCTAATGATTCATGGATGTCTTTCCCTCCTCACCCAGGTCAGAGTCGTTGGGCTCCTGGTAGTTTTGTAATAAATAATGAGGTTTATTTTTTCGGTGGTAGAAATCGATTAACAAATACTTTCCCAAGTGATTTGTGGATGTTCGACATGGGGGCTGCCACTATTGGTATTGAAGAGGAAAAACTGGCGAACACATACGCTTATCCAAATCCCGCTAACACCACATTGTTTTGGAAATACGATGAAAGCATAACCGATGTTAAAGTATACAACATAAGAGGAGAGCTTGTTATTGCAAGTGCTGCAGATCAAAATAAACTTAATACTACCGAATTAAAAAGCGGTTTATATTTAGTCCAATTTTACGAGAATTCAGAGGTTGCTAAAACTTCTAAAGTAATGATACAACACTAAGAATAGATTTTAATCGCAACTAATCTATCATTTGTTAAAGCGGCCTTTTCAGGCCGCTTTTTTTATATCTATTTTCATCAAACCACTTGAGATTCCACAATAAAACTCTCTTAATTATAACATTCTGTTTAACGCAATCTCAATATTATTTATATATTTGTTTAACAATTAGTAATAAACGTTAAACATTTATTTATGAGTAGTTTTTCAGTAAGACACATTCCACTAGTAGCAATTGCTTTTTTAACTTTTTCATTTTCATTAAATATGGATACATCACCGGCAGCAAATACGATTTACAACATGAACATTTCAACCCTCATGGGAGATAACTTTGACATGCAATCTTTGAAAGGTAAAAAAGTGCTTTTTGTTAATGTTGCATCAAAATGCGGATATACATCACAATACGCTGATCTTCAAAAGCTTAATGAAACTCATGGCGATGACGTAACCGTTATAGGTCTGCCTTGTAACCAGTTTGGTGGACAAGAACCTGGCTCTGCTGAAGACATCGCGAACTTCTGTGAGAAAAACTATGGGGTAACTTTTACTATCACGGAAAAAATAGATGTGAAGGGAAATAATCAACATCCGCTTTATGCATGGTTGACGCAAAAGAAATTAAATGGTGTTAAAGACTCAGAAGTAAAATGGAATTTCCAAAAATATCTTGTAAGTGAAAATGGTGAATTACTAGAAGTTTATTCTTCTTCAGTAAAGCCAATGAGCAAAGAACTTATTTCAGCACTTTAATAACTTAACTTCTTTTTATTATGAAATTCGCACTATTAATAATATTACTTGTACCGTTCAATTCATCTGTTGCTTTATTTGATTTTTCAGCAGATTCTGAAATAAGTAACTGGCGTGTTGTAGATGATGTGGTTATGGGTGGCAGATCATCCGGAAACTTCAGCTTAACGGATGACGGTCATGCCAAATTTAGCGGAAACGTTTCCATTGAAAACAATGGAGGTTTTTCTTCAGTTCGTCATGACTTCTCCTCTGAGGTTGATGTAAAAAAATATTCTAAGGTTAGATTAAAAGTGAAAGGTGATGGTAAAAACTACCAATTTAGGGTGAAGGGAAAATCACGAGATTATTACTCTTACATTACATCATTTGAAACAAGTGGCGAATGGGAAGAAATAGATATTAAGTTGAAAGATTTATATCCTTCTTTTAGAGGAAGGAAATTAGATCAGCCAAATTACTCAGGCGAATCCCTAGAAGAAGTAACTTTCCTTATCGCAAATTATAAGAACGAATCGTTCGAATTATTCATTGATAAAATCGAATTGATTTAGGCTAGCTGCGAAATTCACTAACAGGGCAATAAATGAAAATCTTACTTACTGGAGCTACTGGCTATATTGGCAAAAGGCTTCTTCCTGTTTTAGTTGAAAAAGGATATTCCGTAGTTTGCTGTGTTAGGGATAAAAATAGATTTAATCCACCCTCTTCTCTTCTAGACAAAATAGAAGTCATTGAAGTAGACCTTCTAGACAAAAAAACACTAGAAAATATTCCGCGAGATATCGATGGTGCTTATTACTTGGTGCACTCAATGTCGGCTTCATCAGATTACCAAAAGCTAGAATTAGAGTGTGCAATTAATTTTAAAGAAGCACTTGAGCACACAAAAGTTAATCACTTAGTTTATCTAAGTGGGATTGTAAATGAAAGTGAACTTTCAAAACATTTAGAATCAAGAAAAGCTGTTGAAGTTGAATTGAGTAAAGTCAATTATAATTTTACTACGCTAAGAGCTGGTATTATAATAGGTTCTGGTAGCGCGTCTTTCGAAATCATTAGAGATTTAGTCGAGAAACTTCCAGTTATGGTGACACCAAGGTGGCTTGACACACGCTGTCAACCTATTGGTATTTCGGATGTGATCGCTTTTTTATCCAAAACATTATTCAACCCTAAAACCTATAATCAAGATTTTGACATTGGCGGTCCTGACGTTCTTTCTTATAAAGAAATGCTATTGCAATTTGGCGAGAACAGAAAGTTGAGCCGCTACATCTACACCGTTCCGATAATGACTCCTCGCCTCTCTTCTTATTGGTTGTATTTTGTAACCTCAACTTCTTACAAACTTGCTGTAGCATTGGTTAATAGCATGAAAATAGAAGTCATTTGCAGAGATAATTCTATAAACGAGATTTTAGAAATAGAGCCTGTTCATTACAAAGAAGCATTATCTAAAGCATTCACCAAGATTGAAAACAACGAGATCATTTCAAGCTGGAGAGACGCCTATGCTAGCAGCGGAATCAGTAGCCATATCTCCGATTTTATTCAAGTTCCTTCATTCGGATGTTTTAAAGACCAACGCAAGATGAATTTTAATAATAAAGATCAATGCGTTGAAAAAATATGGAGCATTGGAGGAACAACTGGCTGGTATTACGGTGACTGGCTTTGGAAATTACGCGGCTTCATGGATAAACTCGCAGGTGGAGTTGGACTAAGGCGTGGGCGAACAAATTTGAATTCAATAAATGTAGGAGATGCTCTTGATTTTTGGCGTGTAATTTACGCTGACAAAAAAGAAGGCCGCTTGTTATTGCATGCAGAAATGAAACTTCCTGGAGAAGCATGGCTTGAATTTAAAGTGGTTTCTAACGAACTTTTGCAAACTGCAACTTTTCGTCCATTGGGCGTTCTTGGGAGAATGTACTGGTTTGCTGTACTTCCTTTTCATGGTGCCATTTTTAATGGGATGCTAAAAAAATTAACCTCGAGCCAATAATATGATAAAAGAAAAAGTTGCCATAGTTTGGTTTAGAAGGGATTTACGTTTAGAGGATAACACGGCTCTGATAGCATCCCTTTCAGCACATGAAAACGT
>Ga0102813_1001379_pt1 | contig 10813 bp, 10 predicted proteins | sample ColrivemetaGS725_FD_84512 | JGI IMG/M metagenome (GOLD analysis project Ga0102813, IMG submission 84512) | Estuarine microbial communities from the Columbia River estuary - Flood tide ETM metaG S.725 | ecosystem: Environmental > Aquatic > Marine > Intertidal zone > Estuary | place: USA: Columbia...
AACACCCGCAAAAGATTTGCCAGCGCGGTCGGAAACAGGCCTAAAAAAATCAATAAACCCCATCCGGTGCTGCTTATTGCAGGTGGCGGCCCCTCGATGATAAAGGCTGTTATAACCACAAAGCCACTGCCAATCAGCAAGCTTACAGCCGCCAAGCCTATGGGATCCATTGGCGCCAAGCGCCGCATCACAACCGAACTTATCGCATAGCAACTGGCGGCGCCAAAGCAAGCGATGCGTCCGGGCCATTCTAAATCTGCGCCTGTCATGTCTAAGGCTTTTGAGCCAATTAGAACCAACACTCCCACAAATCCGATGCCAAAGCCGATCGAGCGGCGCAATGTCATTTTTTCACCTGGTATCAATAAATGAGAAAGCGGAAGCACCAAAAGGGCAACCGCTGCCATGGTAACGCCTGAGAAGCTTGATGTTACATATTGCTGCGCCCAGCTGATCAATTGAAACGGGATTGCAGTGCTGAGTAATCCCACGCAAATCAATCCACCCCAGCTGCGTGTTTTATCCAGGTGCAAGCGGCGGCCGCGCAATTGCCAAAGCGCCCCGGTGACACCGGCCGCAAACACGATGCGCCCGGCTGTCAGCCAAAACGGCGTAACATGCTCAAGGGCCAGTTCGATGACCATAAAGGTGCTGCCCCAGATCACGCCCAGAGCGGCAACCATAAGCCAGCTGGCTTTCGTAATATACGGCGTGTCATTCATATTTTGGGGCAGTCCTGTTCAGGAAAGGCAATTGGGCGCCCATGCCCCAATGTGATCAGGGGCGCCCAAATCTTGTTTAGTTGCGGTCTTTATCAACCATTTTACCGGCAGAGATCCATGGCATCATGCCGCGCAAGGTTTCGCCCACGGCTTCGATTTGATGCGCATCATTCATCCGGCGGGTGCCCTTAAAGAAAGGCTGGCCAACCGCGTTTTCTTGCATGAAATCGCGCACAAACTTGCCCGTTTGAATATCGCTGAGGATAGATTTCATCCGCGCTTTGGTTTCATCATAGGGCAAAACGCGCGGTCCGCTGACATACTCACCATATTCAGCCGTGTTTGAAATTGAATAGTTCATGTTGGCGATGCCGCCCTCATAAATCAGATCGACGATCAATTTTACCTCATGCAGGCATTCGAAATAGGCCATTTCAGGCGCGTATCCGGCCTCTACCAGTGTTTCAAAGCCCATGCGGATCAGTTCAACCAAGCCGCCGCATAAAACCGCCTGTTCGCCGAATAAATCGGTTTCACATTCTTCGCGGAAATTCGTTTCAATGATGCCAGAGCGCCCGCCACCGATTGCCGAGCAATAGCTAAGACCGATTTCCAAAGCTTTGCCTGATGCGTCATTATCAACGGCCACAAGGCAAGGCACGCCGCCGCCTTTGGTGTATTCGCCGCGCACGGTATGGCCAGGGCCTTTTGGAGCCATCATGATCACATCAACGCCAGGTTTGGGATCGATCAATCCAAAATGTACGTTCAAACCATGCGCGAACGCAATCGCCGCGCCTTCACGGATATTGTCATGCACATATTTCTTATAGGTCTCGGCTTGCAGCTCATCGGGCATGGTAAACATGATCAGATCACACCAGGCCGCCGCTTCCGCGATGCCCATGACGGTTAAGCCTTCTCCTTCGGCCTTTTTCGCCGAGGCCGAGCCCTCGCGCAGCGCAACAACTAAGTTTTTGGCGCCGCTATCGCGCAAATTTAGCGCATGTGCATGGCCTTGTGATCCATAGCCCAAAATTGCTACTTTTTTGTCTTTGATCAGATTAATATCGCAATCGCGGTCATAATAAACGCGCATAAGAAACCCTCCATTTGCATTTCAATCCGCAGCGTTATATCGATATTTTAAGAATACGGGTTTCTTATTTGGTGTTTATATGCTAAATATAGTATAAATCATTCTAAATTTTTTATAAAAAAGAAAAAATCATGCTTGATGCCACTGATCGGCGCATATTGCGGGTTTTCCAAAGCAACCCGTCGCTTTCAATGTCTGATTTGGCCGCATTGGCTGGAACAACGCCAGCGGTTTTATCGCGCCGGCTTTCTCGGCTGCGTGACACACATGTTCTATTGGGCCAAGAGGCGCTTATCGATTGGTCAGCGCTGGGCTATAGCGTGGAAGTGTCTTTAAGGGTGGCTTTGGATAAAACCCAAGCCACCGCCTTTGAGGTGTTCTGCGCGGCGGCGCGATTGGTGCCAGAGGTCACCGAAATCCAAAGTTTTCTTGGCCGGGTGGATATTCGCTTATCGGTGATTGCCCGCGACATGGCGCATTATCAATCGATTTACCGCAATCATATTCTCGCCCTGCCGCATATTGCCGATATCGAAGCTTTGATGCATGTGGCGCGGATTAAATCGGATGAAGTGTTGCCCGTATGATCGAGATCGATGCCATCGACAGAGCGCTTTTGCGCGCATTGGTTGAAGATGCGGGGCAAAGCGCTGGCGCGTTGGCCCGCGTTTTGGGGATGTCGCAGCCTGTAATATGGCGGCGGATAAAGCGTTTGCGCGACACGGGGGTGATCAAGGGAACGCGGCTGCGGCTTGATAAAGCGGCTTTAGGATTCGGGGTGACGGTGTTTTTGGGCATAAAGCTTGCCACTAAGGGCCGCGTGAGTTTGGACGATTTTGAACGGGCTGTGACGGGTATTCCTGAGGTGCAGAACGTTGAGCATGTTTTGGGGCTCTATGATTATCGGCTACGGGTTGTGGCGCGCGATATATCTGATTTCGAACGTATTTTACGTCGCCGTATCATGACCTTACCGGGGGTTGGTGATGTCGAGGCAAATGTCTTGCTTAGCGAAGAGCGCCGCCCGGGCCCGCTAGATGCTTTGGAAATCTAATCGGGTGTGGCTAAGCCGTTTCGCTTTATCTCGCGTTGGAGGCTGTGACAGAAGGCCCCGCTTAGCAACTAGACTTTGCCTTTAGGGGCGCGCTGCCCTATTTATAAGCAAAATTGGAGGAAAAACGCGATGCCTGCTTTGCTAAATACAGTAGATCCCGAGGGACTAGAAGAATTTTCAGTCGTCTTTACGGATAGATCGTTAAACCATATGTCGACGGTTTTTCAATCCGTGATGACCGATATTTCTGCTATGCTAAAACAAGTTTACAATGCGGATGCAGTGGCTTTGATCCCCGGCGGTGGCACTTTCGGGATGGAGGCAGTGGCCCGCCAATTTGGCCGCGATGCGAATGTCTTGGTGGTGCGCAACGGCTGGTTTTCTTATCGATGGTCGCAAATCTTTGAAGCCACATCTGGCGCCGCGGCTGTTGAGGTGATGAAAGCCCGACAAGCTGGCAATGGCACGCAAGAGCCGTTTCGGCCCGCTGCGATCGAAGAGGTGGTTGCAAAAATCCACGATACGCGACCAGATATTGTGTTTGCACCGCATGTTGAAACCTCAGCGGGGGTGATCTTGCCGCCCGAATATTTGGCGGCTTTGTCTTCAGCGGCCCATGAGGTTGGGGCTTTGATGGTGTTGGATTGTATTGCATCGGGCTGCGCTTGGGTGGATATGCAGGCCAGTGGCGTGGATGTGCTTATTTCAGCGCCTCAAAAAGGCTGGTCCGCATCGCCCTCAGCGGGGTTGGTAATGCTGTCTCAGCGCGCGGTCGAGCGCATGGAACATACGGCCTCTGACAGTTTCGCGATTGATTTGAAAAAATGGCATGGCATCATGCAAATATATGAAAATGGCGGCCATGCCTATCATGCGACGATGCCAACTGACGCGTTGCGCGCGTTTCGTGATACGATGCTTGAAACCCGCGAATTCGGATTTGATAAACTGGAAGCGGCGCAGTGGGAATTGGGAAATCAAGTGCGTGCGATGCTGAAAGCGAAAGGGATTGTGTCGGTGGCAGCTGACGGGTTCGGCGCGCCAGGTGTTGTGGTAAGCTATACCAGCGACCCGAAAATACAAAACGGATCAAAGTTTTCGGCGCTTGGCATGCAGATCGCCGCCGGGGTTCCATTGGCCTGTGATGAGCCGGAAAATTTCATGACCTTCCGGCTTGGGCTTTTTGGCTTAGATAAATTATACGATGTCGATGCAACGGTGGCGCGGCTTCAACGGGTGCTCGATCAAGTGCTGTAGGCGGCGCCTGTTTGCAAGCCAAGACGCATCATCGCTTTGCGCAGCGGCGCTGGGCTGTGCAGCGCATTTAGGCCAAGCGCCCGCGCATCGCGCAGCGCCTGAGCCTGCGCCTGCGAGGCTGAATTTAGCAGGGAAACACCGGCAACGCGCAGGCGCAAATCACCAATGCGTTGGCGGTGGTAGCGATCCAGCATTTCAGCATCCCCCAAACGCGCAGGCTCGGCTTTGGCCAGCGTGAGCAAGGCATCGATATCCCCCAAACTCATATTCAAACCTTGCGCGCCAATGGGGGGAACAACATGCGCCGCTTCGGCGATCAATGCCACGCGCTGTCCGCTTAGACGGTTTGCCAATTGGCTGATGATCGGCCAAAGGCTGCGCCGGGTCACCAGACGCAAAGGCCCAAGATGGTTGCAAGACCGCGCGCTCATTTCTGCTTCAAAAGCCTCGGTGGGCATGTTTGATAAGGCCAGCGCATTCGGCCCGGTTTCCATCCAAACCACCGCAGAAGAGGGTTGCCCCTGATAATCTGGAAGCGGCACCAGCGTGAACGGGCCACCGCTGCGATGGATTTCCGTTGACACGTTTTGATGGGGAATAGGATGCGTAACCGCAAACGCCAATGCTTTTTGTCCAAACCGCGTGGTGCTCACAGAAATTCCAGCCTGGTTTCGGATTTCAGAGCTGCGCCCATCTGCTCCAAGAACCAAACGGGCCTTGACCTGCGTGCCATTGCTTAAGCTGATTTTGGCCTCTTGATCGCGGGTGAACAGCTTTGTGCTGGCCACGCCGGGTAAAAATTGAACCCGCGGTTCTGCCTCTAAAGCCTGAGAAATTTCGCGCCGCGACAGCCAGTTTGGAACGTTCCAGCCGAAGGGTTGCTCTGAAATGTCAGAGGCTTTGAAATCTTTGATTTGGCGCGGTTCGGGCGTTGTTTCAGGACCGCCTGCATCAATAATGCGCATTACGTCAAGCGGCATGGCATGATGTTCAAGCACAGACCAAAGGCCAATATTGTCTAAAAACGCCTTTGAGGGTTGCAGGAAAGCAGTTGTTCGTAAGTCAGAATTATCTTCGTTTCGGGATATAACGGGTGGGATCGGATCTGCGCATATGACCGAAAAGCCAGCCCTGCCGAAGGCGATCGCTGCAATCAATCCTGCCAGACCACCACCAGAGATAAATATATCAGCTTTTTCCATCACGCACCTGCCTTTCTTGCGTTCCCAACACATAACCTGATATCAGGACAAGTCCAACGGAAGCGACGGGCTTAGACGATCTGCCGCAGAAACTGCACGAGATCATCCGTTTGGTAATCAATATGGGGTTTATTCCCGGTTTGAGAGGCATTCACCAAGATCGTTTTCAAGCCCAGCTGATGTGGCACGTCTAAATTGCGAGGATCATCTTCAAACATGGCGGCTTGTGTCGGCTGCAAGTCTTCGCCGTCGAAAATAATGGCATAGGCCTGTGAGGCGGGCTTGGGATGATAAGCCGCGTGCTCAACCCCATAAAACGCATCAAATTGTCCCGCCAAGCCCAAAGCATTCACCACGTGCCGGGCGTACGGCGCGGTTCCGTTCGTATAAATAATTTTGCGCCCCGGTAACGCCTCAATGGCTTTCGCCAACGCGTCGCTTTTGGGAAGGTTCGAAAAATCGATATCATGTACCTGTTCTAGGAATGGATCGGGGTCTATATCATGTTCCTGCATCAAACCGGCCAAGGTTGTGCCATAGCGCCGCCAATAAGCATCGCGCAGCGTATCCGCCGCTTCCGGGGTCAGCTGAAGGTTTGATACGATGTAATCCCGCATTTTCACTTCGATTTGATCAAATAGCCGGATAGAGGGCTGATAGAGTGTGTTGTCCAGATCAAAGACCCAATGGCGGATGTGGCGCAGCTTCTGCGGCATGATGGTCAATCCTTCTTGTAAAAGCTGCCCTGTTGGGGTTGCTTTCCAAAACCGTAAATCGCTAAATTAGGGACTTATCACCGGAGTGCAATATGGCCCTTAACCGATTACATCAAAAAGACGCATATACGCTGATTTTAGAGGCGATTGATATGGGGGTTTTTAAACCAGGTGATCGGTTGGTTGAAAGCGATTTGGCAGAGCGCTTCGGCGTCTCGCGTACGCCCATTCGCGAGGCGCTGCAGCGGTTGGAAACACAATCGCTTCTGAATCGGGATGGCCGCAGCCTTTTTGTCTCGTCTCTGGATCACAATCAAATCGCAGATCTGTATGTTGTGCGCGCTGAATTAGAGGGGTTGGCGGCAAAATTGGCGGCGCGCACTGCGACCAATGAAGAACAGCGGGTACTGGTTGAAATGGTCGAGCAAGATTTTGAACTGGTCGATGATCCTTCAGCTTTGGCGCGGGCCAATCGGCGGTTTCACAAGCAAATCCATCTTTCAACGCATAACCGGTATTTGGTGCAGCAGCTCGATCTCGTTCACCGTTCAATGGCGCTGATGGCGACCACGTCGCTTGCTGCAGATGGGCGCGGCTTAGAGGCGATGAAAGAACATCAGGCGATTGTTACAGCGATTGTCACACGCGATGAAGACGCGGCGTATCAGGCGTTGAAACATCATTTATCTTCCGCTTTTGTCACCCGTTTGAAACAAAAATCTGAGGCGACATAGGGGGAAGATAAGCCACCCCAGCTTTGACTAAATTGATCACCATGCGCGGTTTTCGCCCAATGAAAGCGGTTTACGATCAGCTCATAGAGCGCTTTATACGCCGATAGGGTGGCCATTGCGAAATATACAAGTTGCAGCGGCAGCCAACGTTTGAGACCTTTATGCCCTGATTTTTCCACCGCCATAACCCCGATCGCACCATCGACCAGCAAGGCCAATGCAAATAGCGCACCGATTGCATTGCTATAGCCGTGGGAAAGCGCCAGATCTTGCCGCGCCATAAGCCCTGCCGCCACGCACCAGAATATCCAAAAAAGCGGCGCAAAAAGGAAGGTGGCAATCGCAGGAACGAATAATGCGTGCACCCCAACCCAGCGCCAAATACCCAGATCAGCCAGCAGCCGCTTTGGAGATCGATTATGGCACCAATAGGTCATAATATAGCCCTTTTGCCAACGTGAGCGCTGTGTGATCCAAGTTCGCGGCGTTTTGGTGGCCTCTTCAAAGGTTTTGCTATCGAGCAACGCGCATCGTAGGCCCGCTCGTGACAACCGCAGGCCCAGATCAGCATCTTCGGTAACGTTAAAAGCATCCCAGCCCTTTAAATCAATCAGGGCCGCGCGCCGGATATACATGCTGGTTCCCCCAAGCGGAAGCGCAAACCCAAGCCGTGCCAACCCGGGTAAAATAACCTGAAACCATGCCGCATATTCCAAAGAAAAACAGCGTGTTAGCCAATTTTTATGCGCGTTGTAAAAATCCAAACGCCCTTGAAGGCAAACGAGACGGGGATCGGCCATAGCGAACTGGTTGGCAACTTTTAAAAGCTGATCTTTTTCCGGGGCATCTTCGGCATCCAAAACGCCGATAATGTCATCGTGGCTGAAGCCAAAGGCAAAGTTTAACGCGCGTAGTTTGGTTTTTACACGCCCTTTTGGCACTGTTATGACGCAGCACCAACTTGGCAGCTCGGTCGCTAATAATGCGGTTTGGGTTTCCACATCATCATCTTCCAAAATCAACATAACCTCAAGATGCGTGCGCGGATAGTCAAGCCTTTGCAAGTGATAGAGAAGGTGATGCAGGATCCTTGGTTCTTCGAGCAACGGGATCAAAATTGTGATACGGGGCAGAACTTGGGGCCGGTTGGATGGCGCTGCAGAGGCTGGTTTGTGGCCAAGGGCGCCAATAAAAATTGTGATTTTCAAGATGGTTGACAGGCTTAAGCTTGCCAAGGCCACGCCCAAGAAAATGTGGAATAGGCTCACTATCGCAGTGAGCTCGCTGGGCAGCATCAAACCCGCCAAAACGCAACACAGGGCGATAAGATATGGGAGTTTCAGATTGAGTGATCGGCAGCTTTGATGGCTGGGCAAACCTGTTTCTGCCTGCTCAAGCAATTGCGCGGAAAAAAGCTGAAGCGTTTGGCTTCGAATTTGTGCAGGGCTGGCGAGAACAAGACTAAAATCACCGCATATCTGGCGCAATTCTCTAAAATTTTTGTAAAAATCCTGAACATTTGCGCAAGCAATCTGCCAATGGCCATTTGTAAACCGCCAAGGAACCAATCCTGTTTTTAACCAGAAACCTGCTGCCGATTTAGGAAAAACTGAAGGCTTATCGGGGGTTTCCGCGTGGTTTAGACCTTGCTGCTGCGCCAAGGCTTTTGCTATATTGTAATGAGAGACTGTTTTTTCTGATACCAAAAGCTCGCCCAAAGGGCAGGGGTGTAGGCTTTGTTGGTGCAAGGCAAGCCTGAGCTTCGGCGCAGAAATTTTGCCTTGTTCAAGAAGTATCTGCCCCAGTTTTTTACCAAATTCAGGCATCTAAACAGAGGTTAAGGTTGAGGTCGCGGCGGCAGGCCTTTGCAAGCTGAATTTACGTGCCATAAGGCACAGAACGCCAAAATAATTAAGATTAACCTAAAGGTTTACGCGTTAACCTTTGCCTTCATCGAGGCAGCGAAACGTTCAAACAGATAAAAACTATCTTGCGGGCCTGGGCTCGCTTCGGGATGATGTTGAACCGAAAACACCGGGCGGCTCTGCATTTTTAACCCGCAATTTGATCCGTCAAACAACGAGATATGCGTTTCAACCACGCCCTTAGGCAGCGATTGCCCATCGACAGCAAACCCATGATTCATCGACGTGATTTCAACTTTACCACTTTCTTGATCGCGCACAGGATGGTTGGCACCGTGATGACCATGGTTCATCTTTATGGTTTTTCCGCCAAGCGCCAAGGCCAGCATTTGGTGGCCAAGACAAATACCAAATATTGGCAAATTGGTGTTTTCAAGGATTTCTTTTATCATCGGCACGGCATAGCGGCCGGTCGCAGCGGGATCGCCTGGGCCATTTGATAAAAACACCCCATCCGGTTGTAGCGCCAAAACCTCTTGTGCCGTCGTTGTTGCTGGCATCACGGTGACATCACAGCCTGCAGAGGCCAAACAGCGTAAAATGTTACGCTTGGCACCATAATCAATCGCCACAACTTTATGTTGGGCGCGCTGCTGAGGCTTGTGCCCATCTTTCCAGGTCCAACGTTGCTCATTCCAGTGATAGGTTTGGCGGCACGTGACCTCTTTGGCCAAATCCATGCCTTCCAGCCCGTTGAACCCGCGGGCTTTTGCGATCAAAGCCTCGCGGTCTATGTTACCTTCAGGATGATAGGCTATGGCGACATGCGGAGCCCCTTGTTGGCGGATTACGCGCGTTAAGCGGCGGGTATCGATGCCGCCAATCGCAATGCGGCCGCGGGCGCGCAGCCAATCTGATAATTCTGTTTGTGCGCGCCAATTTGAGGCGCGCGTTGGATCCCATTTCACCACCATCCCCGCGGCAACCGGATCCACCGCTTCATCATCTGAATTATTCACCCCGACATTGCCGATATGTGGAAAGGTAAAGGTTATGATTTGGCCGCAATAAGACGGATCAGTCATAATTTCCTGATACCCTGTCATTGCGGTATTAAAGCACAATTCTGCCACAGCTTCCCCTGGGGCACCAAAGCCATTGCCATAAAATACAGTGCCATCGGCCAATGCGAGGCAGGCGGTCGGCTCAGATCTGAGAGAGGAGGCCATTTTTTCACTTTCTTGAGGAGTAAATTTGCGGCAACCTAATGAGTTGTGCCGTAAGCGTCAAGCGGCTCTGCCTCGGCGATTCCTTGCTGATTTTTAATCTGTGCTTGCTCTTGGCTGTGGTTTTCTCTACTGCTTGCGGCCGTCACGATGTTAGAGGTGTTTTATGGACCTTCGCGCCCGAATACTTGCTTCAATGAAGCAAGCGATGAAAGAAAAAGATGCCGAGCGTCTTTCGACCGTGCGCTTGATCAGCGCGGCGATCAAAGACAGAGATATCGCGGCGCGCGCGGATGGCAATGATGACGGCGTTGACGAAACCGAAGTCATGGCAATCCTTGGCAAAATGACTCGGCAGCGTCAGGAAAGCGCCCGCACATATGAAGAGGCTGGCCGGTTGGATTTGGCCGAGCGGGAAATGGCTGAAATTAAGGTTATTGAAGAGTTTTTGCCCAAACAGTTGAGCGCGGATGAAATTTCTCTTGCGGTTGAGACAGCGATTGCAGACATGAACGCCAGTTCTATCCGGGATATGGGGCGCGTCATGGGCGTTTTAAAAAGCCAATATATAGGTCAGATGGATTTTGGCCACGTCGGCCCCTTGGTGAAAGAAAAGCTGACGGCTTAGAGAAAGCCCCAGGAGGTTTTATCAAGCCGTGAGGCGCTGTTTATCTGGAACAGCCTCGTAAAATCTTCTTTGAATTTGCCTTGGTTAAGGCGGCTGGCAATTTCAGTTTACCATAAGCACTTACTGACCTTTGCTCTTGAGGGCTGAAGCTTCAAGAGCTGTCACAGATACACGACACCGCTACGTAACCAAAAACGTAAGCTTTCTTCCAATTTTTTATGACTGCTTAAATGAAAACAAGCAGTAATTTAGTCTAGACCGCCGCCGGAGAATGTGGTTTGCCCATAATCGCAGTTTGATGGTTGAATTC
>Ga0102813_1001383_pt1 | contig 10789 bp, 13 predicted proteins | sample ColrivemetaGS725_FD_84512 | JGI IMG/M metagenome (GOLD analysis project Ga0102813, IMG submission 84512) | Estuarine microbial communities from the Columbia River estuary - Flood tide ETM metaG S.725 | ecosystem: Environmental > Aquatic > Marine > Intertidal zone > Estuary | place: USA: Columbia...
TAGTATTGCCCACGTACTCAACTCTTCATTAACAAAAACGCAAACTAACCAAGTAAAGGAAGATATAAAGTCAGGGAAAACAAAACTATTGTATGTTGCCCCTGAATCCTTAGTTAAAACTGAAAATACAGAATTTTTTAGGTCAGTGAAAATTTCATTTTATGCTATTGATGAAGCTCATTGTATTTCAGAATGGGGACATGATTTTAGACCAGAATACCGTAAACTAAAACAAATAATTGATAATATAGGACAGGCTCCTGTAATTGCACTTACTGCTACTGCAACACCTAAAGTAAGGCAAGATATCATGAAAAATCTCAAAATAAATGATGGAAAACTATATCTTGATTCATTCAACAGAAGTAACCTTTTTTATGAAATACGTCCTAAAAAAGATGTTGCCAAACAAATCATACAATATATAAGTACCCGAAAAGGAGAATCGGGAATTGTATACTGCCTTAGCAGAAAAAAGGTGGAGGAAATAGCAGAAACGCTACAGATAAATGGAATAAAAGCATTGCCTTATCACGCAGGACTAGAAGCAAAAAAGAGAGTAGCACATCAAGAGGCATTTCTAATGGATGATTGTGATGTTATAGTAGCGACTATTGCTTTTGGAATGGGAATTGATAAACCAGATATCAGATATGTAGTACACCATGATATACCTAAAAGTTTAGAAGGATATTACCAGGAAACTGGACGAGCGGGTAGAGATGGTGGAAAAGGAGATTTAATTACTTTCTATGACTATAAAGTCATTGAAAAATTAGAAAAATTTCTACAAGGAAAACCAGTTGCAGAACAGGAAGTTGGTCGATTACTCATAATGGAAACCATTGCTTTTTCTGAAACTTCCATGTGTAGAAGAAAATATTTACTCCACTATTTTGGCGAAGAATTTGATGCAGTTAATTGCAAGAATATGTGTGATAACTGCAAGGACCCTAAAGAAAAAACAGAAGGGAAAAAATATGTTAAACTCTTGCTTGAAGGAGTATTTGCCTGCCGCGAACGATTCAAGCCAAAAGAAATGGCCAGCATTATGATAGGTGATAGTAATTCGCTTATCAAACAACATATGTCACAGATTGAACATGTATTTGGTTCAGGAAAAGATAAATCAATAGGCTTTTGGCATTCCATAATAAGGCAAGTATATGTAAAACAACTACTGACTAAAGAAATTGAAAGCTACGGAACACTTAAAATCACAGAGGCAGGGAAAGAATTTATCAAAAACCCATATAGTTTTGAAATAACGGAAGATCATGACTATGACAATATGAATGTTTCTGACATTAGTCAGCAAAAAGGAATAGCAATAGACCGAGTCCTTTTCAATATTCTGAAAGATTTAAGGAAAAGAGTAGGGAAAGAAATAGGTCTCCCTCCTGCTATCCTGTTTATGGAACCTTCTTTAATTGACATGGCTAATCAGTACCCGATAACAATTGAAGAAATGGCACAAGTCCAAGGTGTAGGGCTAGGAAAAGCTAAAAAATATGGACAAGATTTCATTAATACAATCAAGGAATATGTAAATAAAAATGAAATTGATCGTCCACAGGATATTGTTGTCAGAACGGTAGCCAATACAAAATCAAACAAAATATACATCATACAATCGCTAGACAAAAAACTATGGATTGATGATATTGCAAAAGGAAAAGGACTTAACCGAGTTGAACTACTTACAGAAATGGAAGAGATAGTTGAAAAAGGAACTCGCCTTAACCTTGATCACATTATTCTAGATATGATGGAAGAAGATGAACGAGAAGATATTCATGATTTCTTTAAAGAGACAGACGAATTCTCGTTTGATGAAGCTAGAGTTGAGTTTGATGAAGATGAATTTAATGATGACGAAATTCGCCTATTAAGGATTGACTTCATTTCAAAAATTGCAAATTAATGAATACTCTTATTTTATCCAGCTCATTATCCGAAAATTCACGCTCATATTTGCTATGTAAAGTAGTAGAACAAGAGTTAGTTTCAAAAGGAAACAACATCACTTTTGTTGATGCAAAAGAAATTCCTATGCAACCATTCCATAGAGAGAAAAGTGATCAGATGAAAGTACTTATCGAGCAGATTGAAAAAGTAGACAACATTATAATTGGTATGGGCGTACATTGCTATAGTATTAATGATTCCTTAAAAGTTTTACTAGAAGGTTGTTTTGGAAAAGCAACAGGGAAATTTTTTGGCATACTATGTGCTGCAGGAGGTGAGAGAAGCTACCTTGTAACGCAACACCTTACTCAAATATGCATGAATGAATGGCGTATGATTCAGTTGCCAAGAGTTGTTTACGCTACAGGAAAAGATTTTACAGAAGATACCATTACATCCAAAGAAGTTTTGGAAAGAATAGAACTCTTTTCAGAAGAATTCCATACGATTGGGAATAAATTACTAGCCTAATTTTTAATGGCTAGGTAAGCCATTAGTCCCATACCCCATTTCAAGGAAGACTCATCAATATTGAAACGAGAAGTGTGCAAACCATGGGTAATTCCCTTACTTTTATTAGCCGTACCTAAACGGTAAAAACAAGAAGGAACCTGTTGAGAATAATATGAAAAATCCTCTGCAGTCATTCTTATAGGTAAATCAATTACATTTTCTGTACCCATATATTCTTTTGCAAAAGAAATTGATTTTTTGGTTAGCGCTTCATGATTCACTAAACACGGATAACCCTTACGAATATCAAAATCAATTGTCAAACTATAAGTTTCAGCTAAAGTGTTAGCAATTGCTAGCATTTTTTCATGAGTCTTCATTCTAAAATCCTCATCCATTGCTCTCAAAGTCCCTTTGAGTTTTACCTGCTCAGGAATAACATTAGTTGAGCCTAAACCCTCTATAAATCCGATTGCCAAAACACAAGGCCGATCTTTCTCTTTCTTAGAATATTCATCTAGGTCAGTTATTAACTTGGCAGCTGCAACTAAAGGGCTATTATATTTTTCGGGCAAAGCAGCATGCCCTCCTTTACCTTTTATTGTAATATGCAATTCATCAGTTGATGCCATATATTTTCCTGGTCGGAAGCCTACCTTCCCCGCTTCTAAATCAGGAAATACATGTTGCCCAAGCATTTTTTCTACCTTAGGGTTCTCAAGTACACCCTCTTTTATCATTTTTTGCGCTCCTCCAGGAAGCATCTCTTCAGCAGGCTGAAAAATAAATTTTATACTTCCCTCCCATTCTTTATTTAAAGTATTTAAAATATTGATTACACCTAATAAGGATGCCGTATGTGCATCATGTCCACAGGCGTGCATTACCCCATTATTTACCGAACAATAGTCTACTTCATTATCCTCAATAATAGGTAAAGCATCAAAATCGGCACGCAAAGAAATTGTTTTCGAACTCGGATTATTTCCTTTAAGCAATACTACAATTCCAGTATCGGCTATATCCTCAGTAAAAGAAATATCCCAAGAACTAAGAACAGATTTTATATAAGCAGAGGTTTTATGTTCCTTAAAAGATAGTTCAGGGTATTTATGAAGGTGTCTTCTAATAGATACCACTTCATCAAAAATACTTTCAGCTAGTTGTTTAATTTTAGTTATCATTTTGAAGAAATAAGTTTAATAGCCCCAAGTAACATGATAACACCAAAAATACGCCTTACCATTTGAGGAGGTAAACTAAGGGAAAACTTAGAACCTAAATATCCGCCAATAATAAAAGTAAAAGCAATGACAATAGCATATTCCCACTTTACAAATCCTTCCTTATAATAATTGATAGCCGCCAAAATACCAATAGGAGGCAACATAGCAAAAAGAGCTGTCCCCTGAGCCTGATGCTGAGATAAACCCAAAAAGATAATCAATAAAGGTATCATTAAAATACCACCACCAACACCTACTAAACCGCTAAGAATACCAGCTAGCAAACCAATAATAATCAGGATTATAAAAGTTGAAACACTCATACTACAAATGTAAAAAGGAAAAACAGGTACAGGCAAGCGAAAACGGATAGTTTTAACACACTAATTAACATATCTTTGCCAAAAGAAAGACATTAAAAAAACTTAAAACAATAGAAATGAAAGTTAAATCCTTTACATTCAATCCTTTTAAAGAAAATTCCTATGTGGTATATGATGATACTAAGGAGTGTATAATTATAGACCCAGGCTGTTATAGTGAAAAAGAGAGAACAGAATTAAGGAGATTCATTACGAGTGAAGGATTAAAGCCAGTAAAACTGATAAACACCCATTGTCATATTGACCATGTGCTTGGAAACAAATTCGTAAGTGAACTCTGGGATTTAGAACTCTATATGCATAAAGAAGACTTGCCATTACTTGAAAATGCAGGAAGCGTTAGTAAAATGTATGGCTTGGAGGATTATGAAAGATCACCTTCCCCAAATCACTTTTTGGCTCAAGGAGATACCCTAAATTTTGGAGATAGCAGTTTTGATATACTATTTACTCCAGGACACGCACCAGGACATATTTGTTTGCATAGCCAAGAAAATAACTTAATAATTGCTGGAGATGTTCTTTTTCAAAGAAGTATAGGTCGTACCGATTTGCCAGGAGGAGATCATAATACGCTTATTAACAGCATTACAAGTAAATTATTTACCCTAGATAATGAAACAAAGGTCTTTTGCGGGCACGGACCTAGTACTACAATAGGATATGAGAAGGAACATAATCCACACCTACAATAGGCTCAACATATAAAGAATAGAGCAATTTTATTCTCCTATTTTTTTAAGGGGTCCCTATATAGCACAACTCATATCTTCTCCACAACATAAAGGAGATTTTATTTTCCCATGTCCATTTGGGCATCTCGAAATCTGCACCTCTCTCACATCATCTAACTTGAGTACATCATTAACTAATGGGGCATCACACTTACCGCAAGTTGCATTAACAGACATACCACATTTACTACACTTATAAGTTTCCATAATATATATTTTTTGGCAAACTTAAGGAAAAAGTTAAAACCATTTGCTAAAATAATTTCTTTCAGCCTAACTTCTTCTCTCATAATCCAACACAAAGTGGTAGTACATGAATACCCCAAAACCATACAAGACAGCTGTTATGTAAAATATATAAGCATAAGGTAAGCCTTCAGCTTTTAAGTATCGGAATATTTGTGAGCTAAAAAACCAACTTCCACTCCAGATTGCCGCCATAATAGCACTCAGCATTTCTTGGTTTTTCTTTCCTACATAATTCATAGTAAGCTCGGAAGTCATGGGTGCAGCCATATTCATAAGTGGAGTTCTTATCCAAAAGCATAAAACAGCTATAGAAAATGCCCACCAATATTGAGTGAAAAACTCAGTTGTAGCCAATGCAATCAAAGCAATAACTGCAGTAGTTTGGGTGTAAGTAATTCCTTTTTTGAATCCTAACTTATTTTTCACATTAGGAACGAGTAAGGCCAAAATAGCAACTAATACACTAGCAACTCCACCAATAACAGCAAATCCTGTAGAATCTACTTGAAAATCATGAAAGAAGAATAAATTAATGAAGGGAATAGTTAAACCCGCACCAACAGCAATAATAAGCGTAGGAATGATAGCCCTAAGCAACAAAGACCAATCATAGGATTTCCACTGCAAACCCTTTTTGACAGGTACAACTATATCTACCTTCATTTTTAACAAATAATACACACCAAAAAACCCTATAAAAGCAATAAATAACAAAATAATTCCTTCATCAATTTCTTTCATAAACTGCCCAAACCCAAAGATGATTATTCCACTTAAAATTGTACCAAAACTATGAGTTGCATAATTTAAAGATATAGCATGCGATTGATTATGGATTGCCGTATTACGCATTACATAAGGCAATGAACTTACTTGAAATAAAGTAAAAACAATCCCCCATAAAATAAATAATATAGGCAAATACTGATACAAACCATACTGCACTACCAAAACAAGTGCAATAGCAACCGTAGGTACTCCTAAGCTACCAAGTATAAAAAAAGGTTTTAATGGCTTTCCTTTTATATAAAACCCCAAAGGAAATGCTAGCAACATCACTGCCAAAAAGCGATAGGAAATGAAATTAGCTATCTCAGGATCAGAGAATCCTTGCTTTGCTAAATAGATATTTAGAATTAGAAAGAAAGCCGCCCCAATCAACTGAACAAAAAATTCTGCCTTTATCATCAAAAGAACATGCTCCTCTAACTGCAGATACGAGTTAATTATTTTTTTCAAAATAGACTAATACTAATTTTAAAATTCCTGAATCACCTCCATTAAAGTGCGAAAAGCAACTGCTTTATCACCATAACGAGCCGCATGTTTTTGTTGTAAATCAGGAGCAAATTTAACTTGATATTGATGTAAATCCTTCATGCTTTCACACGTATATGCGATAGCAAAAGTATTGTCACTATCGCCTTGGACTATCACCCTATTTATCTGTGATTTAAAAAAAAAACCAGTAGCCATTACCTCAGGAATATGCACATCTTGCATCCATATTAGCCAATCTTGCTTAATACTATCTTCCACACTAACGGTTACATTATAAATTATCATTTTTCCTTATTTAAATTATCGCCTCTTAAAATTCTGAAACGCTTTCTAGCTTCTGCAACAAAAATACTACTGTTATGTTCCAACAATATCTTCTCGTATAGCTCCATAGCCTTTTCAGGATTACTTAAAGTATTATCATACAGTTTTGCCATTTTGTAAAGCGCATCATCAGCCAAAATATCATAATTCCAATCAGTTGCAATCTTATTATACATTTCCAATACCATATCCGTATTGTTCAATTTCATGTATATTTCAGCCTTTCGCATGTATATTTCATCAGACAAAGTATGACCAGGGAAAATAGTAATCACTGAATCATACTTAGCAATAGCCTTTTCATACTTCTGCTGATAAAATAGCAAATCAGCATTTGCAAATGTTTGCATAGCAATAGTAGAAGTATCTAAATTTAGATTGTCAATAATCAACAAAGACAAATCCATAGCATCATTAGCTATCAATTTTGAAGTAGATGCCTTCAAGGTTCCTAACTGAGCCTGAGCCCAATTAAAATCACCTTGATAATAAGAAATTTTTGCTCGTCTTAATTTTGCCTGATGTCCAATAGGATTTTCTTTAAAGTCCTTTTCAACTTGAGAATAATACAACAAGGATTCCCAAATGTTTCCTAAAAGCAATTGAACATCAGCATACTCTAGCTTACATTCTGCTAGATCATACTTATTAATGCCTGCCACATCCATAGCCCTTAACAATATAGTTTCGGCTACCAACAAATCATGTAAATAAAAAGCTTTGAAATGTGCATAGTTGGAAAGCAACAATACAGTGTTTCTACTCTCTCCTAATTCCGTAATTAAGCTTTTATATTCATTATCTAAGCTGTTAACCTCTTGATTTTTAGTATTTAAAATTTTTGTTTTGGTGTATAATTTATTAATGTTTGCATCAATAAATAAGAAATTATTCTTACCCTTTTGGATAACATATTCGTAAGCTTTAATCGCCAAATCATAGTATTCTTTATCCAAGAAAATTTCTGCCAAATCAAAAACTTCTTCACCATCAGCATCTGTACGTTTGTCTAATGATTTGGCTTGTCTAAATGCCATTTCATATTGTGCATTTTGCATAAAGAGCCAAATAAGCAGCTCTGAAAATTCAGTTCTATCTTGTTCTTCTCTTACAAAAGGTAATAATTGTTTTTTTACTAACTGATAATTAGTCTCACTTTTAATCCCATCATTATTTAAAAATAATTGCACCCGTGCAAAAACCATTGACTTTTGCTTTGGGTTGCGTTTTAACTCATTTAGGTATTCTACAATCATCAAATCTATTTTACCTAAATGCGCATATAGCTGTGCCTTTTGCGTACCAAAATTAGATTTAACATTTAGCTTTTCGGATAACATATACACCCGTAAGGCATCACTATACATATCATATCGTATAAAAGTATTGGCTAAATTTATTGCTTGGGATTTCTGACCTGTTAAATTTTCAAATATTTTTTTAAAAGTACGATCTGCCTTTTTAGCATTTCCACTTTTTCGCTGAACTATCCCAACTTCTAACTGATATTTCAAACTATTAGGATAAATTTTAGCCACTTTTTTTGCTAATTTCTCAGCCTGCTTATATTGTTCTGTTTTTAGTAAAGAACCAAAGTAAGGAATATAATAAGCAACTGAAAATCGTTCCTTACTCAGCTCTTGATAAATAGAAATTGCTTTATCATACTCACCATTTACATAGTATTGATAGGCCAATTTTTGTTCTCCCTGCTGTGCAACAGCAAAGAAAGAAATTAGCATAAATACAAATAGTAAACGCATTTATTTTATAATTTCAAAACCTGTGTAAGGTTGCAATGCTTTTGGAATTTTAATTCCATCAGCAGTTTGGTTATTTTCAATAAGTGCAGCATAAATCCTTGGTAAGGCCAATGCACTTCCGTTTAAGGTATGGCACAATTGAGTTTTACCATTTTCATCCTTATATCGTAATTTTAATCGGTTAGCTTGATAGCTTTCAAAGTTGGAGACTGAACTTACCTCTAGCCATCTTTCTTGCCCTGCAGAATAGACTTCAAAATCAAAAGTAAGTGCTGATGTAAAACTTAAATCACCACCACACAATTGTAAAATTTTATACGGTAATTCTAATTCGTCAAGTATACTAGCCACATGGATTACCATAGAATCTAAAGTTTCATATGATTTCTCAGGATGTTGAACTTGAACAATCTCTACTTTATCAAATTGATGTAATCTATTTAATCCTCTCACTTCTTTCCCGTAAGAACCTGCCTCACGCCTAAAACAAGGCGTATAGGCAGTACACATAATTGGGAATTCCTTCACAATTACATCACGAAAAAAATTAGTGACTGGAACTTCAGCTGTTGGAATTAAATACAAATTATCTTCAGCTGCATGATACATCTGACCATCTTTATCAGGCAATTGACCAGTACCAAAACCTGATGCCTCATTCACTAAATGAGGTGGAAGAAACTCAGTATATCCAGCAGCTGTATTTTTATCTAAGAAGTAAGCAATTAACGCTCTTTGTAACCTTGCACCTTTATCAATATAAACAGGGAAACCTGCACCGGTTATTTTATTTCCAAGTTCAAAATCAATCATATTATAGTCGGTCGTTAATTCCCAGTGAGGCTTAGCCCCTTCCATTAATTTTGGTATCTCTCCTACCTCTTTTAATGTTAAATTATCTGCATCCGATTTTCCTGCAGGAACAGAAGGATGTGGAATATTTGGTATTTGAACTAAAATATCCTGAATTTCTTTTTGAAGATCAGTTTGCTGAGTTTGTAATACTTTTGAACTTTCTTTAAAAGTTAACGATTCTTCTTTTAACACATTAGCTTCAGCTGCCTTTCCAGTTTTATACAATTCGCCAATCTGCTTAGCTAACTGATTTCCTTTTGCCAACAACTCATCCGCTTGCTGTTGAGTAGCTTTACGTTCATCATCTTTAGCAATTACAGCATCAAACAAATCAGTAGCATCCATATTCTTTACTTTAAGTAAAGTTATGTAATTCTCTTTATTCTCTCTAATTTTATTAATATGTAGCATCTGTAGTTTTTGGTTTATCTTTTATTGAAACAAATGTAAATAAAAAAACTCCTGATTGCTCAGAAGTTTTTCTTAATTGTGAATATAGTCCAATCCTTAGTTTACAGCTTCATTTTCAACAGAAACATAAGATCTGTTATTTCTTTTCTTAGTAAATTTTACTTTACCGTCAGTTAATGCAAATAAAGTATGGTCTTTCCCCATTCCAACATTTTCTCCTGGATTATGTACTGTACCTCTTTGACGAACTATAATGTTACCAGCAACAATGGCTTGACCACCAAAGATTTTCACACCTAATCGTTTACTTTGCGATTCTCTACCATTTTTTGAACTACCTGCTCCTTTTTTATGTGCCATTGTCTTAAGTTTTTATTTCTACTTATTATTCAGCTTTTTTAGCTGTAGTTTTTTTAACTGGTGCTTTTTTAGCAGCTGACTTTTTAGCAACAGTTGTCTTTACTGGCGCTTTTTCAGCAGCTGGCTTAGCTTCCTTTTTTGGTGCCGCTTTTTTGGCAGCCGGAGCTTTAGCATCAATTGTAAGGATTTCTAATTTTGTTAAATACTGCCTGTGACCGTTTTTAACTTTATATCCTTTTCTTCTTTTCTTTTTGAAGACGATTACTTTATCGCCCTTCAAGTGCTCAAGTACTTTTGCAGTAACTTTAGCTCCTGTTATAACTGGGGCGCCAACATTTACCGTACCAGCATCATCCAACAAAAGAACTTTATCAAAATCAATCTTTGACCCTTCTTCAGTGTCTAACCTGTGTACAAATATCTGCTGATCTTTTTCAACTTTGAATTGTTGCCCTGCTATCTCAACTATTGCGTACATTATTATTATTTTTTAAAAATGGTCTGCAAAAGTACACAATCTGATAAAATAGAACAAAAAATAACTTGATTTTTTTGAGCAGATAAGAATACCAGATCTTTACTGAACAAAACTACCGATAAACTATTAAATTTGCAACCTTAAAAACAACTAAAGTGTAATGAAAAGAATTTTTATCCTACTAATAGCTACATTAAGCTTAATTGCGACTGCACAAGAAAGGTGTGGAACAGAAGCGCAAACTTTAAGTATGATTGCAAATAACCCTTAATATGCAATTGCAAAAGAAAAAGTAAATACACAA
>Ga0102813_1001395_pt1 | contig 10729 bp, 9 predicted proteins | sample ColrivemetaGS725_FD_84512 | JGI IMG/M metagenome (GOLD analysis project Ga0102813, IMG submission 84512) | Estuarine microbial communities from the Columbia River estuary - Flood tide ETM metaG S.725 | ecosystem: Environmental > Aquatic > Marine > Intertidal zone > Estuary | place: USA: Columbia...
AACCATCGGTAGCGGTACCCTTTGTATATGAATGAGCTCCCATTCCTGCAAGATCGCCATTTTGAACAATTAAATATGGCTCTCTTATGGGTTCGCCCGCAAAGAAGCATTCAAGAATTTCTCTTACACCTGCAGCATATCTTGCTTGAGCAGATAATGAAGTACCTGAAGTGTGAGGAGTCATTCCATGATTAGGCATTGTTCTCCAAACATGGTCATTTGGAGCTGGCTGAGGAAACCAAACATCTCCAGCGTACCCACTTAATTGACCAGACTCTAAAGCTCTAGCTATAGCATCTTTGTCGCAGATTTTTCCCCTAGCAGTGTTAACAATATATGCTCCACGTTTCATCTTATTGATCATATCATCATTAAATAAGTGTTCAGTTTTTGGATGTAATGGGCAACTAATATTTACTACATCACAAACAGCAACCAATGACTCAACAGAATCATGATAAGTAAGATTTAATTCTGCCTCTACTTCGTCAGATAGTTTATGAATATCAAAATAATGAAGATGAACATCAAAAGGCTTCATCTTTCTTAACATATCAATACCAATTCTTCCCGCAGCTACAGTTCCAACATGCATACCCTCAACGTCATAAGATCTTTGAACTGCATCAGCTATATTCCAACCACCTTCGTTCACAATCCTATGTTGGTTATGGTAATCCCTAACCATAGAAAGAATCATCATCACAATGTGTTCAGCAACTGATCTTGAGTTACAGTAGGTAACTTCAACTACATCTATGTTGTGATCCATGGCACCCTGAAGGTCAACATGATCTGATCCAATTCCAGCAGTAATTGCCATTTTCAAATTAGGAGCAGTTTCCATTTTTTCTTTTGTTAGGTAATAAGGAAAGAAAGGTTGAGAAATAACAATATCAGCATCAACTAATTCTCTATCAGCTTCACACCCTTCCCCATCTTTATCTGAAGTAACTACCAAAGTATGACCAGCATCTTCTAAGAACTTTCGAAGACCCAATTCACCTGAAACACATCCCAAAAGCTCGCCGGGAGTGAAGTCTATTGCCTTTGGTGATGGCAAAGTCATACCATCTGGATACTTTTCAATTGTCGGCAAATCATCTCTAGCATACTTTTCTGGCATGCCTGTTTTTGGATCATCGTATAAAATACATAAAATCTTCATATTTTCTCCCCCTTATATGTAAAATATTTACTATTAACTAGAACAGAATTTATTTAAAAAAACAAGAAAAATATATTTAGTTTTATAACTTTATAAGAGGGTTATATTTAACCCTATCAGGTATGTCTTCAGCGCCGGGAACTTTTCTTGCAATTAAGAATGGCTTTAAAGCTTCGATAGCTTTAGGCTCATCATAATGACCAATTCCTGGATGAAGGTGATGAACAAAATGAAGTTGCATTGAATGGTTTAGGAACCTAGGCATCCAATGACTCCAGAACTTAGTATCTTTATACCTTCCAATATCTGCTTGGTAATGTGGGTACCAGCTAAAAAAAGTTGAAAGATAAATTATTCCAAACTTACTTGGCAACCACCATAGCAATAGTGTTTCTAGAGGAAACATTACAACAAGAGTCAAAAGAATGACTCTATACATCATTCCTATAATCACTCCTTTATTAAAAGATTTCATAAATGCATTATCATTTTTAAAAATTTCAGCAATTGATTCATATTTCTTTATGCCTACCTGAGTGGCAGTGATAACTTCCCATAATGACTTTGCAGATGCAGTATCATAATCTGGGTCTTTCTCAGGATTATTAGTGTAAGCGTGATGTTTCATATGGGTACATCTCATTAAATCATGAGGAAACATTATTGTGATTAAGGTGAAGTGGCTTACAAAAGAGTCAATCCAACGCCTCTTTGGATTTCCTCTAGAATAATTACCGTGCTGAGCTTCGTGTGAAGGCAAGTATGCAAAGCAAGCACAAATAGTTGCAATTAATGATCCAAAAAATAAAGAAATATATCCATTAATAACTAGCGGCCATAAAGATAACCAAACAGTAGCTTGACCAACTCCAATCAAAATCATTTCCCATTGAAAGCGCTTTGAAAAGCTTCTAGCTATTTCTTTTTCTTTTTCAAAGGAAAATTCTTCTGGTATGTTTTTTATATCTTCCATAGCCAAGTTCCTCTAATTTTTGCGCCAACCCCCAGTAAAAAACCAAACAAATAACAAAATATTGAATTGTTATTTACTAAATAAAGCTCTGCTATAGCATTAATGACGCTTCCCCAAAAAATAAGGCCGAACCAAACCATATTCCAATTAGAAATATGATTTGTAAGAATTTCGTTAAATTTATCCATTTTAATAATTGATTAACATCATATCTTAAAAGATTATACAAAATAGTCGATAGCTCAATTAAGCATCATCAAAGTATGATAAAAATCGCACAAATCTATAGAATTAACTAAAAGTAGATAAATTTTTCTTTAAAAAGCTAATATTAAGCGTTTTTTCATCATATTTTGTTGTTTCTATGAGGCATATTCTCCATATATAGTCTAAAAAGTAGGTAAATTTAGTCCAATTTCTTAATTTTTCTGTGTTGAGGTGATTATTTTTGTTGTATCCACTTAATAAATGAACAATTTCATTATTATTCAAATTGTAAGAAGAAATTATTGACGCTAAATCAAAATATGGACTATTCAAAGATGCGTACTCCCAGTCAATAAAAAAACATTTCTTATTCCATAAGATATTTCCAAGAGTTAAATCATTGTGAGAAAAAATTTTCAATTCATTTTCATATGAAAGAGAATCAAAAATTTGAAAACCTTGATCTAGGAAATAATCATTTTTAATTTTATTTTTTAGAATTGATCTGTAATTTTCTACAATATCGTTAAAGTCATTAACTAAAAAATTGTCTGTTTCTATTTGATGGACTTTTTTAATTTCTTTACCCAAAGAAAATAAATTTTCTTTTTTTTTAATTTCGTCATCTAAGATTTTTTTTCCTTCATGAAATTCCCTAATGAGAATCCCGCTGTCAGAATCATGATACAAAATATTTTGATCTTGCCTTTTGTCTTTTAAAAAATTTAATATTTGAAATTCTGAATACCTTTGATTTTGTAACCAATTTGGTAAATCAAAATCAAGTCTTAAGACAGATTTGATATCGTTAAAAGTGCAAAGAAAAATTTCAGAAATAAGATCAGTTTTTAATGGTGAAATAATTTTAATTTCCCCATCGATTGATGAGATTTTTTTTTCAACTTTTCTGACTAATTTCATCTTTCATTTGAGTCCATGATTTGTAGCCAAAATAAATAATTATTAAATATACTAAAAATAATATTGAGGTCAAAATTAGTCCTCTTGAGTAAAATAAAAACACAGAAATTGTATCTATTACAAACCAGTAGATCCAATTTTCTAAAAGCCTTTTAGCAACCATATAGGTGGTAACTATGGCTCCCCATGTTGTCAAGGAATCAAGAAAAGGCAGAGCAGCATTTGTAAATTTTTCAAGAGCCCAGCCCGAGACTATCGCTAATAAAATGATTAATAATATTGCCTTAATGTGTTGATCTCTATTCCATGTTTTTACAAGAAATTTTGAGTTTCCTGGCAAAGTAATTCGCCACTGTGTCCACCCATAAACAGCCATAATGCAATAAAATATTTGCAATCCTGCTTCCATATAAAGCCCTGCAGAATACATAACAAAAAAATATAAAAGAGAGCTAAAAAACGCCGCAAACCAACAACTTATGTTCTGTTTTATAGCTAATAATAAATATGCTATTGCAAGAATCACTGCTGTTGGTTCTATCCAACCAGAACCAATAATATTAGAAATCATATCTCACTGTAACACCCATATGTCTTGGGTCGCCATGTCTTTCATAGAGTGTATCAATAAAATTTGGAGCCTCATTTCCAAAGTAAAAACCTCTTGTTGAATAATACTCGTCGAAAATATTTCTTCCCCAAAGAGAGTAAGTCCACTGACCGCTAAAATAGCTATAGCTTAGATTTGTTAAGAAGTATGATTTTGATCTATTGTTATGCGAATCAGAATAATAAAAACTACTCTTCCCCACCACATCAAATGATAGATTTGATTGCTCTGTTAGATTCCAATTAAATCCAATTGCATAACTTTTTTCAGGGGCATGAGCCTGAGCTCTACCTTGAAGATCTGGTCTAGATTTCCAATTTTTAATCTGGGTTTTAAGCAGCCCAAAATTAAAAAATATATCTAGGCTATCAGATAGCTGAAAATCTATTTCTAATTCAATTCCATTGTTTGTTCCCTCGGCTGCATTTTGGGTTAAAAATGTAAAAGTATTTGGGTCAGTTGGATCGACCTGAGTTGAAATTAAAACCTGTTGATCTTTTCTGTCAGAGTGAAAAATCACAGCAGCTAGATTCATATTTAAATTTACAATTTTTGAATTTAGTCCAAGCTCATAATTGGTTAAAAATTCTGGATCATAGTAAAGATTGCTATTTATTGAATTTGGATCGAGACCAAGATTTAAATTAAAACCACCTTGGTTATATCCTCTTGCAATACTAATAAAAATATTAGTATCTTGTTTTAAAATTTTATTAATTGATATTTTTCCGCCTGAAATTTTATCTGATGGATTAAGCGACTCTCCAAATGAATCTGAATAAGTTGACTCTGAATCTTCCCAGCGAGCACCCAGGCTAAATGTGATTGAATCATTTATCAGATAATTTAAATTTCCAAAGATAGAAAAATTATCAACGGAGAATTTACTTGTTGATGAACTTTCACTTATATAAGGACTATATGGATCCAGGGGATCGCCATAAATACCATCATCATTTTTTAAGTTTGTCTCTTTGGACTCAAAAAAATGGAGTCCAAGTACCCATTCAGTCCTTTTATTTTCATCTAAATCAGCTAAATTTGATAAAAATCTAAATTCTTGGCTAAAAGTCTCCCTTTTTCTTTGTGTTTCAGAGAAATAATCATAAAGATATGGCGCGTGGGTGGCAGGATTACCCCAATCCGCATCATAGCTCAATACAACATTGGTATTTGTCACACTTGTTAAGCTTTGAAATTCAAAATTATCTGTTTCGTGAAAAAATTTTATACCATAAGCATTTGTTTTTTGGGAATCCATGCCCGGTCTATCGGAAAGAGTATTTAGACTTCCATCGATGGTCCATATATCTGCAGGGTCATCGAGATCGATTTGTGTCATTAAAAATTTAATAGTTGATTCTGAGTTTATTTCCCAATTTGCCTTAAGCCTATAAGTTGATTCATCTTTTTTCGAAGTGTCCGATTTACCTGAATATAAATTTTTTCTAAAGCCGTCTGAGTAGTCTTTTCTTAAAGCTATTCTGTATGTAAAGTCTTCATTATCTTGTGCCGATCCACCAAAAGCTATACCAACATTTCTAGTTCCATATGCTCCAGTTGTTATTTCACTAACTCCCTCAAATTCTTTTGTTGGTTCTTTGGTTTTTATATAAATTAGCCCGGCCATAGCGCTTGATCCAATTCTAGAGCCCTGTGGCCCTCTATGGACTTCAATTTGATCAACATCAAAAGTCGTTGCAATTCCTCCTTGTCCAGAATAATCAATATCATCTACTAAAAATCCAACTGCTGAATTGGGTGTCCTTTCATAGCCGGATCTTTCACCGATACCTCTAATTTGAAAATGCCTTGCTCGTGAGTCGCTAGCTGCAAAATTCAAGTTTGGTATTAAATAAGATAAGTTTTCAAAATGTTTAATTGGAGCCGACTGAGTTTCTTTTGAGCTCAAAACTAATACGCTTGAGTCTTCTTCAACAAGCCTCGTCTCTCTCCAATTACCTTGAACTATAACCTCTTCAATATCTTCTGATATTAAATTTATTGAAAAGAAAAAAAGAAAAAAATAAGTTTTAATGGTTTTCATGCAATTCCTCCGCCATTATTGTATGGATCAGGTTCAAAGGGTTTCTATAAAGATCTCAGGCAATAAAGCCACCCCTTTGCAATAAGATTAGATGATATTATTTTTTGTTATTATTAGCTAGATTTAGTTGGGTAAATCTTCATTTAAATCATTTTGAAAGGTTTCAGTTAAAAATAAAGCTGATAACAAAGTCAAAAATGAAGCAAATGCTATGTAGACCGAGACCCAAATAATTCCATAATCATTCCAAAGAAGTGCTGCAATCGTTGGAGCAAATGCGCCACCTAAAATCGCACCGAACTGATAGCCTAATGTGGCTCCCGAATATCTAACTTCAGTGCTAAATAACTCAGTGAAAAAAGCAGCTTGTGGCCCATACATCATAGAGACGAATACTAATCCACCGGTTATAGCCAAGACTATCAACCAAAAATTTCCAGTATCAACAAGCGGGAAAATAGCAAAAGCCCATAAACCAGTTAAAACTGCACCTAGCATGAAAATACCCTTTCTGCCGTGTCTGTCCGAGTATGAGGAAAAAAAGAACTGAAAAGGTATCATGATTGCAGAAGCTATTAACACTGCCACCAACATATCATCTCTAGTAATATCAGCACTTGCTACACCGTATGCTAATAAGAATGCTATCAATATATAAAACGTTACTTGTATTGAAAGGAATGCTCCAGCAGCTAGAGCAATTTTTGTTGGGTACTTTGTTATTGCCTCTATGATTGGTGATCTTATTGCCTTTTGCGTATTGCCAATTTGTCTTGATGCTTCTAATTCTTTGAATGCTTTGGTATCTTCTAAATTTAATTGAATATACATGCTAATACCTATTAATATTGCGCTAGCCAAAAAGGGTATACGCCAGCCCCACGAAAAGAAAGCTTCCTCAGAAACAAGAGCTCCAGTAATTATGAATGCAAGATTTGCAAGAATCACGCCTACCGGTACTCCTGCTTGAGCAAAGGCTCCGTAATAGCCTCTTTGATTAGAAGGGGCGCTTTCTGTTACAAGTAGCATTGCCCCTCCCCACTGACCACCTATTGCTAGGCCTTGAGCAAAGCGCAAAGAAGTTAATAAAATTGGTGCAGTGACTCCAATCATGGCATAAGTTGGAAGTAGGCCAATTAGTGTTGATGAGACACCCATTAAGATTAATGCCATTATCAATGTTTTTTTTCTACCAACCTTGTCGCCAAAGTGGCCAAAAATTATTCCACCTATTGGTCTTTCTATAAACCCAGCTGCAAAAGTAAGCAAAGACAAAATTAATGCTGTGGAAGTTGAAGCCTCACCAAAAAATACTGTTGGGAATATTAATGCGGCTGAAGCGCCGTAAAGGAAAAAATCATACCACTCGATACTTGTACCCGCTAAAGAAGTAAGTGCAACTTTTTGCATATTAGATTCTGAGTTAATGCTCTTTTCCATAATAAACAAGTATGCCAAATATTTAATAAAGTGAAAGAAGTATGATAGTTTTAAAGAATGTCATTTGAAGAAATAAGATATGTAGCTATTGTTTATGCAAGTTCAATTATTCCAATTCTTATTTTAATAAAATATCGCTCTGTGCTTCCCAAATGGGTGCCTATTATTTATCTAGGTTCTTTTATTGTGTGTGCTCTTGGTTGGGAGATATGGTTCACTTATGGATTAATAAATGGCGAATCAGTTATTGAAAGAAGATCTGAAGTTTTAAATCAATGGATACCACTTCATATCAATTGGATTGTTAACTCGCTTGCTGATGCCGGCACAGTTTGCCTTGGTGGTCTGTGGTTGATTTGGGTGATCGGTGATAAGAAAAATTATATATTTGATAATTGGAGATGGGGTTCTTTTTTTATATTGACTATATGGTGTATTGGACAAAATATATTTGTTGAGCTTTTCCTTTATTATGATCAACTTAGTGAGGGCAAAAATTTATCATGGGCGCCTCTAATTCCAACGGGAAATATATTTAATCCAGTATTATTTGAGATTAATGGGAGGTCTTTAATGTTTCAAACACAACTTCCATGGGTAATATTGCCACCAATATTGTATTTAACTCTTATTAGATTGGTTAAAAAATATAATTAAATTTTTTGGATACTATCCTCAAAATTTATTCCATCGAAATGAATGACTTTTTTAACCTTTGGTGGATTTTTAACACAACGAAGATTAACGCTATACATATCTGGATGAGACCTTGGTTGATAAAAACTTTTAATTCCACATATCTTACAGAAGGTATGATCTGCATTTCCTGTACCCAAGCTATATGAAGAGATTTGGTCTTCACCGTTTGTAATTGATAAGTCTTCATGCTTTATAAATAAGTGTTCATAATCACAGATATTGCAAATAGAACAATTACATTTCCATATCTCTACAGATTCTTCTGATTGGAATCTAAAACTTATAGCGTTACAGTGGCAACTCCCAAAATATTCTTTCATAAATAAATATTACACGAAAATATATATTTTTTTAATATAGGTTCCTACAATAGGCTTATTGGCACTCAAAGACTTACAAGGAAAACTAATGTTTAAAAAATCTTTATTAACTTTTTTTATGGTATTTAATCTCTATTTAATTGGCGACGAGGGGATGTGGGAACCATATCAAATGGAATCATTAAAAAAAGAGTTGAGAGCTAGTGGGTACAAAAAAAATGTTTCTAATGTGAGTAACTTATTTGAGCACCCTATGAGTGCTATTGTCAGCTTGGGTGGTTGCTCAGCAGCATTTGTATCTGATGAGGGTTTAATTGCAACAAATTACCATTGCATAGAAAGAAGTTATCTTCAATTTAATTCAAATCCTGAATCAGATTTATTCGAAACCGGTTTTGTTGCAAGAAAAAGGACTGAAGAAAAAAGATCTGCTCCAGGGTCAAGGGTGTATGTCACACTAGAAAGTAAGAATATAACCAATCAAGTCCTTGAAGGTTTAAGCGATACTACAACAGCAACTAATCGAGCCAAGATTATAGAAGATAATAAAAAAGAATTAATTGAAAAATGTGAAACATCTGATGAATTTGAGTGCAGGGTTAGGTCTTTTTATAGCGGCGAAACATATAAATTAGAAAAGGTCTTAAAAATAAAAGATGTCAGACTGGTTTATGCGCCTCCTTCATATGTAGGTGAATATGGCGGTGAAATTGATAACTGGATGTATCCAAGACATACCGGAGATTTTGCATTACTAAGAGCCTACACATCAAAAGATGGCTCAAGCAAAGAATTTAATGAGTCCAATGTTCCATATAAATCTGAATCATTTTTAAAGGTTTCTGCCAAAGGAGTTGATGATGGCGATTTTGTAATGGTCGTTGGATATCCAGGAAGGACTAATAGATTATTAACTTATAACGAAATTAAGTGGGATTTGGAAGTTGGCTTTCGTGAAAGTGTAAATTTTCTTAAAAAAGGTATTGAACTTATAGAAAAGAATACTGATTTGTCTGACGGCTCAGCGCTAAAATATCGAGGTCTTAAAAGTGGTTATGAGAATTATTACAAAAAAATCTCAGGCCAAATCGATGGTGCTAAAAACTTTAAGCTTCTGCAAACTGAAAAAAATAACTGGGAAGACTTTATAGATTTTGTGGAAACGAGAGCAACTGAAAATAATAGAAGTTATCTGTATGAATTATTTGAACTAATTGATGAAGACCAGAAGAAAAGTTTAGCAAGAACATATTATGGTAATTCTGTTTTAATCTCTCAAGCACAAAGAATCTACAGAAATGCAGTAGAAAAAGAAAAAATTGATTCAAAAAGAAAGCCCGGCTATCAAGAAAGAGATCAAGAAAGAATTACTAATCGAATAAAGACGCTTGATTATTCTTTTGACCCTAGAGTAGATAAAGCCATGTTCATAGATAGATTAAAAGCTTATGCAAGTTTTGATGTATCTACCAGAAGACCTGTTTATAGCAAACTATTAAGAATAGATAAAAGTGAAGAAGCTATGATTAAGAAAGTGGATGGGATCTATTCAACAGAATATCAAACTGCAGATGATTTTCTAAAAATGCTTAATTTGAGTTTAAATGAGCTAGATAAATCTAAAGACCCTCTAATTCTTTTTGCTAAAGGAGTTTTCAAAGAATCTTTGGAATATGAGAAAGAATCGGAAGAAATAAGTGCTAAGCGTCAGTTGCTTAAATCAAAATTTATAAGTCTTTTAAGGGAATACTATAAATCATTAGATAAACAAATGTATGCCGATGCCAATGGAACACTAAGGGTTACCTTTGGGAATGTGGCAGGAGTATCTTTAAAAGATGGTCTAATATATGAGCCCTTTACAAGACTTGAAGGCATTTCCCAGAAACATACAGGAATTAAGCCATTTAATGCCAGTGATAAATTACTTAGTCTTGTAGATAATAAAGATTACGGCAAATATTTGTACAAGCCAATAAATTCAGTACCAGTTAATTTTCTATCAACTTTGGATATTACTAACGGCAATTCGGGGTCGGCAACTATTAATTCTAAGTTTGAACTTGTTGGATTGGCTTTCGATGGAATGCTGGAAACAATCATTGCTGACTACAAACATATTCCTGAAGCAAGAACAATTTCAGTAGACTCAAGGTATCTTCTTTGGACTTTAGAAAAGCTAGAAAAAGCAGATAATATTCTCAAGGAATTAACTATCGTTAACTAAATTGATGGGTCTGGTTTGGCACGTACTGAAGGCCTCTCCCTTATCGGCGGGGCGTCCCTTTCTTCAGCTTGCCAAAGCTTTAGCTGGTTATAAAAGTATTTCGCTCATTAAAAACTT
>Ga0102813_1001396_pt1 | contig 10726 bp, 9 predicted proteins | sample ColrivemetaGS725_FD_84512 | JGI IMG/M metagenome (GOLD analysis project Ga0102813, IMG submission 84512) | Estuarine microbial communities from the Columbia River estuary - Flood tide ETM metaG S.725 | ecosystem: Environmental > Aquatic > Marine > Intertidal zone > Estuary | place: USA: Columbia...
CAGGCGTATATGTTTGCCGATGGGGCGCTGGCGCTGGATAAACGTATGCTAATGATGGGAAGTGGAGCAGATCTGATTGATTAGCTGAATAATATCAGTCGCCAGCAGGTGGATCAGATTGCACTGCAAAGCCAGCGGCGCGCAGCTCTGGCTCGCAACCAAGGATATTTTAAATCTATTATTCCAGTGTATAACCCAGTCAAAGATTGCTGGGTGAATGAGGATGAGTGCATTCGCCCAGAACTTGGCCCAGAGGATCTGGCTCAGCTAAAACCCTATTTTGCTGAGTTGGGAGCCACTGGGGTGGATGCTCTGCAACTGACTGAGCATCCCAGCCTGCAGGCAATTTCCCATGTGCATACGGCGGGCAATTCTCCAGCAATGGCAGATGCTGCCTCTCTGGTATTGTTGGGTGATAAGTCACTTCAGGGGCAGGGCTTGGTGCCCCGCGCCCGAATTCTGGCTGCCACCACTCTGTGTAATGATCCGCTGCAGGTGGTTTCCGGCTGCGCCGCCGCCACTGCAAAACTTCTGTTAGATCAGGGTTTGACCAGTGCTGATATAGATCTGTTTGAGCTTCATGAGGCTTTTGCCGCTACCAGTATTAAATGCCAGCGGGACCTGGATATAGGGGCAGACAGGCTAAATGTTAATGGTGGGGTGATTGCTCTGGGGCACCCTATGGGGGCCACTGGAGGAATTATGCTGGGCATGCTGATTGATGAACTTGAGCGGCGAGACCTGCAGACAGGCGTGGTAGCTACCAGCGGTGCGGCCGGTATTGGCACCGCACTGCTGATCGAACGAATTTAAGCTCTACCCACTTAACCTCTGACAAGTGGTCTGGTTAAGCAGGTGGGCCCACCTTCCCCTTGGCGGCTTATCTCCATGCCCCTATAGGTGGTTACATGGCATCCCGCCGCTTCCAGCCGCATTTTAACGCCGGGCAAATTCTCCAGCATAATGGCGCGGCGCGGGGCAACAGCCAGCACATTGCAGCCCATAATAAGGTATTCCTCCTCCGGCACATCAACAAAGCCAATGCCCAGTGTCTCAAGCCACTGGATAAAGCTGGCGGGCATAAAGGGCCTGTATATCAGGGCTAAATCCTGATCTATGGGTGAGATTATCGACATAAGATGCAGCACATCGTCTGGATGATCAGGTGCGGGCAACTCCACCTCATGCAGTTCAACATCCGGGCCCAGCAGCTCTTTGAGCTGTCTTATGCCCTCGGCATTGGTGCGCGGGCCAAGCCCTACTGCAGCATGATGTCTATCCAGCCAGATAAAGTCACCGCCCTCCAACGTGCCTGGCGCGCATATTTCTCCTGCGACTCTGTGCCCCGCAGCTTGATAGGCAGCGGCATTTGCCTTGGCTTCTGGGGTGCGACTGGCGCGGCCCATATTGCACAGAATTAAACCATTGGGGCTAATTAGAATACTGTCTCTGGTATAAATACTGTCGATAGTCAGATTATCTGCGGACTCCAGATCAATCAGCTGTGCTCCAGTACTGACCAGCAATTGTCGGAAGTCAGCGTATTCCACTAGCGCTTGTTCTATCTGTGGTTTGTTATGAAAGCGCAGCGGGCGCCACTCCTGCTCCAATTTGGCATCGCTAACAAAAGCATTGGCAGCACTGCGGATAGCAACCTGACTGAGTGCCGAGTATTCATCAAAATTGGCCATGGTTTTTCTCTTATTATTTTTTGACTAGTGCGTAGATTGGCATACCCATAAGGATAAGCATAAAGGAATAAAAAACGATCTCCCAGCCTGCGCCGTAAATGGCAAAAAACGCATAGGTGAAAGTCGCTATAGATAGGCCAATGGCGCGGGTGCGCTCAGGGCCGGGCTGATCAGATTTTAAAAAGTAAAACTCTGCAACTGCACAGAAGGCATAGGCCATCAATGTAGACAGGGTAGACAGCATAGCCATAAAGGTAAACGCGGCCACCAGTCCTTTGGTGTAGTTGAGAGTTAACAGTGCACTGATAAACAATCCAGACACAATATAGGCAAATTGTGGCGTATCACTGTCACTCAGGCGTTTAAACTGCTCTGGCAGTAGATTGTCTTTAGCAGCAGCCAGTGCCACATTACCAGCGGTCAATGTGTTGGCATTGAGAGAGCCCAGGGTTGATACCAGGGCACCCAGGGTAATCAGAGCAGCGCCTGCTGGCCCCATAACTTTACTGGCGGCCAGCGCAAAAGGTGCAGTTGAATTCATTAATTCGTCTGCCGGAACCAGCAGCGCAACCGCCATACTGACCAGTAGATAGATTGTCAGTATGCTGAGTACTGCAGCCACCAACACCCGGGGAATGGTTTTTTCCGGTTCGACCATATTGTCTGCAGGCACAGTAGCTGTCTCTATGCCCACAAAGGACCACATCACCAGAGTGGTCACTGTGGCCAACAGGGCTGCCGGATGAAGGTCGGTGGGATTGACCTCGGGCAGATTAGCGGGCTCCATAAAGCTAAAGCCGAGAATAATCATAAATAACAGAGGCAGTATTTTTATCAGGGTAGATACCAGCTGAAAACGACTACTGCTCTCTAAGCTGCGCACATTAAGCATCACAATAGACCATACCAGCGCCAGTGCGCAGAGCAGAGACAGTATTCTGGAGTCGGTGATCTGGGGCACAAACACGCCAAGATAGCCTACAAAGGCAATGGCGATGCCTGAGACTGCAGCTATACAGGCGATCCAGTAGGTCCAGGCAATCAGGAACCCGGCAAAACTCCCCAGCCCTGCTTGCACATAGGCATAGGGCCCGCCAATTTTTGGAATGCGCCGCACCAGGCGCGACAGGGATAGGGCCACCAGTAAGGTGCCACCACCGGCTATCAACCAGCCGGCCAACCCGAGCATGCCATAGGGTGCCAGCAATGTGGGCATCATAAACACGCCAGAACCAATGGCACAGCCTACAGCTATAGACCAGCCCCGCCAGAAGCCGATTTCTTTGTGGGCACTGGGATTTTTATTATTATTTTCCATTATTTCCCCCTAGCAGCCTGCACGTTAACAGGGAACCCTTATATTGACTAGAGGAAGTTGAGCATTGAGTGAGAGCTTGAATCTCATCAGTGATCGGGTTAATTTAACCACTGGGTATCAATAATCATAAGAGTTTTGGACATCTACCTGATGTCCAGTTGGGGGTCATCAATGAGAATCTACGGGGCAATAGCAGCTCTATCCGTCGTCACATCCTGTGGCGGAGGCGGTGGAGGCAATAATATTACAGTGCCTGTGGCCGCAGCGATTGGAGGGGGTTCCACAGCTACCACTCCATCCTCAGGCTGGATTGAGGGTCAGTATGACTCAGCTCGCAGTCTCGAAGGGTTTTGTGCAAACCCCAGGGCAGATTCTGCCTACGGTGATCGGGTTGGCAGCATCACCGACGAAAATTTCTGGATTAGATCCTATAGCAATGACACTTATCTCTGGTACAGAGAGCTCGATGATATTGACCCGGGAACTATAGACAGTACGGGCCAATACTTTGAGTTGATGAAAACCGATGCGCTGACCGAGACTGGAAATCCCAAAGATCAATTCCACTTTACCTATGATACCGAGGAGTGGGAGCTATTATCCCAGTCTGGAATTTCTGCCGGTTATGGCTGGGAGTTAGCTTTTGTAAGCACCTCGCCGCCGCGCAGTCTGGTAGTTGCATTTAATGAACCCAACACAGCTGCATCGGATAATAATGTTAGTCGCGGTGCCGTGATTGTATCGGTCGATGGTGCGGCGGTTGAGGATGGCTCTGCCGATACTCTTAATGCAGGCTTATTTCCCTCCGAACTGGGCGAGTCCCATACTTTTGTGGTCAGAGATCTAGGCGCCACTGAGACAAGAACTGTGGTGATGGAGAGTATGGAGATCACCAGCCAGCCAGTGAAGAATGTAAAAACAGTTGATCACAATGGAACCAAGGTAGGTTATCTGACTTTTAATTCCCATATTGCTACTGCAGAGCAGCAACTGATCACGGCAGTCAATCAGTTAAAGCAAGCCAATATTGATGAGCTGGTGGTGGATCTGCGTTACAACGGTGGTGGCTATCTTGATATAGCTGCGGAGTTAGCTTCTATGGTAGCCGGCGAGGCAGCCTCTGGGCGCATATTCGAAGAGACCACATTTAACGATAAGTATCCCTCGGTCAACCCGATTACCGGGCGCAATCTGGCGCCGACCTATTTCCCTTCAACCGCAGCTGGATTTTCGGCTGAGGAGGGCAGCCCACTACCCAAGCTCAATATGTCACGGGTTTTTGTGTTGGCCAGTGGTGGCACAGCTTCCGCCAGTGAAGCCTTTATCAATGGCCTGCGGGGCATTGATGTGGAAGTGATTCTGATTGGTGCCAACACCAGAGGTAAACCCTATGGCTTTTACGGTATAGATAACTGCAGCACCACCTATTTCACCATTCAGTTTAAAGGTTCTAATGCCAAAGGCTTTGGAGAATACTCCGATGGATTTATTCCAGTGGATAGCGACGACATGTCCGCCGCTAATGTGCGTGGTTGCCTAGTAGAGGATGATCTGCAACATGCTCTGGGTGATCCTGAAGAGGCCAGATTTGCCGCGGCGCTAACCTTTATGGATACAGGCAGTTGCCCTGAGGACAGCGCAGCTAGTAGTGCAAAATCTGCCACTAGTGGCGCGCAAAAAGTTTATGGGTCTGCCGATGGTGACATACAGCAGCCAGGATTTCCTGGCCGAATCCTGAGGAGTACCAGACCATGACTCAGCCTAGATTTTGGCGGCGCGCAATACAGTCCTGGTGGCTGCGCAGCCTAATATTAGTCGGTGCTCTGGGGGCTGTAATTATTCCCCAGAGCGGCTCTGCTCCCCTGCCTGACTTCAGTCAGTATCAGGATGTACGGCAGAAAAAAACTGCGTTTTTTGACTATATGTTGCCGCTGGTCACTGAGAGCAACAGGCAGACATTGGAGCAGCGAGCGGAGCTTGAACTACTGGCGGGCAAAGCTGAGTTATCTGCCGCAGAGCGCAAAAAGCTCAGCCGGTTTGCCAGTGAATACGGCCTCAAGCCCGACGCCGAAAATACTCAGCTGCTGGAAAATCTATTGCTGCGAGTGGATAAGATACCAGCCTCACTGGCTCTGTCCCAGGCCGCGATAGAATCTGCCTGGGGCACTTCGCGCTTTGCGGTGCAGGGCAATAATCTGTTTGGCCAGTGGTGCTACAAAAAAGGCTGTGGCCTGGTGCCGCTGCGCCGCAACGCTGGTAGTAATCATGAGGTAGCAAAGTTTGCTTCTGTGGCAAATGCGGTGAATGCCTATATGCGCAATATTAATTCCCACCGAGCCTATTCCGATCTTCGAGCTAGTCGCGCGCAACTCAGAGAGTCGCAGCAGCAGGTAACCGGCCATCTGCTGGCCGAAAATCTACTGCACTACTCCGAATTGCGCGAAGTCTATGTGCATGAGGTGCAGGCGGTTATTAGAATTAATAAGCTTGGTCAGTATGATTGACTGGAGCTTTTGGTGTAGGAGCTTTTAATTCAGGAGCTACTAATCTAAAAGCTGGGTAAATTCGCCAGCTTCGATCAGTGCGCGCATATCACTGGAACCGCCGATCAGTACTCCTTTGACAAAAATCATCGGAAACGAGGGCCAGCCACTCCACATCTTCAGTGCATTGCGTCTGCGCCAGAGTTTGAAATAGTTACCGTACTCCAGATAGCAGTAATCAAGTCCCAGCTCGTCCAGCTGTTTGCGCGCTCTTTTGGGCGCGGGATTCTGGGCCATACCCACAACTACAATCTGATTATTGGCGATAGCAGCTTGCACCTCTGCCACTATATCTGCATGGTTGTTGTTAACCGTTGCCTGCACAGCCGGGTGAATATGGTTGTTATCGAGAATCTGTCTGGTCATTGTAAGCTACCCTAGTTTGGTTTTTTTAAGCAGCAGCGACAGTAGGGGATATTGATGGATTAGGCAATCAGTATTGTCTACCTCTATCTAATTCTCCAGCTCTGGAAGATCTTTAAATAGCTCTAGAGCTTCGGGGTTAGCCAGTGCATCCGTATTGTTGACTGCCTGCCCATGCACTACTTTGCGCACTGCAAGTTCGACAATTTTGCCGCTTATAGTTCGGGGAATATCTGTTACTGCAATCACCTTGGCGGGCACGTGTCGGGGAGTGGTTTCACTTCTGATGTTGCTGCGAATTTTGCCTATCAGTTTATCATCGAGACTGAGGCCCTGGCGCAGCACAACAAATAATACCACTCGCACATCATCGTCCCAGTACTGACCAATGCAGATGCTGTCCACTACCTCATCCAGCTTTTCCACCTGGCGATAAATTTCTGCGGTGCCAATGCGCACACCGCCCGGGTTTAATACCGCATCGGAACGGCCGTGAATAATCACTCCATTCTGAGCAGTGATCTCGCCGTAGTCTCCATGGGCCCAAATATTGGCATAGGTCTGGAAATAGGCACTCAGGTATTTTTTGTTCTCCGGGTCATTCCAAAAATAGATAGGTGCTGAGGGAAAAGGCTTAACGCACACCAGTTCGCCTTTTTGCTCAGTGACAGAGCGGCCCTGTTCATCCCATATTTCCACAGCCATACCCAGACCGCGACATTGAATTTGACCCTCCCAGACCGGCAGCGTGGGATTGCCCAGCACAAAGCAGGACAGAATATCTGTGCCCCCAGAGATAGAGGACAGACAGAGATCGGCTTTAATATCCCGGTAAACATACTGGAAACTTTCATGGGAGAGCGGAGAGCCAGTGGAGAGTATGGCCTTTAAACTTGCCAGTTGATGGCTTTCTCTGGGCACCACATGGGCCTTCTCCAGTGCGGCAATATATTTAGCGCTGGTGCCAAATATATTGATCTTCTCCTGCTCGGCCATATCAATCAGTGATCTGGGTTCCGGGTAAAAGGGCGAGCCATCAAACAGCACAATACTGGCTTCAGTGGCCAGGCCTGCCACCAGCCAGTTCCACATCATCCAGCCGCAGGTGGTGAAATAAAACAGCACATCATCTGGTTGTAGGTTGCTGTGTAGCTGCTGTTCTTTAAGCTGTTGAAGTAATGTGCCGCCTGCACCGTGAACAATACATTTAGGGGCGCCGGTGGTGCCTGAGGAATACATAATGTAGAGAGGGTGATCAAAGGGCAGCTGCTCAAATTGCAGTTTTGGAGTGTTTTCCTTTACCAGAAAATCGCCGTAATCCATTGCCTGAGGAATATCTGTTACTGCCTCGGTGACCTTTACCAAAACCAGCTGTTCTATAGAGTCTATTTTGGCGCAGATCTGTCCTATACGCTGAGTGGAATCTATGGTTTTACCATTGTAATAATAACCATCGCAGGCAAATAGCACCTTGGGTTCGATCTGACCAAAGCGATCCATTACCCCATTGATACCAAAGTCCGGCGAGCAGGACGACCAGATAGCGCCAATACTACTGGTGGCTAACATGGCCACAATAGTCTCTGGGACATTGGGCATAAAGCCCGCTACGCGATCACCTGCTGCTACCCCGGCACTGCGCAGTGCCGCGGCCAGCTGGGCCACTTGCGTATAGAGTTCTCTGTAGCTCAATGTGCGGCGGGCGCCATTTTCCAGGCGGGCAACTATGGCAGTTTTATCACTGCGATTGCGCAGCAGGTTCTCGGCAAAATTAAGCTTTGCACCCTCAAACCACTGGGCGCCGGGAAACCTATCGCCATGCTTTAGTACGCTGGTATAGGGCTGTGACGAGCGAATATCTGTGTAGTGCCATAGCTGCTCCCAAAACTGCTCTGGGCTGTCGATAGACCAGCGGTGTAGCTGCTCGTAATCACCAAAACTGAGGTTTAAGTTGGACTCAAGCTGCTGCTGAAATCGTCGCATATGACTGTTGTCGATTTGTTCAGCACTGGGCTGCCATAAAGCTTGCATGGTTGAGACTCATTAATGGGTAATTGACCTAGGTTGCCCTAGCTCTATAATTAACTCAAATAGTATTAAATGATTAATTAATTGATAAAATGGAATAATAATTTTACTGATGAATATTAGTGTTAAACAGTTGCGCGGTTTTGTCGCCATCGCTGAGGCGGGCAGTTTTGCCGAAGCCTGTGAGCATCTGCATCTCTCCCAGCCCGCACTCAGTGCCTCTATTCGCAAGATGGAAGAGTCGCTGGGGGGCCAGCTCTTTGCCCGTTCGACGCGCTCAGTGGTGTTAACGCCAGAGGGTGCAGAGTTTCTGCCCGTGGCTCGCCGTTTACTAATGGACTGGAATGAGGGCTTTGAGGATCTGCGCGGGCTATTTGCGCTGCAGAGGGGCAAGCTGAGTATCGCCGCCATGCCGTCCTTTGCCAGCAATTGCTTGCCCCGCACATTGGTGGCGCTTGTTCAGCGCTTTCCCAATATCAATATCAATGTACAGGATATTGTGATGGAGGAAGTGATCAGTGCGGTGCAGTCCGGGCGGGTAGAACTGGGTATTACCTTTGAGCCGGACAGTATGGATGGTCTTGATTTCCAGCCTCTATTTAATGATCGATTTATCGCCATTCTGCCCCCGCAGCACCATTTTGCAACAGATGCTGAGGTCGCCTTTGCTGACTTGCTAAGTTATACATTGGTATCTTTAAATCGCGGCTCCAGCACCAGGCGCTGGACTGATAATGCTATTGACGAGGCCGGCCGCAAACCGCCACATATCTTTGAAGCTTTTCAGCTGACCACGGTGGGCGCAATGGTCGCCGCAGGTGCTGGAGTGGCGGTGGTTCCAGCTCTCTGCCAGCAACAGATGGAGGCGCTTGGGGCTATCTGTGTACCTATATCCCATGGTGGCATAGAGCGCCAGGTGGGTATCTTCACCCGCCGCCGTCAGGCACTGTCCTCGCCAGCACAGAAGTTTGTTGAGTTGTTAATAGAGGCAAATACCCCAATGGCCTAGTCAGGCTATTGGCTATAAGATTCGGACTCTGACCTCAGCAAGCCATAACAGGTTTATGGCTGCTATTTTTCGAGGGCCAGCATATAGGTGGCTACAGCCATCTGGGTTTCAGCATCCAGATAGTTCTGTGCCGGCATAGGTGGGAAGTTATCGCGCTTTTTTACTGGCGCATTGATATATTCCACCAGTGCCTCAGGGTTGCCCGCATACATGGCTTGAATAACCTGTACAGAGGGCCCAATCAGTCGGCCTGTATAGCTGTGGCAGCCAGTGCAAACACCCAGATAGGCAATCTCACCGCGTTCCGACGGGTGAATCACGCGGCGATCGGCGCCGCCGGCCACCAGGTAGTTATCTATGCTGTCGGTGTTAGTGAAGTCGCAGTCCCCATAGTTGCCAATACCCACGGCTCTGTAGCGGTGGCGGTTGACTATGCAGCTGCCCTCGCTGGAGCCCACATGGACTATATCCACCAGGTCAGTGTGCAGTTCGGTCAGAGCTACGGCTTTAACTTCGGCGATGGTGTCGTAGCCATTGTTGAGCATGACATTGTCCAGAATCATGGTGCGATCGGAGTTGGGGTCCGATTCCACATCCATGGTAATGGTTGTGGCAAAGCTGTGGTCATTGACGATAATGCCGGCGGTTTTGTTGCCGGAAATAATATTGCCCTCAATAATGACATCGTCGGCGGCCATCACCAGAATCCCGGTGCCAGCTGGGATGCCAGAGACAATAGAGCCAGGCGCACCAAAGTTGGGGGTGTTGTTGTTCAGCACAAAGTTATTGCGAATAATCACATCTTCGGTGGTTTTAATCGGCAGGCCGGGGGTGACAAAGGCCAGAATACCGCCTGTATTATTGTGGGCATTGTTGTGTTCGACAATGGCATGGCGGCTGTTTTCAATTTCGATGCCAGCCACGCTGTCGAATACCTCATTGTAGGCCACATGAATATTGTCACTCATGCCTATATAGATGGCCGCATCTTCAATACCTGAAACCACATTGTGTTCCACCAGACCGTTGGTACCCAGCTGGGGGAATATGCCGTAGATGCCGGTATCTACAATCACATTGTTGCGAATCTCAAAATTATTGCCGGCCTGGCCCATAATGCCATTGCCTTTGTATTTGGTAATGCGGAAATTCTCGATCACCACATTGTTGCCAGAGTAGAGAATGGCATCGTTGAGTTTGCCCAGGCCATCCATTGTGGCGCGCTTGCCTTCCTGGATTACACCCAGCAGGTGAATATCGTCTTTATCTATATACACAGTCTCTGAATAGATGCCGGGCATAACTTGAATGGTGTCGCCAGGCTGAGCCGCTTCCATCGCAGCCTGAATAGAATCGCCATCCTTAACCAGATGAATCTGGCCCTGCTCGGTGCGCAGGGCGACCGCACCCTCAGCCTGCACAGCAGCTTGCGCTTCAGGCTGGTAGCCTCCGGAGTAACTGGCACCACCCATAGAGCTGGTGATAACCGGAGCAGTATTGTTATTACTGCCGAGAATCCAGCCGCCGGCAAAGATAATAATCACAAGTACGATTTTGATTTTATTATTCATTATTATTCTCCTGATCTACAGGTGAGATCATTTTTATTACATCAATCTTTAATGCAGCAGTCCCGAAGGTACTTGCTGGGGGATTTCAGGCATAAAGCTTTCATCGCTCAATGCGCCCATAAAATCTACTAACCGATTCAGCTCACTGGGGGTCAAATTGGGTTCGGATATATGCCAGTGCAGCAATAGCTCCTCGCCCTCAG
>Ga0102813_1001399_pt1 | contig 10713 bp, 9 predicted proteins | sample ColrivemetaGS725_FD_84512 | JGI IMG/M metagenome (GOLD analysis project Ga0102813, IMG submission 84512) | Estuarine microbial communities from the Columbia River estuary - Flood tide ETM metaG S.725 | ecosystem: Environmental > Aquatic > Marine > Intertidal zone > Estuary | place: USA: Columbia...
AAAGCTTGCGGAAGAATAATAAGACGCATCGACTGCGCATAATCTAAGCCCAAACTGCCCGCAGCCTCATATTGCCCCGCTGGCAAAGCGGCTAACCCGCCCCGAATAACCTCGGCAATATAGGCCGCCGAAAACAGCGTGATCATAATAATAACCCGCAAGATCAAATCAAAATTCGTTCCTGGCGGAAGAAAATACGCCAGAACAACATTGGCCACAAACAACAAGGTGATCAGCGGAACGCCTCGAATAAATTCGATGAACACAACGCAAATGGCCCGAATAACCGGCAAATTTGATTGCCGGCCCAAGGCGAGCAAAATCCCCAGCGGAACCGATAAAGACACGCAAACCGTTCCAAGAATGATGTTTAACATAAAGCCGCCCATATGGCGACTGGGCACTTCTTCAAGCGCGATGAAATTGCTGAGCGGGGCGCTCAGATAACCGCCCAAATACCAAATGAGTAGCGCCGTGACTGTTGCTGCGAAAAATCCCACCGCAAATTTTTGTTTGGCCGTAGCTTGAAAAACCTTATAGCCACCGACAAATCCAAGTAGTCCGACAAGGGGCACAACCACAGTTCCCCCCCAGATCAACCAATAGGCCAAAAACGGATAAATTACTGTTAAAACCAGCATCTTACGTGGCAGTTTTGAAAACAGCACAGGCGCGATCGAAATCAATAGCAAGATAAAACTTAAACCAGGGCGCCAATATTGTTCGCTTGGATATTTAAATCCAAAAATTAGCTGATGCCACCGCTCGGTCAATACAGAAAAACACCCCCCCCGCTTTCCATCCAGCACCGCATAACATTCCGCTATAGAAGAGGTGTTCCAAACGCCATTCATCATCCAAGGAATAAAACCAGAGGCAATTTTGTAAATGAAATACAGCGCCAGCACGGTGAGTATTGCATTAAACACGGATGAAAACAGGTTCTCGCGCAACCACTTCACCAAACCCGTTTGGCTTGCGGGTGGCGGTGAGGGTGACAGAGGCGTGTGGCGGACAAAGGCTGTGACTTGCTTGGTCATCTTATCGCCCCTTCAACTTAATCGAATTGTTATAGACATTCATAATCGCTGAAATACCCAGCGAGATCGTCAAATAAAACGCCATTAATAGTAAAATTGTTTCTATGGCGCGCCCTGTTTGGTTCAACGTAATACCGCCCAAAGTACCAGTAACATCCATATACCCCACGGCAATTGCCAGCGATGAGTTTTTGGTCAGGTTCAAATAATTTGAAATCAACGGCGGAATAATTACGCGCAGAGCTTGCGGCAGGATCACGAGGTTCATAATCCGCCCCGGTCTCAAACCAAGCGAGGCGGCTGCTTCGCTTTGGCCTTTTGACACCGCTTGAATGCCCGCTCTTACGTTTTCGGCAATAAACGCGCCGGTATAAATCGATAACGCGAACCAAAGTGATAATAAGGATCCGCGCGCCCAGATACCGCCTTTGAAATTAAACCCTTTCAATGCCGGGTATTCCAAACCAATCGGGTTTCCTAACAGAAAAAACATCGCCAGCGTTGGCACAAATAAAATAGCTAAGCTCGGCCAAAGCACGGGTAGAATAACCCCATGATCAAACAAAGTTTTGCGCGCGTATCTGCGATAAAAAAGAACCGCAATAAGCGATAAGATGAATGCAACAATTACTATCCAGCCTCCATCATATAAAACCGGCTTAGGCATATAGATCCCACGCCCCGTGAAGGCAAATGCATCAAACAGCATTGTCGCTTCTGGATTTTCACCGCGGAATGCACGCGGTTGCGGTAATGCTGCCAGAAAAACCGCATTAATTATCAAAATCCAGATTAGTACGGGAACATTCCGAAAGATCTCAACATAGACCGCCATAATTTTAGCCACGATCCAATTATTAGAAAGGCGCAAAATACCGGCAAACACACCAAAAATAGTAGCCATTAAACATCCAAGAAATGCGACCAGTAAAGTATTCAAAACACCAACCACGGATGCCCGCCAATGCGTCGATTGACTATTATATTCGATCAAACGCTGGTTGATATCATAGCCCGCCGGCTCGCCCAAGAAACTATAGGAAATATTCAACCCAGCCGCAGCTAAGTTCTGCATCAAGTTCCATCCCAGAAACGCCATCAAGCAAATCAGCACCATCAACGCAAGAAATTGAAAAGTATATGACCGATAACGCTTGTCGTTTATCAGCATTGATAGACGGAATTCGGACACGTCCGCTTGGGCAGAAAGTGACATAAAGGAGGTTCCAGACTTTTTCTAAAATAACGGCGCTTATCTCGCGCAATTTTGGAAATAAATCAATAAAAAAAGGGCGCTACAAAAAGCGCCCTTTTTATCTTTAACTTAACGGAAAGGTGGTGAGTAGATCAAACCACCATCTGTCCACTTGCTGTTAAGTCCACGTGCTAAGCCAATGATAGTTGCAGCACCGATGTTGTTTTCAAACACTTCACCATAATTGCCGCCTACCATGATCGCCCGGTGAGCCCACTCAGCATCCAGACCCAACATTTCGCCCAGATTGCCTTCTGTACCCAACAGACGATTTATTTCTGGATTATTTGTACCAGCAGCCATTTCTGACATGTTGGCAGTTGTTACTCCCAACTCCTCGGCTGTAATCAACGCATTTAAAGTCCAGCGTACGATATCACCCCAGTTGTTATCGCCGTGGCGAACAAGGGGGCCCAAAGGCTCTTTTGAAATGATTTCTGGCAGAACCATGTGGTCGCCAGGTGCTTCAAAGTTGGCCCGGTTAGCCGCCAAAGCAGACGCGTCTGTTGTGTAAACATCACATGCACCGGCAAGGTACTGAGCGATCGCTTCTGAACCCGTCTCAATCGGCACAGGCTCGTAGCTCATGCTGTTTGAACGGAAGAAATCTGCCAAGTTCAATTCAGTGGTTGTGCCAGTTTGAATGCAGACTGTCGCTCCATCAAGCTCAGTTGCAGAAGCAACGCCCAGCGCTTTTGGAACCATAAAGCCTTGACCATCATAGTAGTTAACGCCTGTAAATTCAAACTTCAGATCCACATCGCGGCTGAATGTCCACGTTGTGTTCCGCGCCAGCATATCGATCTCGCCAGAGGCTAAGGCTGTAAAACGTGTCTTACCCGTTGTTGGAACAAACTCAACAGCATTGCCATCACCCAAAACAGCCGCGGCAACTGCGCGACAAACTGCTACATCGAAACCCTGCCAAACACCATCGGCATCGGGCTGTGCAAAACCAGGTACACCTGTTGATACACCACAATTTAAAGTACCACGTGCTTTCACGTCATCCGCTGTGCCCGCAAATACGCTGCCAGCAGACATCGCTGCTAGGGTAACTGCGCCTAAAACTAAGGATTTTTTCATCTTTACCTCTTTCTGATGGTTGTCCCAAACTGGGACTTCTGATTAGAACGATCTGTCTAACCTAACAAACTAACCTGCGCCAAAGGCCCAAGTGATTCCGCAGTGTGACCAATTTTTTACATTATCGTCAAGCAATCTATCACCAAAACCATGATTTGAATTGGCTGAAAGCTCTATCATCCACTGGTGTGACCTACTTTTCAACCACAGCGTGTAAAAAAATCATATGCAGCGAGAAAATCTGACTTTTTCAGCGCGGCATGCGCCGCAGCCTCCTCATCGATTCCCCATTGTTCTTCCTGCCAAATTTCATCAAGCCGGCATAATTCCCACGCTTGCTCAGGCTTAAGATGACCTTCTATAACCGCCAAAGCCGCAACCAAACTGCCGGGAAATGTAACCAGATCATGAAAAGCGGTTAACTGAAACGCTGAAAGACGCTGCATCGGCGCTGCCAAGTTCAAAACGGACTCTGCCGCTTGCGCCAGATAGGTCACCCCCGATGTGCTGTGTAAAATCGCACCATATGTTTGCCCTGCCCACTCTAGCAATGGATCCCAGGCCTCCGCTTGTCGCGCGTTTAGCTCGGCCGGCTGCGCCGCGCGATAGCAGAGTAAATCGGTTTCACCATAAGCCGCCAACATGTTCAAAACATCTTGGAATTGGCGCGTCACCTTATCCAAAGCGGCATTGGCGCGGCGGGTATAGGGCATGGTTTCAGGGCGAACAGTTTCAACCTGCGCGCGCCACTCTGCGGCAACCGCCTCGGCCAAAGCCTTCGTGGGCAACGCCAAAAGCGTTTTTGCCGGAGTTTTTACCAAGCGGCCATCGAGCAAGACCGTATAGCCAAGCTCTTGTTGCGCAATTTCAACTTGCGTCCAGAATCGTTTTTGCTGCCAATCAGCCATGACCTATGCTTTCATTATTTGAGAAATGAGGCCCGGCAACTCAGACACCGTATGGGCAATATGCGTACAACCAGAAAGCTGATGCGCCTCGTGATATCCCCATGTCACACCAATCGTGTGCATACCCGCTGCGCGCGCCATATCTCTATCATAACTGGTATCCCCAATCATCACGGCACGGCGCGCCTCAATTCCGGTCTCCAATAGAGCCTGATGCAACATGCTCGGATGCGGTTTTGAGGGGTGCTCATCTGCAGTTTGCGTGGTGAGGAAATAAGAGTGCAATCCGCCTGCCTCGAGCAAGGCGTTCAAGCCACGGCGCGAATTTCCCGTTGCCACCCCCAAAATAAACCGCGGATCCTGGTGAAACTGCCGCAAAAGGGGTAGGATCCCCGCATAAAAGCCCGGATCTGGTTGGTCTGCGCGCTGCCCGGCAAAATACTCTTTAAACGCTTTTTCTGCCAAATCACGTTCCCCATGATCGACCTGCGGCACCAAGCGATAAAACACCTCTGGCAGCGAAAGCCCGACGCAAGACAAAACATCTTGGCGCGGCGGCATTGGGCGCCTGAGCGTGGAAAAGGCGTGGGCCATCGCACCGATAATATGCGCTTGGCTATCCACAAGCGTGCCATCGACATCCAAAACAATCAAAAACGGCGCCAAACCCTACCCCACAAAATCTTCAAACGGATCGTCTTCGATATCATGCGTGTCCCATTGAAACGTATCCCACGTGCGCTGCATATGTTCGCTTAACTCAGCCGTAAAACTGATTGGTTTTTTATGAACAGGGTGTTCAATGCGCAAAAAGCGCGCGTGCAGATGCAGCTTACGGCTGATATCGCCGCCCAATTGAGCACCCCAGCCATCGCCTAAATTATCCTGGCTAGATCCTCCATATTTTCCATCGCCAATAATGGGATGGCCGATTTCCGCCATATGCGCACGCAATTGATGCGTGCGGCCGGTGATCGGTGCCAGAGCTACCCATGCGCCGCGTTTAGCCAAAGCACTGAGGACACGATAATCGGTTAAAGCGCGTTTCGCGCCCTCAACAGAAGACACATCACGTGGATGAACGCAGTGCATTTTTTCGCCCGCACCTTTGGCGCCATGACCCATAGATTTCACCAATCCATATTTGATAGTGCCCGATTTGGGCGCAGGCACCCCGGCCACTGCCGCCCAGTAAATTTTACGCGTCTCACGATGTCGAAACGCTTCCGTTAACGCGCTGGCAGCCGCGCGATGACGCGCCAGAACCAAAATGCCCGAGGTATCCTTATCTAAGCGATGCACCAAGCGTGGCTTCTCATCATGGCCAAAGCGCAACGCATCGGCCAACCCATCCACGTGGCGAGTTTGTTTGCTTCCCCCTTGCGTGGCCAGCCCCGGTGGTTTGTTCAAAACGATGATATGATCATCTTTATACAGAACAGCATTTTGTATCATCCGAGCATCTTGCGGGCTCACGCTGCGCGCAACCACGGCCCTCGGCTTCAAATCACTATCGGTTAGGGGAGGGATGCGGATCTCTTGGCCGGCCGCGATACGCGTCGAGGCTTTGCAGCGCTTACCATCAACGCGCAGCTCCCCTTTTCGGCACATCTGTTCGATGCGTGCTTGCCCCAATTGCGGAAAGCAATGGCGCAACCAGCGATCTAACCTTTGATCAACGCTGCCTTCCTCAACCGTTAGTTTTTGTACTCCGCTCATGCCGATACCGCTCGCATTGCTATAAACCCAAGAAAAACCGCCGCCAAAGCGCCTAGAACGCTGCCACATAGATAGGCAAGCGCAAATCCGAACCGCCCCATATCCAAAAGCTTCAGCAAATCCAACGAAAACGCGGAAAACGTGGTGAAGCCTCCAAAAATGCCCGCCATCAAAAACAGGGGTGCGATCTCACTCAACCGACCGGCGAAATAGGCAAAGGCCAGCCCCATCAAGAACGATCCGATCACGTTCACGCTCAGCGTGCCATAGGGAAACGCCACCATCTGCACCAAACAAAAACGCAAAAGCGCGCCAATGCCGCCGCCACAAGCCACAAGAAGATAAACCATAGTCGTGCTCATCCGCTCTGCTCGCGCCAATGTCAAGCCAAAGCCGGATCACCGATCATCACGCCGACGCGCTCTTAATTTATCAAAATAAGCAATACGCTTTATCAGATCGCGTTCAAACCCCCGCTCAACCGGTTCATAAAACCGCAGCCGTCCAAATCCTTCTGGAAAATAATCCTGCCCAGAGAACCCATCAGGAGCGTCATGATCATAAGCATACTCGGCGCCATAGCCTTGATCTTTCATCAACCCCGTCGGGGCGTTCAAAATATGCTTTGGAGGGGGCAGCGATCCGCCGCGCGAGGCGGCGCGGCGGGCGGCTTTATAAGCGCTATAAATCGCGTTCGATTTAGGCGCCAACGCCAGATAAGCCACCGCTTGCGCAAGCGCCAGCTCACCTTCCGGGCTGCCCAATCGCTCGTAACTTTGCCAGGCCTCAAGGCAGATCCGTTGCGCATCCGGATCTGCCAAACCAATATCTTCGATCGCCATTCGCAATATGCGCCGCCCCAGATAACGTGGGTCCTCGCCCCCCTCGAGCATGCGTGCCAGCCAATATAACGCCGCATCCGGATCAGAGCCGCGCACGGATTTGTGCAAAGCCGAAATCAAATTATAATGGCCATCGCCCGATTTATCATATTGCGAAGCGCGGCGGCTAAGACGCTTTGCCAAACCTTCTGCGCTGACCTGCGCCGCATCCGGCCATGACAACGTTTGTTCGACCAAGTTTAACAACATCCGGCCATCCCCATCGGCCATCGTAATCAACAACTCTTTCGCCTCAAAGGTTAAAGGCAAGTCACGGTTCAAAACCGCCTCAGCCCGCACCATCAATTGCATCAGATCAGAATCCGCCAAGCGCGTCAGCACCAACACTTGCGCGCGCGATAAAAGCGCTGCGTTCAGCTCAAACGACGGGTTCTCGGTACTGGCCCCCACCAATAAAATTGAACCATCTTCAATATAGGGTAAAAACCCATCTTGCTGCGCGCGGTTAAACCGATGGATCTCATCCACAAATAATAAAGTTCCGCGACCATTTTTATGCCGCAAACGCGCCGCTTCAAAACATTTTTTCAAATCTGCAACGCCCGAAAAAATCGCGCTGATTTGTTCAAAGAAAAGATCCGTATGATCGGCCAACAACCGGGCTAATGTGGTTTTTCCCACGCCAGGCGGCCCCCAGAAAATTACCGACGTCAACTGTCCGGAGGCAAGCATCGCCCCCAAGGGTGCATCCGGCGCCAATAACTGCGCCTGCCCAATCACCTCATCAACGGTTTTTGGGCGTAATCGCTCAGCCAAAGGAACCGGCCCCTGCGCCGCATCTGCATCGCTGGAAAAAAGGTCGCTCATAACCGAAACCGCAACGCCAAGCGCCGCGCTCCGCGCAGAACAACGATTTCACCCCGGCCATTGGTCGCTCTTAATCTTCGGTCAATATCTTGAAGCTGTTCCAGCGGCTCTCCGTTCACCGCAAGGATCACATCACCAACCCGCAATCCAATCCGCGCGCCCAATGGCCCAGTGTCTAAAATAACAAAGCCAAAGCTGGTCCAGCTTAATTTATAACGCTCTTGAATAGCAGGATTTATCGTGCTGATTCTAAGCCCTGATAAAATACTGTTTCCAGACAACACAGTTTCAATCGCTGGCGGGATATTTGGCGCGGCGGATAATTCAACCGTGATCACACGGGCACGACCGTCGCGTAGGCGCGTTATTTCAGCAAATGCGCCCAAGCCTGTTACGGACAATCGATAAAGCATCTCTTCTGGTGTGGTCACTGCAGCACCATTCACATCCTTGACAATATCACCAATCTGAAACCCTGCTGCGCGAAATGGGCTTTGCGGATGTAACTCGGTCAGTAAAATACCTTCATAGGGGCGCAAGCCAAGCGTATCGCTGATATCCGAGGTGAGTGTTTGGGCCTTTAATCCCGCCCAAGGCCGCTGAAACGATGACGCGCCAGCTCGTGCTTGCGCCACAAATTGTTCAACCAAACTGGCCGGGATTGCAAAGCCGATACCGTTTGAACCACCTGAGCGCGTTAGTATCGAGGTGTTAATGCCGATGAGACGCCCCTGCATATCAACCAAGGCTCCACCAGAGTTTCCTGGATTAATGGGCGCATCTGTTTGAATAAAATAACCGCGCTGATTGCCAATGGCTGCGCCCGAGCGTGCCAATCCAGAAATAATCCCGCTACTGACTGTTTGGCCCACGCCGAACGGATTTCCAATCGCCAGCGCCAATTCACCAACCTCAACCGTTTCACTTTCTCGCAGCGTCAAAAACGGCAAAACTGGCGCTGCAAGCAATTGCAAAACGGCCAAATCCGCGTCTTCGTCGCTTAACAAAACCTGCGCCTGATATTCACGCCAGTCCTGCAAAACTACGCGGATTGAAGTTGCTTGGGCCACAACGTGATAATTCGATACGATCAAACCATCGCTCGACACCAACACACCAGATCCCAAGGAGTTTTCAATTCGAGGCCGCTGCGCACCAAAGTTTTGAAAAAAATTGCCAAAAAAGGGATCATCTGCAAACGGGCTGTGCGCGCGCCTATCCACCTGACGCTGCGCATAAATATTCACCACAGCCGGCGCGGCAGATTTCACCAATGGCACAAAGCTAAAGGTCATGTCTGCGCGCGATTGAGGCACCCTGTCACCCGCAGTCAGGGGCAGCGCCACCCCGATCGCAAAGAGCCAAAGTAAAATCGCAAAACGCATTTTTGAACCTTTTAAACAGCCGGCCCTGAAGATATGCGCAAGCGCCAAGGAATTTACAAGATATCTTCTGAAAAACAAAAACCCCCGGCCAAGAGACCGGGGGCAATTCATGTTCTCAATCGCGCGACGTTTAGTCCTGAGCGGCTTCCTCGGCCGCAACGCGGGCTTTGTCCGCCGCGCCTTTTGCATCGACATCACGATCTACAAATTCGATAATTGCCATTGGGGCCATATCGCCATAGCGAAAGCCAGCTTTCATAATCCGAACATAGCCGCCTTGGCGCTCTTTGTAGCGCGGGCCTAAAATATCAAAAAGCTTGGTGACATATTGGTCTTCTTTCAACTGCGCGGCAGCTTGACGGCGCGCGTGCAGATCACCCCGTTTGCCCAATGTGATCAATTTTTCAACGATCGGACGCAGTTCTTTAGCTTTTGGAACCGTGGTTTTGATCTGCTCATGTTCAATAAGCGATCCTGCCATATTCGCCCAAAGCGCTTTACGGTGTTCGTGAGTCCGGTTTAACCGGCGGTAACCTTTTGCATGACGCATGTTTCATCTCCTATATTTTTGCTTTGTCTGGCAGCCGATGCGTGTCAGCCACTCTCCTTGGGGCAGATGCCCTGCTTTCCCCGCACAAAGCGGGCATTTAAAAGGGCGGGCGCGACACCCGCCCTATTCTTAAAAATTATCTTCGAATTTCTTTGCCAGATCTTCGATATTATCCGGTGGCCAATCTTCGACATCCATCCCAAGATGCAAGCCCATACCAGACAGCACTTCTTTAATCTCGTTCAGCGATTTGCGGCCGAAATTAGGCGTCCGCAACATCTCGGCTTCCGTCTTCTGGATCAGATCACCGATGTAAACGATGTTATCATTTTTCAAGCAATTTGCCGAGCGCACCGACAATTCAAGCTCATCCACTTTCTTCAACAGCAGCGGGTTAAACTCAAGACTGTCTTCATCTTCATTGCGACCTGCGGATTCTGGTTCATCAAAATTCACGAAGATCGACAATTGATCCTGCATAATACGCGCAGCATAGGCCACCGCATCATCCGGCGTCAAAGAGCCATCTGTTTCAACTTTTAAGGTCAATTTATCATAATCAAGCACTTGGCCCTCACGGGTTGGCTGCACATCATATGATACTTTTTTGATCGGCGAATAAATCGCATCAATTGGGATAAGGCCGATCGGTGCATCTTCCATTTTATTTTTATCCGCAGAGACATAGCCTTTGCCGGTGTTCACCGTCAGCTCCATAAACAAGTCTGCCCCATCATCTAAATGACAGATCACATGCGACTTGTTCAAGATTTCGATACCTGCGCTGTCAGAAATATCGGCAGCGGTGACTACACCGGGGCCTTTTGCACTGATCGACAGGCGCTTGGGACCTTCAACTTCCATCTTCAAGGCCACGCCTTTGAGGTTCAACACGATATCGGTTACGTCTTCGCGTACACCGGCAACCGAAGAAAACTCATGCAGCACTTTATCGATTTGTACGCTTGAAATCGCAGCACCTTGCAGCGAGCTCATCAAAACACGGCGCAACGCGTTGCCCAATGTCAATCCAAAACCGCGTTCCAATGGTTCTGCAACCA
>Ga0102813_1001413_pt1 | contig 10625 bp, 9 predicted proteins | sample ColrivemetaGS725_FD_84512 | JGI IMG/M metagenome (GOLD analysis project Ga0102813, IMG submission 84512) | Estuarine microbial communities from the Columbia River estuary - Flood tide ETM metaG S.725 | ecosystem: Environmental > Aquatic > Marine > Intertidal zone > Estuary | place: USA: Columbia...
ATTTTACATTAATCTTAGCATTCATACTCTCATCTATTCTACCATTCATAAAACCACTTATAGGTGCTGCAAGTGTTGTAGCCTTCTCTCTGTGGGCATTAATATGAAGTTTATATGACTTATTTTCCATCTCTATTTTTACATTTTTTTTACTAATCTCACAAGAATTAACTTTAGTTCCGTTATAAGTTGTAAACTCAATAAGCTTATTGTCAATTGACACTCCTGCTATGTGTCCAATAAATGAACTTTTAAGCCACGGGATAATAGCGATAGAGGATTTAATAGAAATGTTTGGTTTAGAAAAATGATTGCTTTGCATCCAAATGTATGCTTTAGGAAAAGAGTGTCCCCAATCTTTCTCCATATATCCTTTGCCTCCATCAAAAGAAATATCAATTCCATTGTGATTAACATCACCTGAGATGCTGTGATTCATACTTAGAATACCATGATAACATTCCATAAAAGGAACAAAAGAATAAGGACCCATAATTCCTGGAGAAAAGAAACTATTAGACCAAGGATATTGATTTGTAAATACAAGTTGACCTTTTAGGTTAGGTAAATCAAGAGAAACTTTATCATAAGTAAAAATATTATTACCTATTGAAAGATTATGTTCTTTTGGAGTAGGCAAAAACATATTAGAATCAAATTTATGGTATACAGCTTCGTGATTTTTACCGTCTAAAACTTGAATAAAAGACTGTTTATTACCATGTTCGTCCATAGCAATACCTGGGATAATTGCAAAAGCATTATTTTGATCTTTTGATACAATCTTATAGTACCAACCTTCGAAGTATCTTTTAGTCTTACCCCACCCATGATAAACATGTGGATTCCAAATTGCATGAAGTCTATTTAATTGATTCAATTTCTATATATTTAACTTAAGTTATAAAAAGATTCAAATAAATATGAATTTTAAAACAAAAAAACCTACTCTTTTACTGGTTGATGTTCAGAAAGCTTTTTTAGATAAAGATTATCCTGGAATTAAGAGAAATAATCCTGAAGCAGAGTTTGTTTGCGGTAAAATACTTGGAATATGGAGAAAAAAGAAATTCCCTATTATACATGTAAGGCATAGTTCTGATAGTGTTGAATCTAAATTACATGAATCTAATACTGGATTTGAATTTAATGATTATGTTACACCTAAAGGTGATGAAATTGTATTAAAAAAAAATGTAAATAGTGCTTTTATTGGTACTGATTTAAAATCAATTCTAGACAAATATAATACAGAGACACTTATTATAGTTGGGATGACAACAAATCATTGTATTTCAACAACAGTAAGGATGTCTGGTAATTTAGGTTTTGAAACTTATTTAATTTCAGATTCTACAGCCTGTTATAATACAAAAGGGATAAACGGTGAAATAATTGATTGTGAAGTGATTTATCAAGCAGCTCTTGCTAGTTTAAATGAAGAGTTTGCTTCTGTTATTAACTCAGAAGAGTTAATAAATTTAATTGAATAACATATATATCAAAAATAAATACTACACATATCTCATAGTTTTAATTCTTGCAGCAGAATCAATTTATATTCTGCCTTATGTATTGGCTAGAGTTTTTAGACCAACATTTTTAGATGTATTCAATCTTACAAACCTTGAATTAGGCACACTTTTTTCAACATATGGTATTGTGGCATTTTTATCATATTTATATGGTGGAATATTAGCTGATAGATATTCTCCAAGGAAATTACTCTCTATTTCTTTAATACTGACATCATTTGGTGGGGCTATTATGATGACTTATCCATCATACCTAGTAATGCAGTTATTATTTGCGTATTGGGGATTTACTACTGTATTTCTATTTTGGGCTCCCATGATAAAAGCTACAAGAATGATAGGGGGACAAAAAAAACAGGGTAAGACGTTTAGTTTTCTTGATGGGGGAAGAGGAATCGTAGCATCTTCAATTGGAGTAATTGGAGTAATTATTTTTTCAATACTAATTACAACAGATATATCGACAGCTAATATTGAAGACAAACAAAATGCATTTAAATATGTAATTGCTGTTTCGTCTATAATTGTTTTTTTATGTGGTTTAGTTGTTTACTCATTTTTAAAAGTTGACATTTCTGATGATGAAAAAATTGGTGATTTCAAAAACATGAAAAAGCTTCTAAAATCAAAATCTATATTCCTAATTTCACTAATTATACTTTGTGCTTATATGGGATATAAAATTACTGACATTTACTCCCTTTATGCTTCTGAAGTGATGATGTATGATCAAATTAATGCAGCAAAAATTGGTGCTTACCAGCAATATCTAAGACCTATAGTTTGTATATCAGTTGGTTTATTTTCTGATAAGACAGGTAATATTAATAATATATTTTTTGGTTTTATAATTATGTTAATAGGATCTATAATATTTGCTAGTGGAATAGTTAGCTCATCTGTTAATATATTATTCATTATCTCCTTAATTATTGTTGCTACTGGAACTTATGCAATTAGAGGACTGTATTTTTCTATTCTAAATGATGGTGATATACCTGTGGCATTATCTGGAACTGCAATTGGTATTGTTTCAATTATAGGATACTCTCCAGATATATTTGCAACTCCACTTTATGGTTATTTATTAGATACATATCCAGGAATTCAGGGTCATCAATTTATATATATGATTCTTGGAGTGTTTTCATTAATTGGATTATACACAACTTTAAAGTTTAAAAAACTTATAAAGTAGTCTTATAAAGAAATATTGCTAAATTTATAGCTAATCTAAAATCAAATTTAAATGAAAAAATTATTAATATTATTGTCAATTTTTATGATCTCAACATCTTGCGAAACTCCTGAATCTTCTCAGGTAATTGGATTTAGCATTAATAATGATGGTGAAAGGTCGGATATTACTATAGAGGCTGATATTACAGATATATGGCTTGAATATATAGATGCTCATAATGATAGAGATTATGTCAAAATAGCTGAAATGAATTCAGAAGATATTAAGGTATGGGGGCCAGCTGGTCAGTATATAGAAGGAAAAGAAGCTCATGTTGAGTTTGTCAAAGAATGGGTTCAGGCTACCAATGTAAAATGGACTCCTCAATGGTTTATTAATAATAGTGGTGAAAATCCTGATTCATCTGAAGTGAATAATTATATAACTTCAGGTCACCAAATGACGTTTACTATTGATGGTGTAGAAACTATTTTTTATCAAGTTCATGATGCTGTTATTCGTGATGGAAAGATTATAAACTTTAATGTATACGAACAGCAAAGAGCTGTTTCTGAGTAATAAACTAAAGACCTCTTCGGAGGTCTTTTTTATTCTATTCTACCAAAAAAAGTTCTTCTGGATTGCTCAGAAAGAGATATACCTGTAGTTTCATTATAATTAAAGGTCACTAACACTCTTTCGCCCTCTTCTACAGAAGTAACTTGATGAATAGACTTATTCCCTTTAAAGATCATTAGATCTCCTTCAATACTATTTACTGTAGTCCCTTGAACTTTTTTATCTAGTATTTTTTCTACAAAATCATAATCTTCTTTGTTCTCTTTATATCTAATGTCATTGAAAAACTCATAAACACCGCCTTTAGAACAATTTTTAACTAATAAGGTTATAGTAAAATCTGAATTATCAAAATGCCAACCTAAGGCATCCCCTTTATCATAATAATTAATATTAATACTAGAAAGATCATCTTCATAAGGGTGTAATTCATCCTTATTTAGTAAGTCTAAAAAAAAAGATTTAATAATTGATGAGTCATATATTTTTTGAAGAATTGAATTTTTTGGAATTAAATCATTAGGAATACATTTTTTTGTAGTACTCATAATTCTATTCCGTGAGCTATTCTCAGGAAAACTATCATCATATTCAGAAATATAAACATTATATTCAGATGAGCTTCTAAATGCACTTTCTTTAAGATCACTTGCCTCTTTTTGAAGAAGGTTCAAGCCAGAATTACTTATAAATGATTTAAAAATTAGTATTCCATTTTTTTCTAGAGATTCCCTGTAGTTGGAACCTTTAGTAAAGAATTCATCATTATAAGTACTTCCTAAAATAAATTTTAAATCAGAATCAAGCATTTGTTAAATTTTTATACATTGATAACTATAACAAATATATTTTAAATAGTTACATCATTAGTCAATTGAAAGATCTTTATTATACCGTTTTAATCTTAGCATCAATATCATTAAACATATTAGCATTAATGATGGTTTCTGGACTAGTTGATGAGTTTATTAGTCCATTTATTCCATTAATCATTGGGTTTCTACTATTTTTGTTTCCAGCTATTAAATATTTTACCAAAAAATGAAAAAACTATTATTGCTTATTTTATTTTGTTCATATATTAACTCTGCTGTATCTCAAAAATATTATGACAGTAATGATTTAAAATATTATCTAGATTTTTCTAATAAAACTGCAAATCTTAAGTTTCAAGACTATAAAATAAACGGCCCATTAGAGGTAGTTAAATCCTTTTATGGAAATACTTACACAATTATAAAAGGAGACAGTATTCATTGGATACTTCAACAAAGCATAATGAAAAATAAACACCTCTCCTACCTAATAATAAAAGGGGAATATAAAGATATAATCAAACTTGCAAAAAGAGAGTCTTTAGGAAAAAAGTTAGAAATAATTACCTCTGATAGAATTTTCTCAGGTTATTTCATGGACTATTTCAATTTTGTTAATGAGGATGAGTATGTAAAAATTAATAGAGATAGGTTAATTGGAGATTACTTAAAAGATGAAGGTCTGATTGGTGATTATAATATCAAGATATATAGAAATAATGGTGTTAATTATTTTGATCTAGATATAGAAGGAGTAATAAAATTATCAAGAAAAGAGGTTGTAATAGAAACAAATCTTCCAACATTAACAAGATTTGTTGGTATTTATGATGCTGATTTAAATACTAATATTGAGTTTATAAAAAGAGGGATTGTCTCTGGTAGAATATTTTTAAAGAATAAAGCGATTTTCTCTTTGAGTTTAGATTTAGAAAAGAAAATTGGTACCCTAACCACACTAGAGGTTACTGTTAACGATGAAAATGTGGAATTAAACAAAAGAAAGACTACTACTTTCTTAATAAAAGATTAAAATGAGAGATTTTCTAAACTATGGAAGCTCAATTGACATTAAAGTTCTAATTTTCACAGTGTTATTTATTGTTATTTGGAAATTATTTATCAATAAAAAAATTAAAAAATGAAAAATCCTGTAAAATATATCAGCTCTATAATTTTAATAATTCTTCTTTTAATGCTGGTAATCAACATCTTCACTTTTTAAAATCAATAATTATTATTTAGAATTATTCTAAGTAATAATTATTTAATAATATTGTAACCATAACAATTAAACAAACAAAATGAAAAAAATTACAATTACATTTTTATTAATTCTATTTGTATCATCATTAAGTGCTCAAGTTGGGCAAGCAAGAATTCTTGAAGTTAAAGATGGTCATATGGACAAGTTTATGTCTGGAGTTGCAAAAAAGACTCAGATGTATAACAACAGTGAAGACTCTGAAAAATTCTATACATTTCAAATATTAACAGGACCTAATGCAACTGACTTTATAAGAGTTAGATGGATGGAATCAATTAATGAATTAGATAATCCAGTTGATGCAGATGAATTAGCATATTGGAATAAAAATGCAAGACCTCACTACACTGAAGGTGCTGCAAGAATATGGTCAAGAAATGCAAATTTATCTCATGTTCCCGAAGAATCAGGAAACACTAATTTAAGAAGAGTTATTTATTATAACTATAAAGACTCTGGAGAACAAGATTTTTGGAGATTTCGTCAAAGAGTAAAAAAGGCAATGGTGGAAAGTGGATATGGATCTGCAATGAATGTTCTTGGATGTGCATCTGGATGTAACGGTAATTGGGTTCAAGTTAGATTTCACCATGATGGATATGCAGGTCAGTCTGCTGATTATGGAGAACCACTTCAAGCTATGATTGAAAAATACAATGAGCTTTATGGAAATGATGCTTATGAACAAGATTCAGATAAAGTTGATGCAACTTTAATGCCTGAAGGAAGAAGAATTAGACATTTAATGTTAATGCCAGAAATGAGTAGCAGTTGGTAAGATTAAATTTATCTACATAATATGAAAAAGACCTCCTAGTGAGGTCTTTTTTTTTATATTTAACACAATGCTGAAGATTGCGTTTAATGATAACTACATATATCCTCTAGAAGAGAATCATAGATTCCCTATGATTAAATATGAATTAATTCCAGAGCAACTTATTCGAGAAAACACCTGTACTAGTGATAATTTTTTTAAACCAAATAGAATTGACAAGAATATAGTTTTACTAACTCACGAAGTTGAATATTTTAAACGATTTACATCCCTTAATTTATCTAAAAAAGAAATACGAGAAATTGGATTTCCATTAAGCAAAGAATTAGTTGAAAGGGAAATGGAAATTGCACAAGGGACTATTAAAGGTGTTCACTACTCAATTAAGAATGGAATATCAATGAATATTGCAGGTGGAACTCATCATGCTTTCTACAACCGAGGAGAAGCTTTTTGTATGTTAAATGATCAAGCTATAGGAGCAAATTATCTTTTAAATGAACAACTAGCAAAAAAAATTATGATTATTGACCTTGATGTTCATCAAGGAAATGGAACTGCATCACTATTCAGTTCAAATCCTAATGTATTTACACTTTCTTTTCATGGAAAGAAAAACTATCCTTTTAGAAAGGAAATAAGTGATTTAGACATTGAGTTTAATGATAATGCTAAGGATGATGAATATCTTAATAAATTAAAAGAAACTATCCCTAGAGTGCTTAATGAATTTCAACCAGATTTCATTTTTTATCTTTCAGGTGTTGATGTTTTAGAAAATGATAAACTTGGAAGATTATCACTATCAATAGAAGGTTGTAAGAAAAGAGATAAGTATATTCTAGAAATGTGTCATAAAAATTCAATTCCTGTGCAAGTTTCAATGGGAGGAGGTTATTCTTTGATACTAAAGAATATTATTGAAGCTCATTCAAATACTTTTAGATTAGCTCAAGAGATATATTTTTAATAATTTAGGAAGAACAACATCATTATGAAAAAACTAATCCTAGTATTAATTACTTCCATTCTCTATTCCTGTACTGATTCATTTCAAATTCAAGGAATAACTGATGAGGTCGAAGTCCTTAGAGATAATTATGGCATAAATCATATTTATGCTAATAATCAAGATGACATGTTTTTTATGCAAGGATACCTAGCAGCTAAGGACAGATTATTTCAATTTGAAATTTGGAGAAGACAAGCTACTGGTACTGTTTCAGAAGTTTTTGGAGAAGAAGAGATAGATAGAGATATAGGTACTAGGTTATTTAAATTTAGAGGTGATATAAAGGATGAACTTAATCACTATCATAAAGATGGTTTTAAAATTGTATCATCATTTGTTTCAGGAGTTAATAAATATATAGAAGAGGTGAATAGTAACCCTGAACTTTTACCCATTGAATTTAAAGTTTTAGGTATAAAGCCTGATATATGGACAAATGAGGTTGTAATTTCTAGACATCAAGGATTACTGGGTAATATTGACCAAGAACTGAACATAGGAAGAGCAGTATCTCTTATTGGTGAAAAGAAGGTTAAAGAACTTATGTGGTTTCATCCAAAAGAACCCTCATTAAAGCTTGATAAAACAATTACATATGATGATTTAAAACAGGATATTCTTAGACTATATAATGCTTACAGGGAACCTATAAAATTTAAAGGTGAATATGTGTTAGACAAATACAGATCAAAAGATCTTATGGCAAATGTTGATGAATCTAATTTAATTAGTGATGAATATTCAATAGGAAGTAATAACTGGGCATTGTCAGGGAATAAATCGTTTAACGGTTTTCCTATTCTTGCAAATGATCCTCATAGATCACTGTCAAATCCATCTTTAAGATACATGGCACATTTAGTTGCTCCAGGATGGAATGTTATTGGAGGAGGTGAACCAGAGATTCCAGGTATTTCAATTGGACATAATGGTATAGGCGCATGGGGATTAACAGTTTTTAGAACTGATGCAGAAGATTTATATGTCTATGAATTAAACCCATCTAATCTCAATCAATATAGACATAATGGACAATGGAAAGAGTTTAATAAAATCAATGAAACTATAAAAGTCAAGAACAAATCTGATATTGATGTTGAATTACTTTATTCAGTTCATGGACCAGTAACATTAGTTGATAAAAATAGAAATAAAGCATATGCTATAAAAAATGGATGGTCTGAAATTGGTGGCTCACCTTATCTAGCTTCTTTAAGAATGGACCAAGCAAAAAACTGGGAGGAATTCAGAGATGCATGTACTTATTTCAATATACCTGGTGAAAACATGGTTTGGGCTGATAAATATGGAGATATAGGATGGCAAGCTGTTGGAATTGCTCCAATTAGAAAAAATCATAGTGGATTAGTACCGGTAAATGGTAATGGAAAATTTGACTGGGAAGGATATTTACCAATAATCGAAAAACCAAATTCATTTAATCCAGAAAATGGATATTTATCAACTGCAAATCAAAATGTTACACCTGAGAGCTATAATAGATGGGATGCTGTTGGTTATGATTGGTCAGATCCTTATAGAGGAAACAGAATTAAAAGTGTTATTGAAAGTAAAGAGAAGTTTAATATGGAGGAGATGATTGATCTCCAGGTTGACTATTATTCAATGCCTTCAGAAGAGATTATAAAACTTGCATCTGGAAATATATTAAATTATATAGATTATTTTGAAAAACTAGAAAAATGGAATAACGTTCTAGATAAAAATTCTATTGAAGCAGGTATATATGTTGAATGGCAGTCACAAATATATTTTGAGTTTATTAATACTTATGTTCCTAATTCTGTAAAAAAATATCTTGATATTCAAATATTTAGGATTATTGAAACTATCTCTAATATGAATGAATCAAATAGAGCTAAATTTTTGAATAAAACATTTAATGCTTCAATAGATAATTTAAAAGATAGATATGGAGAAGATTCAAAAAATTGGGTTTATGGTCAGGATGAATATAAGCATGTCAAAATATATCATCCATTAGAAAATGTTGTAAATGATTCAATTAAAGGTTTAGTTGAACTAAAAACATATCCTAGAGGAGGAGATGGCTTTACACCTGGATCCACATCTAGTAATCTTAACCAAAGATCAGGTGGAAGCTTTAGAGTGGTTATAAACACAAAAGATTGGGATAAAAGTTTTGCAACAAATTCTCCAGGGCAATCTGGAGATCCAAATAGCAAGTTTTATAAAAATTTATATGAAGACTGGGCTAATGACAAGTTTTTTCCACTTTTATTCTCAAAAAGTAAAGTTTTAAGAAATCTTAGTGATAGAAAGGTTTATCGACCGATTGATTAATTAGAATAAATTTTCACTATTAATTCACCATCACTACCTATAAAAGCTCTGTACATTCCAGCAGTATTAAATTCCATAGATACATTTCCGTTTTTATCTAGACCTATTACTCCCCCGTCACCTCCTGTTTTCATAACTTTTTCTAATGATTTTTTTGACGCTTCAGTTATACTTTCATCGTTGTACATTATTTGAGCTGCAATATCATATGCAACTACATTTCTAATAAAATGCTCTCCCCATCCTGTTGCAGAAATTCCACAGCAATCATTATTTGCATAAGTTCCTGCTCCTATAATGGGAGCATCCCCTATTCTTCCCCATTTTTTATTAGTTGTTCCTCCAGTTGAAGTTCCTGATGAAATATTTCCATTTTTATCAATTGCTACACAACCAACTGTTCCATATTTATAGTCATTAATAAAGGGATCAACAACTGCTAGTTTATCATTTTCTTTTGCCTTTCTAACTGAATTTAGTCTTCTTTCAGTTATAAAATATGAGTTAGGCATGGTGTCTAATCCCATTTTAATTGCAAATTCATCTGCGCCTTCAGAGGAAAGAAGAACATGTGGGGAATCATTCATGACTGAAATAGCTGCAGAAATTGGATTTTTTATATACTGAGAACCAGCTATTGCACCAGCATTAAGATTAGAACCTTCCATAAATGAAGCATCTAAACTCACTGTTTCATCATTAGTCAAAACTGCTCCTAAACCAGCGTTAAATAAGGGTGAATTTTCCATTATTTTTATAGTTTCTTCAACAGCATTTTGACTTGTTCCACCTTCTTGCAATATTTGATAACCTGTTTTAACTGCCTCTTCTAACTTTTGTAGATATGCTGATTCTAATTCAGGAGTCATATTTTCTTTAAGAATTGTACCTGCACCTCCATGAATTACAATTGCGATATTATTTTCTTCATAATCAGATTGACATGAACTAAAAAGTAGGAAGCTAACAAGGGTTATTAATATTCTCATCTAGTATAATTTAACTTAAAATATACTTATATTATATTAAAACTAATTCTACATGAAACATTTTATTTTAATTATTTCAATAATATTTTCTACAAATAGTAATTCACAAATCAATAATATAGCTGAAAAATTAGGGTATGATAAG
>Ga0102813_1001414_pt1 | contig 10625 bp, 10 predicted proteins | sample ColrivemetaGS725_FD_84512 | JGI IMG/M metagenome (GOLD analysis project Ga0102813, IMG submission 84512) | Estuarine microbial communities from the Columbia River estuary - Flood tide ETM metaG S.725 | ecosystem: Environmental > Aquatic > Marine > Intertidal zone > Estuary | place: USA: Columbia...
CGGGTCGGATCCAAACTCATTGACTTTAATTTTACAAAAATTAACTTGGGCAATCTTCTTTTTTGCTACTTGGTTTATGTTGTGGAAACTAGATTCTTTTTTCCAGCAACCACTTCATGCAGGTGATGGATCAAGTAAAGAACAGGAGGAAACCGAACCAGGACAGGACGATAACATTGCCAAAACTAACCGCAGGAAAAGAAGGCATAATGAAGAAGATAAATCTCTGATTGAAACCGAAGAGGATGTCCCAGATTCTTCAACCAACTCCGATAAGGAACCCAATGAGATTATTTTCTTACCCGAGGATTATGAATATGCCCGGGTTCTGGGTCTTAAAGAACCAATAGATTTGAAGGTTGTAAAATCAACCTACCGTAAAATCATTGCTCAATATCACCCCGATCGAGTGGTGGCAATGGGACCGGAGATCAAAGAAGTTGCCGAAAAAAAAGCCAAGGAAATCAATGAGGCATACGAACATTTAAGGAAAAAGTTTGATTTAAGCTAAACGAGCATAATTAGTTCTATTTCCTCCTAATCTTACTTATCGCTTGAAGATGCACATAAAATTCATACGATAAAACGCTTTTTAAAAATTATGACTGACAAACCTACTCAACACGAATTTCAAGCAGAAACCAAACAGGTTCTAGATATTGTGGTTAATTCCCTCTACAAGGACAAAGAAATATTTATTCGGGAATTAATCTCCAATGCCTCAGATGCCTTGGAAAAACTGCGCCGTCTTAAATTAACTGAGAAAGAAATTTTTGAGGACGAATTAGAGCATGAAATTAAGGTTACGACCGATGACACCGCTAATACTTTGACCATCCAGGATTTTGGACTGGGCATGAACAAAGAGGAATTAATCGAGAACTTGGGGACAATCGCACACTCCGGATCAAAAGCTTTTATTGAAGCACTGCAAGCAGATGGAGAAAAAAGTGACTCGTTGATCGGGAAATTTGGAGTCGGATTTTATAGTGTATTCATGGTTTCCGATAAAGTACAGGCATTCACCAGAACATGGAAGAAAGATGGAAGTGGTCAGTGTTGGGAAAGTGACGGAAGTGGTTCCTACTCGATTGAAGAATCAAGCGATCAACAAAGAGGAACAAAAGTAGTAATTAATCTAAAAGAAGGTTTTTCTGAATTTGCAAAAGAAGACCGAGTCAAGGATATCATTAAGAAATATTCTGCTTTTGTTCAGTTTCCAGTTTCCCTAAATGGAGAGAAAGTCAATACGGTTGATGCGATTTGGCTTCGTTCCAAAAATGAAATCAAAGACGAAGAGTACGAGGAATTTTATAAATTTCAGTCCAACGACTATGAAGCTCCCCTCATGCGCATGCATTTTAGTGCAGACGCTCCACTCGAGATTAATTCCCTTCTTTTTGTACCGAAAAGAAACATGGAAAAAATGGGGATGTTCAGAAATGAAAACAAGGTAGCATTGCATTGCAGGAAAGTACTAATTGATGCAGAACCCAAGGCTTTATTTCCGGAATGGTTACGATTTTTAAAAGGAGTGGTCGATAGTTCAGATTTACCTCTTAATGTATCCCGCGAGGTAATGCAGGATAGCGAATTGCTTAGAAAACTTAATCAGGTACTGACAAAAAGATTTCTTCGTTTCCTTAATGAACAATCAAAAAAGGAACCCGAAACTTATTTAGAATTTTGGAAAGAATTCGGCATTCTGATCAAAGAAGGTGCAGCTACCGATTTCACCTACAAAGATGATTTGGCCAAACTCCTTCGATTTGAATCAACTGCAATGGAACCGGGTAAGCTTACCGGACTCGATGAGTACATCGACCGAATGGCAAAGGATCAAAAAGAAATTTTATTTCTTTTCGGAAAAAGCAGGCAGTCCATCGAGGCAGGACCTTACCTAGAAGCTCTAAAAGCACGTAGTCTTGAAGTTCTTCTTCTTACTGAACCTGTAGATGAATATGTAATGCAATCCGTTCGTGAGTATAAAGAGAAAAAGATTATCTCTGCCGACTCCGATGAATTGAAACTAGAAAAACTCGACCAGGAACCGGAAGGGAAAGCACTCAACAAGAAGGACACCAAATCATTGTGTAAATGGCTGAAGGAAAGCCTAAAGGAAAAAGTATCAGAAGTTGAAACTGGCGATCGCCTAATCGACAGTCCGGTTTGTATAGTGGGCGGAGATGGACTAGGCGGAGCATCTGCACGTCGAGTTATGAAAATGATGCAGGGGGCTGATGATGGAATGCCAACTTCACCGGTCAAACTTCAGGTTAATCAAAGACACCCCATTATTAAGGGGTTATCAAAGTTGATAGAGTCAGACAAAGAAACAGCTGAGCTAATTGCAAATCAACTACTCGATAATGCATTGGCCACTGCTAATTTACTCGACGACCCGAGGGAAATGATCGCACGCAGTTATAAGGCAATCGAAAAACTGGCCAATCAATAGGCGATATTTCACATAATTCCGCTCGGTATGGAGAAGAATTGTGAAATGTAGATCGATTTAATTTAAAAAATTGATATTGCGAAATTTTTAAAAGCATGAATAAATTCCCATCATGAATCGTTTACCCTTACACTTTCGTATTCTTTTAGGAATAATTTCCACTTCTTTATTCTTTTCATTCTCTTCTTGTACTCGAGGAGGTTCCAATCCTTTTGCCAAGGATGATGGCGAAATTAAGGAAAATATTGAAAGCCTGATGGGGCTTGCAGTTGGCATGACCAAAGGACAGGTTTTTGAACTCGCTGGTATCGCAAATTATGTTGAAGGCTACGATTGGGGAAGTGCTTGGTTTTACAAAATCCGTAAAGGTGGTAACGAGGGTACTCTAGCTAATAAAGATATTGAGCAAAGATATATGCCAGTTGTGTTTGATAATACGGACAGGGTAATGGGTTATGGACGGAAGTTTTATGACCAAACTTTAAGTGATCTTGGCTCTGGTCAATTTTAACCCTTACGAATTCCCCCCTAATAAATGATTGTTCAGTTGACGAACGATACATATTTTGTTTTATTTAAAAGCTTTTCTCCAAATCTAACATGAAAACAACTCTTGCCAAAGCTGAAACAACCACCCACGGGTGGAGAATTGTGGATGCAAAAGATCAAATTCTTGGTAGACTCGCAGTGTCTATCGCTAATTCACTCCGCGGTCGCGACAAACCCACCTACACTCCTCATGTGGACACAGGTGACTATGTAATCGTTATTAACGCAGACAAGGTCAAGCTCACTGGAGCCAAGGAAGAACAGAAGAAGTACATGTTTTACAGCGGCTACATGGGAGGCGAAAAATACCGTAATGTAGCAGACTTTCGTAAGAAGAGACCAGAATTTATTATCATGAATGCGGTAAAGGGTATGTTGCCCAAAAACAAACTTGCAGATCGCATGCTTACCAAACTCAAAGTATACCGCGGAGAAGAACATCCGCATTCCGCTCAACAACCGACTCCATTAGCAAGTTAATCTATTTATTTTATGAGTGCCAAAACTTCCACCACTGAATTTATTGCCACAGGCAGAAGAAAAACAAGTTCCGCCCGTGTCCGAATCAAAGAAGGCACAGGGACTTTCCTGATCAACGGAAAAGAATACTCCGATTACTGCTCCACTGAGGAATCACGAAAAATTGTGTTATCACCTCTTGCTTCCGTAGATATGGTGGGCGGAGTGGATATAACAGTCAATGTTTCTGGTGGTGGTAGTGCAGGACAAGCAGGAGCAATCCGGCATGGTTTATCTCGTGCTTTAGAAAAAATGGATCCCGAGCTTCGCGTTCCTCTTAAAAAAGACGGACACATGCGACGAGATCCACGAAAACTCGAGCGGAAAAAACCTGGACAACCAGGGGCCAGAAAAAGATTCCAATTCTCAAAACGATAGAAACTCTTTTATTCTCTTTAACAAAACCCCTCGGAACTCCAACCGAGGGGTTTGTTTTTTTAATTAGCACAAACTATTTTATTTCACTATAATGAACACAACAGTTGTAGGTGCATCGGGATATTCCGGTAGGCAACTTGTATCCTTACTTATTCAGCACCCGAAAATCAATCTGGTAGAGGTAACATCCAGAGCATATTCGGGAAAAACCGTTGAGTCCTGCATTCCGAATTTAAGAGGAAAAACAAAGGGGCTGGTTTTTACCAATCCCAGTATTGAAGAACTTTCTAAAAACTCGAAATGCGAACTCTTCTTTCTTGCACTCCCTCACGGTACGGCAGCATCTTATGCGATACCACTACTTGAGGCAGGGAAAAAAGTAATTGATTTATCCGCAGATTTCCGACTACTCACTCCCGAATGTTACGAAGAATTTTACGGAACGCCCCACCCTGCCCCAGAATGGCTTAAAAAAGCCACCTATGGACTGCCTGAAATCCATTCCTTCACATGGGATGACTCTCCTTTAATTGCCTCTCCTGGTTGCTATCCAACCAGTATTTTAATTCCTCTTTTCCCCTTACTTAAGGATCAATTGATTGAAGAGAATGATATCGTAGCCAATAGCATGAGCGGTGTAAGTGGAGCGGGAAGGACTGCCTCCGAAAAACTGCTTTATTGCGAAAGAAATGAAAGTGCGAGTGCCTATGGACTGCCCAAACATCGACATTTATCAGAAATGGAAGAACAATTATCTCTTGCGGTAACAAACAAGATTATCATCTCCTTCCATCCCCACTTAGCTCCAATGAACCGGGGAATTTGTTCCACCATTTCAGCTCGGGCAAAAGCGGGTTCAACCAGAAAACAGGTATGGGATTGTTGGAACGATTTTTACAGGGGGCGAAAATTTGTTCATTTATTGGAGGAGGGGGAATTTCCAGATGTGTCTCATGTGGTCGGCACAAACCGGATTGATCTTTCTGTCAATCATGACTCAAGGACTGGTCGTTTCATCATTTGTTCAGCAGAAGACAACTTGCTTAAAGGAGCTGGGGGACAAGCCATACAGGCAATGAATATATGCCAAGGGTATGACGAAGGAGAGGGACTTCCATGAAATTTTATGAAAATGGGGATGCTCTTACAGAACCAATGGGCTTCTTTTGTTCGGGCGTTCACTGCGATGTCAAGGGGGCAAGAAATGCTAAATTAGACCTCGGAATAATCTACTCCCAAAAGCCATGCCACGGAGCAGGAGTATTTACAACAAATGACATTCAAGCTGCTCCCGTTCGGTATTCCAAAAAATTGATAACCGAATCAGGTTCCACTTTTCATGCTATTGTTGCAAATAGTGGCAATGCAAATGCCTGTACCGGAAAACAGGGAGAACTAGATACCCAAAAAATGGCCTCGGAGGTAGCAAGACATTTAAACATCCATTCTAAGGAGGTCCTTGTCTGCTCAACAGGAAGAATTGGAGTTCCACTGCCCATGAGTCGTCTTACCACAGGAATTAGAGATGCAAGCGAGGACATCAAGGACGAGTGTGATGGTGCACGAGCTTTCCAGGAAGCGATTCTAACTTCTGATACATGCACCAAGTCATGCTCCGCGAAAATCGAATGTTCACGGGGAGAAATAACTATTGGAGGCGTCGTCAAGGGAGCGGGTATGATCGAGCCTAACATGGCTACCATGTTAGCATTCCTGACTACAGATATTTTTGCTCCGAGCTCTACATTGCAAAAAATTCTAAAGGATGCGGTGGAGAATTCTTTCAATCGAATTACAATTGATGGAGACATGAGCACCAATGACACGGTCCTTCTGCTCGCCAATGGAAATTCGGGCATTAAATTGGAGGAAGAAACAAACGCCGTTCAACGGGAATTCACGGATGCAGTGAATGCAGTTTGCTCCTGCTTAGCTAGAAAATGTGTAACAGACGGGGAAAAGGTTTCTAAATTTGTAAAAGTGAGAATCAAAGGTGCAAAAGATTCTAAATCAGCTTTAAAAGTGGCTCGCTGCATTGCCAATTCACTCTTAGTAAAAACTTCCTGGTATGGCTCTGACCCGAATTGGGGTCGAGTAGTGGACGCGGCTGGCTATTCAAAAGTAGGCTTATCCTTTGAGAAGATTACTATGTTTTACAACGAAACTCCTGTGCTCTCCAAAGGGACACCTTTAATTGAAAATAAGGAAAATTGGAAAAAAATCGTTTCTTCCGATGAATTCACTGTTACTTTAGATTTAAATATGGGACGAGCAGAGGGAGAAATTTGGAGTAACGATTTAAGCGAGGAATATGTAAACTTCAATAAGAGCGAATGATGCTTGAGGTAGAAGAAAGTAAAAGAAAAGCAAGTATCCTAGTCGAAGCATTGCCTTATGTAAGGAGGTTTCGAGGATCAATTTTTGTAATTAAATATGGGGGGAGTTTTATGGATTCCCCCGATCCTGAAGTTCGTTCGCGTGTTGCCCAGGATCTCGTTCTACTCAGTTTTTTAGGGATTCAAGTAGTAGTGGTTCATGGAGGAGGTAAAGCAGTTACCCGGGTTCTCACAGAAAAAGGAATTGAAGCACAATTTATTGATGGATTGCGAGTCACTGATAAACAATCAATCGAAGTTGTGGATGAGGTTTTAAATGGATCGGTGAACCAAGAAGTTGCTTCTTTTGTGGCTCGCTATGATTGTGATGTGCAAAGAATAGCCGGAAAAGAAATTTTAGCCTGCACTAAGCTTCCGCACAGTTCCGAACTTGGCTATGTGGGTGAAATTCAATCCGTTAATACTGGCCCGATACTACAGGCACTCGATGCCGGTTCTATGCCCATAATTTCTTCCACTGCATCGGACCAGCAGGGTCAGTGCTACAACATAAATGCGGATACTGCAGCCGCTCAAGTTGCAATTGCCCTGAAAGCAAGAAGGTTAGTCTACCTCTCCGATGTGCCAGGTCTTCTGCAAAACCCAAAAGATCCAAGCAGCCTGCTATCCAGTCTTGCAATTGATCAGGTCGAACCACTCAAGCAGGAGGGAGTAATTGCCCAAGGAATGCTGCCAAAGGTCAATAGTGCGGTTCAGGCATTAAATGCGGGTGTTAACCGTGTGCATTTTATTGATGGTCGGCTTGCCCATAGTATTCTTCTTGAAATCTTTACCGATGAAGGAATTGGTACTGAAATTGTACATTCCCATTAATTCCCGTGAGCGTTTCAGAGCAAAGTAAATACTTAATAAGCAACTACGGTCCACCCCCGTTGGAGATTGTAAAAGGAGAGGGTTCATACTTATGGGACTCAAGCGGTACAAAATTCCTTGATTTCACATCCGGAATTGCAGTAACCAATATTGGACATAGCCATGAACATTGGATTGATTCAGTCAGTAATCAGGCCAAACAACTGGTGCATTGCTCCAATCTTTATTCAATCCCCCAACAAATCAACTTAGCGAAAAGATTAATCGCTCACATTGGCCCAGGTAAAATGCTTTTTTGCAACAGTGGTGCGGAAGCAAATGAAGCATTGATCAAATTTGCAAGATTAACAGGAAATCAAGTTCCCGGTCAAAAAAAGCATAAGCTCATTGTTGCCGAAAATGCATTTCATGGAAGGACAATGGGGGCTCTATCCGCTACTTCTTCCTCGAAATACAGAAATGGCTTCGAGCCACTCCTCGAAGGTTTTTCATTTGCCCCTCTCAATGATCTTGCTGCATTTGAGGCCAAAATTGACGAGCAAACCATTGGTATAATGGTGGAGTCGATTCAAGGGGAGGGAGGAATCCAGGTTGCGTCTGACTCTTTTTTACAGGGACTCCAAGAAATTTGCTTAGAAAAGAACCTCCTTTTTATGCTCGACGAAGTACAGGCGGGAATTGGTCGGACTGGGGAATTTCTTGGATTTCAGAAAGCAGGCGTAAAACCAGATGCCGTTGCGATGGCAAAGGGATTAGGTGGTGGATTCCCGATTGGAGGAGTTTGGTTGAAGGAAAAATGGACTGATATTTTTAAACCGGGTTCTCACGGAACCACCTTTGGAGGTTCCCCCCTCGCCTGTTCTGCTGCACATGCTGTTCTGGATGTCATTGAAAAAGAAGATCTGATTAATAAAACTCAAAAGCATGGAGAATTCCTTCAATCAGAATTGGAAAACCTCAAAAATAAATACCCGGATTTAGTTAAGGAAGTAAGAGGCCGTGGGTTAATGCTTGCCCTCGTTATGCAGAATTCACCAAACGACTTGATTACAAAGCTTCGACAAAACGGTCTGCTCGTAGTAGGAGCCGCCGGAAATGCAATTCGCTTTCTCCCTCCACTTACGATTTGCAATTCTGAATTAAAGGAAGCACTTGAAATCACGAAGAATTCCCTGAAGGAATTTCACCATGAATTACAAAAATGAAACATTTTTTAGAAGAAAATAATTTGGGAAAAGAAGACATTTTATCTGTGTTCAAAAATGCTTTTGAATATAAGAAAAATAGAGCACTACGACCGACTAAAGATTTAATGGGACAAAGTTGGGGAATGTTATTTTACAAAAACAGTACTCGAACCAAGGTCTCCTTTGAGGTAGGAATTCGAGAATTAGGCGGCGATCCAGTGTTACTGGATCTTTCGAGCACTCAAATTGGTCGGGGAGAAAGTATTGAGGATACCGCAAAAGTACTATCCCGTTTCCTAGATGGCTTAATTATAAGAGCGCACGGACATGAAATTATTAAGGAATTTGCACAGTATTCAGAAATACCGGTTATTAATGCATTGACTGATTTTCTTCATCCCTGCCAAATTTACGCCGACTGTATGACTATTCTAGAAAAAACTGGTTCGTCTCTTAATCCTTACAATGGATTAAAAGGTAAAAAACTGGCCTTCTTCGGGGATACCAGTTGTAATATGGCGAATTCTTGGATTTTAGCCGGTGCGTTGTGGGATATGGATATATGGTTAAGTGGACCGGAAGAATTTAAACCCTCCCCGGAAATAGAAACTTTCTGCAAAAATGCAAACCTTCCGATCCGATGGAAATATACCCAAGATTGCAAGGAAGCGGCACAAAATGCAGATATTTTGTATACCGATGTATGGGTCAGTATGGGCTATGAAAAAGAAGAAAATGACCGGAAGAAAAAAATGGCCCGTTATCAAGTGACTCAGGATTTACTGAACCAAGCCAAGGATAATTCCTTCTTTATGCATTGTATGCCCACCCATTCGGGAGAAGAGGTTACCCAAGAAGTGCTGTCTTCTCCTCGTTCCATTCTATATGACCAGGCTGAAAATCGACTACACATGCAAAAAGCGATCATGAAACAACTTTCTCAAAATAACATATCTTAATTCTATGAAAATTATTCTCGCTTATTCAGGAGGTCTTGACACCTCAGTGCTGGTTCATTGGTACGCAAATGAACAAAATGCAGAAGTGATCACCTACTGTGCGGATGTAGGTCAGGAAGAAGAACTCGATGGACTGGAAGAAAAAGCGTTGTCCACTGGTGCAAGTGCCCATCGCACTCTCGATCTTGTCGATGAATTTGCACAAGATTACATTTATCCTATGGTACGGGGCAATGCGGTCTATGAATCCCAATACCTATTGGGGACTTCTATCGCACGACCTTTAATCGCGAAAGCACATATTGATATCGCGAGGGAATTCGATGACAATGCAGTGGCTCACGGAGCAACGGGGAAAGGAAATGACCAATGCCGCTTCGAACTGACCTTTTCTGCCCTTGCTCCTGACTTGACTATACTTGCCCCTTGGAGAGATGCTTCATTTAGAGAACGCTTTCCTGGACGCAAGGAGATGATTCAATATTGTAAAGACCATAAAATTGATGTCGCAGCAAGTGCATCCAAGCCCTATTCTATGGATCGAAACCTGTGGCATATTTCCTACGAAGCCGGGATTCTTGAAGATCCTTGGTTTGATCCCACAACGCCTGACAACCGCGAGATGTACAAACTATCAGTTGATCCTGAACTGGCTCCGGATGAGGCACAATATATTGAATTAAGTTTCGAAAAAGGAAATTGTGTTGCGATTGACGGAAACGCACTCACCCCTTCTCAGGTGATAGTTCAACTCAATAAGATTGCCGGCAAGCATGGAATTGGCCGGGTGGACTTGGTTGAAAACCGCTTTGTTGGGATGAAGAGTCGGGGAGTATATGAAACCCCTGGCGGAACAATACTTCTCCACGCCCATCGTCAAATGGAAACCCTGACCATGGACCGGGATTTAATGCACTTACGAGATTCACTTGTTCCTCGTTATGCCGAGTTAATATATTATGGATTTTGGTTCGCTCCGGAAAGAGAAGCTCTACAAGCTTTAATTGATAAAAGCCAAGAAACTGTCTCCGGAATTATTCGATTAAAACTGTACAAGGGAAATGTAATCACGGTGGGTCGAAAGTCAGATTTTTCATTATACGACGAAGGAATCGCGTCCATGGATGATGACGAAAGCGATTACCAACCCGAAGATGCGGGAGGTTTCATACGCTTGAATGCATTGCGCTTAAAAGAAAGAAATCGCAAGCAAGGCTATAAAGGATAATTCGATTATGAATCTTCTCGTTATTGATAACTACGATTCATTTACCTACAACTTGGTTCAATACTTTGGACAATTGAATGCCACGGTTGAGGTATTTCGTAATGATGCAATTTCTATAGAAGAACTTCAAGTCGACCA
>Ga0102813_1001417_pt1 | contig 10618 bp, 10 predicted proteins | sample ColrivemetaGS725_FD_84512 | JGI IMG/M metagenome (GOLD analysis project Ga0102813, IMG submission 84512) | Estuarine microbial communities from the Columbia River estuary - Flood tide ETM metaG S.725 | ecosystem: Environmental > Aquatic > Marine > Intertidal zone > Estuary | place: USA: Columbia...
AACCGTCAGCGGTAAACGTGTAGGTATCGTCGAACAAACATGCACGCACACTGTCTGCTTATGCTTGCGAGTTTGACCACCACTCGATGCTTCCTGCAGGAGGCCCAACACCGATGGCCCCAGCGGTGGGCGCCAACGTCCACGTAGCAACTATGGGAGAATCGCCAGTGTCTTTGACACAACCAGCCGCACAGTATTCCATGACGCTGCCGTCAGTCGTTGCTGTTACGTCGGTACCAACTTCGCCGCTTGGGTCTGAGAACGAAATTACAAACGGCACGTCGCCGTCAACATCCGTTTCGTTCATGACGCGAGTAGCTTTCCAAGATCGCACACTGCCAGACACAGAAGCCGCCTGACCCGCAATCGTAACAACAGGAGTCATCAACGCTTCATCGGCAACAAATTCAACCGCAACTGTCTGGCCTAATTTGACTTCGGGGCCGAGATTTTTAGAGTTATAAATCGTCACGCTGGTCAAAGTCGGCGCAACACCGTCAGGGCCTGGCTCGGCACTAACATTATCAGTAACGCTATTATTACCGCCGCCACAGGCAGCAAGTGTTAAGGACAGTGACAGCGCGAAGATTGCACTGATATGTTTTGATTGGCGCAAATTGTTCAACCAACCTAGGCTATTGAATAACGATTTATGAAGCATAACTCCCCCTGAATGAGTCTTTTTTATAATTCTTTCACGCGCGCAAAACGGTAGCAGAATTTTGAATTACTGATTCTCTGCGCCCTTCCGCGCAACCTCCAGCGCTATACGGCGAAGCGGTATTTTTATGCGGTGAACTGGCTGTTTTTCACAGGTAGGGCAAAAATGCGTGTTTTTGCACCTGAAAATAGCTGTCTAGTCGTGCTTGCTACCACCGAGACAGTTTGGCGATGTAGGCGCGTTGCCGTTTTTTTCGGCCCACTCCTCAGAGGTATAGGTGTGCAGAGCCAGTGCATGAACTGGCCCCGCTAATTGCTCTGCCAGCAACCCATAGATAAGTTGATGGCGCTGCACTAAACGCTTGCCGGCAAAGCTATCTGAAACCAGTACAACTTTGAAATGACTTTCAGAGCCGGCGGGCACTGAATGCATATGGCTCTCGTTAGTCACATCAATGTAGGCCCCTACAAAAGCGACATTTAGCGTATCAATAATCACACTTTGCACGGGGCCCATTGCGTTACATTCCACTCACAAGATTGATCATGACCCCTGCGGCAACCGCGGACCCAATCACGCCAGCCACATTGGGGCCCATGGCATGCATCAACAAAAAGTTTTGTGGGTTGGCTTCAAGGCCCACTTTGTTGGCGACTCGAGCCGCCATGGGCACTGCCGACACCCCTGCAGCACCGATCAGAGGATTAATTTGTTCTTTCGAGAATCTGTTCATCACTTTTGCCATGATCACGCCAGAGGCCGTACCAATGCAAAAAGCAACTGCACCAAGGAGTAAGATGCCCATGGTTTCTGGATTGAGGAATTTCTCCGCGCTCATCTTTGAACCCACACCCAAGCCCAAGAATATTGTGACGATATTAATCAGCGCGTTTTGGGTGGTGTCACTGAGACGATTTACCACACCCGATTCCCGCATCAAGTTACCGAAACAAAACATCCCCAACAGCGGCGCCGCGTCCGGCAACAACAGTGCAACTAGAACTAACAGCGACAGCGGAAACACAATGCGCTCTGCTTTTGAAACTGGGCGAAGTTGGTGCATTTTAATTTTGCGTTCAGCGTCAGTTGTCAGCGCCCGCATAATGGGCGGCTGAATAATGGGCACCAGCGCCATATAGGAATAGGCAGCCACCGCAATCGCACCCAGTAGATCAGGGGCTAATTTGCTAGTAACAAAAATAGCTGTGGGACCATCTGCGCCGCCAATAATGCCGATGGATGCCGCTTCGCGAATACTGAAATCGAGAATACCAAAATGACCCAAGGCCACCGCGCCCAATACCGTAACAAAAATTCCCACCTGAGCAGCTGCACCCAATAGCAAGGTTTTAGGATTGGCGAGCAGCGGACCAAAGTCAGTCATGGCGCCGACGCCCATAAAAATAATCAGAGGAAACAGACCGGTCTCAATACCGCCGTGATAGACGTAATAAAGCAGTCCGCCAGGGCTTTCCATAGTGCCCAGCGCATTATAGACGGGTGCGGCGTCGAATCCGGCGCCTGGAATATTCGCTAAAATAGTGCCGAAACCAATCGGCACTAACAGCAGCGGTTCAAAACCTTTGCCAATCGCCAGATACAACAAAACCAGACCGACGACCATCATAATTAACTGGCCCGCTTGCATCTGCATAATGCCGGAGCTCATCCACAAACTGTAAAATTGATCCATTGTTCGAGACTCCTTAAGCCAACGTTACCAGCACATCGCCCACTGCAATACTGTCGCCCGCCTTAATTCGCACATCGACAATCTGCCCTGCAGCAGGTGCGCTGATGGACGTCTCCATTTTCATCGCTTCGAGAATCACAATGCTCTCACCTTCAACTACGCGCTGCCCTGGCTTGACCAACACTTTAATAATTACGCCAGACAGTGGCGCAGGCACAGGGTCACCCCCAGACACAGGCGCAGCAACGGTGCTTGGCTGCTGCCCCAATGGCGCAATACCACTCACATCACCGCCATTGTTAACCGTGACTGTGTAAGAAACACCCTCAACCGTGACCGTGTAAACACCTTCACCTGCGTCGTTAGTCACAGCGGCCGCTTTTTTGCCCGTTGGCACAGGCTCAAACGCACTGGGATTGTCGCGGTTTTGCAAAAACTTCAAACCCACTTGCGGAAACAAAGAGTAGGTCAAAACATCATCAATCTGCCCTTCTCCGCTACTCAATTGGAACCCATGCTCCGCAGAAAGACCCTCTAGCTCAAGCGTGAGCGCCTGCAACTCAGGTTCAATATTGTCTGCAGGACGGCACGTAATCGCCAGCTCGCCTTCATCTAAAACTCGCGCCTGAAGCGCTGCATTGACCGGCGCAGGTGTCGCGCCATACTCACCGCGCAGCACACCGGCGGTTTCTTTAGCAATTGACTTATAACGCTCGCCCGTCAGTACATTTAACACAGCCTGCGTGCCAACAATTTGCGATGTGGGCGTCACCAACGGCAAAAAGCCAAGATCTTCACGCACGCGAGGAATTTCGGCTAGCACCTCATCGAGACGATTTTCTGCACCCTGCTGGCGCAACTGAGATTCCATATTCGTGAGCATGCCACCGGGCACCTGCGCCACAAGAATACGTGAGTCAACACCGCGCAATGAGCCTTCAAATTCAACGTATTTCTTGCGCACCTCGCGGAAGTAGCCTGCAATCTCTTCAAGCTTGGCAATATCGAGACCCGAGTCATGCTCAGTGCCTTTAAAAATAGAAACGACAGACTCTGTCGCCGAGTGACCATAGGTCATCGACATAGAGGAAATAGCGGTATCGACGCGATCAATGCCCGCTTCAACACATTTCATAATGGTACTGGTCGAGAGGCCCGTGGTGGCGTGGGCGTGTAACTGCAGCGGAATGGAAACGGCTTGCTTAAGCTTGCTAATCAGCTCATAGCCAACATAAGGCGTGAGCAGGCCGGCCATATCTTTGATACAGATTGAATCAGCGCCCGCATCTTCCAGCTGGCGACCTAAATCGACCCAGCGGTCAAGGGTGTGCACAGGGCTAACAGTGTAAGAAATGGTTCCCTGAGCATGTTTGCCAACTTGCTTCACTGCGCGCAGAGCTGTCTCAAGATTGCGCATATCGTTCATGGCATCGAATACACGGAAAACGTCGATACCGTTTATGGCCGCGCGCTCAACAAACTTTTCAACCACATCGTCAGCGTAGTGGCGGTAACCTAAAATATTCTGTCCTCGAAACAGCATCTGCTGAGGCGTATTTGGCATGGCCTTTTTAATTTCACGAATACGGTCCCAAGGATCTTCCCCAAGATAGCGAATGCAGGCATCGAATGTCGCGCCGCCCCAAGACTCCATTGACCAATAGCCAATTTGATCGAGCTTTTCGGCAATTGGCAGCATATCGTCAATACGCATACGCGTTGCAAATAACGATTGGTGCGCGTCGCGCAGTACAACTTCGGTAATACCTAAGGCAGCAGTTTTTGAGGGCATAGCGATGTCCATGTTAATAAAATTTAATCTGTAGTGTACGAGTGGTTTTTTGTGGTTTTGCTAAATCTGATCAAACATATTTCCGGCGGCTATTCAATACCAGCGGAAAAGTCTTTGACGGCTAGCTGGCACGATGTTGATCAATAGCCGCCTGAATCACTTTTACAATGCGAGGGTCAACCGACGACTGGGGTGCAATAGCCACTGGCGCAATAGGCGCCACCTCAACAACCAGTTTGTTGACAATGACAGACATTAAGGATGTAACAGCCACCAACAGCGTCAAAAAGGCGAAAACGGTACCCATGCCGTAAAGCAGAAGGTCTATACCCTGATCAATCAATGTAGCGTCCATTTAGCATCCCATAATAAGAGGTGAATGTTCGGTTTTGTTGGTCAAACTTATTCCAAAGCGCAAAACTATAGCAATACTCGGATTTTTTACAAGTATGGCTTTGCTTTCCCCATCGGTAAACCTACAATCCACAGTCCTGTTTCCGCCCCACAAAAGGACACGTTTCGTCATGCCAATAAAAGAGCTTCTTAATCAGCGAGTCTCAGCCGCAATGCTGGCCGCAGGGATTCCAAGCGAATGCTCTCCGCTGTTAGCGCTGAGTGGAAAAGCGCAATTTGGCGATTATCAGGCGAATGGCGCAATGGGCGCTGCGAAAAAAATGAATACCAATCCACGAGATCTAGCCACAAAAATTATTGCCAACCTCGATCTCGATGGCATTGCCGACAAATTGGAGATTGCTGGACCAGGATTTATAAATATTCATCTCAGTAACGCTTTTCTCGCCAAGCAACTGCAAACACCCGCCTCAGGGCCAAGCGTCGAGACGCCGCAGACAGTGGTTGTTGACTATTCCTCGCCCAACCTTGCCAAAGAAATGCACGTTGGCCATCTGCGCTCAACCATTATCGGTGATTCTGTCGCGCGGGTACTTGAGTATCAGGGCCATAACGTCATTCGCCAAAATCACATGGGTGACTGGGGCACACAGTTTGGCATGCTTATCGCCGAACTTGAGCAACAGCTCAGTGAAGGCGAACAGGCAGATTTAGCCCTCAATGATTTAGAAGTTTTCTACCAACAATCGAAAAAGCACTTTGATGAAGATCCCGCGTTCGCCGACACCGCGCGCGCCTACGTAGTCAAGTTACAGTCAGGTGACACACACTGTCGCACATTGTGGCAAAAGTTTATTGACGTCTCAGTCGCCCACAACTTAGACATCTACCAGCAGCTGAATGTTGGTCTTGGCCGTGAGCATATAATGCCCGAGAGCGCCTATAACAACGATTTGCAGAATGTTCTCGATAGCTTGGTCGAGCAAAAGCTAGCTGTCGACAGCAACGGCGCCAAGGTCATGTTCCTCGACGAACTGGCCGACAAGAACGGCGAGCCATCGGTGATGATTATCCAAAAATCGGGCGGCGGATTTTTATACGCCACCTCTGACCTTGCCGCCATGCGTCATCGGGTCAACACGCTCAAAGCAGACCGAATCATCTATTCCATCGATGCTCGCCAGTCGCTACATATGAAGCAGGTGTTCGCTGCGGCACGCAAAGCACATTTTGTCTCCGCTGCCGTGCAACTCGAACATCACCCGTTCGGCACCATGATGGGCAAAGATGGCAAGCCTTTCAAAACCCGCAGTGGCGGCACAGTAAAGCTGGCTGATCTACTGGTGGAAGCCGTTGAGCGTGCTGAAAAATTGCTGCGCGAGAAAAACACCGACCTCAGCGCCAGCGAGATAAGCGTGATTGCCCGCAAAGTTGGTATTGGTGCCATTAAATACGCTGACCTCAGCAAAACCCGCACCAATGACTATATTTTTGACTGGGATGCGATGATGTCCTTTGAAGGCAACACCGCACCCTATTTACAGTACGCCTACACCCGCATTCGCAGTATTTTCCGCAAAGCCGATATCGATCCTGACAGTTTTCTCGCAACGATATCGATTGTCGAGCCCCAAGAAAAAGCGCTGGCGATGAAGCTACTGCAGTTCGCTGAAGTCGTTGATCAAGTCGCCAGCGACGGCTACCCGCATATTCTGTGCAACTATCTCTACGAACTGGCGAGCGCCTACATGTCATTCTACGAGCAGTGCCCTGTGCTCAAAGAGGGTGTCGCGAAGCCTACCCAGCAGAGCCGTCTGCAACTGTGTAAACTAACATCAGAGACCATGGCTAAAGGGCTTGATTTACTCGGCATTGATGTCATGGAAAAAATGTAGTCGCACCGCAGCACACACCAGATGTCGTCTGTGGGGAACACAGCGTCTTTGCGCTGGAAAGCTTTTACGGGTTAATGCTCACCGCCTTCATGTTAAATATCTCAGTGCCGCTGACCATTGGCTAGTGGAAGCCGCGCATGGATAAACAGCATGGTTTATCGGACAACAGGCAACGAAGCTAATTATCGGCCAACGGCGCTGCGATAGAGCGCCGAAGTCACTGGGTCAAAGCAACAGAGCACCACAGTCTCCATAAAGGGGTTTTGTTGCAGCGCGAAGGAAATTTGCTCAATCGCGATTTTGCTCGCCCGATTGGCCGGAAACCCCAGAGGCCCACAACTAATCGGTGCAAACGCGATACTGCGAAAATTCTGCTGCTTGGCTAAATCCATTGCCCTTTTGTAACAGGTTGCCAGCGCCTCGTCTTCTTGAAAATCGCCGCCGCGCCAGAGAGATCCGACCACTTCGATAACCGCTTTTTGAGGGTCTGGCGACGAGCCGAGAACGACCTTTGGTTCGCCGACACAATGATGGTCGGCACAATTTTGGTCTGAGCAACTATGCTCAGAATAATGACTGACCTCAGGTTTTCTATCACTGACCAGAGGATTTACAACCACATCCACTTTTAAGCCCTTGATATCACCCTGATGAATTCGTATACGATGCACTATTTTTCCCACCTCGAAATAGACTTCCGAAGTATAGGCAAATACTGTTTTTAAAAAGGTGACAGCTGTCCCATTAAATCTGACGATTGACGGTTATTTCTTGAGTGGTTGCTAACCGCGACCCTTAAATTCTGTGAGCATCTTGTCAAAGCTCACAAATACTTCGTCGTCTATTCGGCCATCTAATTTGCTCACGATCACAATAGCGAAAGACGCAAAAATAAATCCAGGCACCAATTCATAAAGATCAAACCAGCCGCCACTGAGCTGTGACCAGACCACAACCGTCAAACCACCCACCACAATACCCGCCAAGGCGCCGCGCGCAGTCATCGCCGACCAGTAAAGACTGATGACAATCGCAGGTCCAATTGAGGCTCCCAATCCTGCCCATGCGTAACTGACCACATCTAAAACCTTACTTTCCGGATCCATCGCCAAGCCAGTAGCTATCAGAGCCAACACAACAACGGCAATTCGCCCAGCGGTCAACCGTGTTTCAGGGGCCATCTCTCGATTGACCAATGCGGGATAGAGGTCTTCCGCAAGCGTTGCAGAACTGACCAGCAATTGGGAGTCCACCGTGCTCATAATAGCGGCCAAAATCGCAGCCAACATGACACCCGCCATCAATGGATGGAATACCACGCCGGTCAGCGCAATAAATACCTTTTCAGGGTCAGCCAGAGGGTCAGCCAAGTAAATCACACCGCACAAGCCCACTAAAATGGCCATCAGGTAACCTAGGAATGCCCAAACCACGCCGATCGCACCCGCCACACCCGCATCGTTGGCCGAACGCAACGCTTTAAACCGCGCCAAAATGTGGGGCTGCCCAAAATAGCCTAAGCCCCAACCGAGCAGACCGATAATCGCCAAAGCACTCAACGGCTCGCCGCTGGCATTGGTCCAAATATCCAACAAATAAGGGTTAACCCCCTCCAGTTGGGCGATGCTGTCGGCAACACCCCCCGACTGTTGAATAACAAACAGAGGCACAGCGATTAGGGCCATAAGCATGAGCAGTCCCTGGAACACATCTGTCCAAGAAACGGCTAAAAACCCCCCAAACAAGGTATAAACAAGTATAAGAAACACGCCGACAAATACGGCAACATGGTAGTCAAGGCCAAAAACCACGTTAAATAATTTCCCGCCGGCAATCAGACCCGATCCTACGTAGAAAAGAAAAAAGACAAGAATACTGAGCGCAGAAATTGATTTTAGCCAAGGGGTTTTATCGGCAAAACGTCGCTGTAAATAGGCCGGAATAGTCACCGCGTCTTTCAGAATCATTGAATATATACGCAGCCGCTTAGCGACCAACAGCCAATTCGCTGCAACACCAATGGTGAGGCCCAGCGTGATCCAACCCGCCTCCAACCCCGCCACATAGGCATAACCGGGCAACCCTAACAAAATCCAGCCACTCATATCAGAGGCACCCGCACTGATGGCCGACACCCAAGGAGACAGCGTGCGCCCACCCAGAAAATAGTCGCCGGCATCTTTCGTTTTACTGTAGGCGTAAAGGCCAATAGCGAGGACGATGAGGACATAGACAACGAAAGCAAAGATCGTTGGAAGGGTTAACTGTGGCATGGACATTCCTCGTTTTAATAATTATATAGAGCCCGAAATTTTCACTAAAACACAGGCCCAGAAGTCATTCGCCGTTTACATTACCTTAAAGATTAATAGCCCGAATCTGTGTTGCACTGACATCGGCGCGCTCAATTTTTAGGGTCTCAAAATCAAACAGTTGCGTGTCCGCCAATTGTGATGGCGAGACATTTTGCAGCGCGCCAAAAATTTGATCAATACGGCCAGGAAACTGCCGTTCCCACTGCACCAGCATCTCCTTCACCACATTGCGCTGCAGGCCTTCCTGCGACCCGCAGAGATTACACGGAATAATGGGAAACTGCTTTAACTCAGCCAGCGCAACCAAATCAGCTTCGCGGCAATAGGCCAGTGGGCGAATAATAATGTTCTTCTTATCGTCAGAGAGAAGCTTGGGCGGCATTGCCTTGAGCTTCGACTGATGAAACATATTCAAAAACAAGGTCTCAACAATATCATCACGGTGATGCCCCAAGGCCACTTTGGTGCAACCAATCTCCTCGGCAAAGCCATAAAGCGTACCGCGGCGCAAGCGCGAACAAAGGCTGCAATAGGTTTTACCTTCAGGAATTTTGCTTGTGACAATACTGTACGTATCTTTCTCAAGAATATGGTATTCGATACCAAGGCCATCCAAATACTCGGGCAGCACGTGCTCGGGAAATCCTGGCTGTTTCTGGTCCATATTCACGGCGACCAATTCAAATTTGATCGGCGCACTGGCTTGCAGATTGAGCAGAATATCCAACATGCCGTAGGAATCTTTGCCACCCGACATGCACACCATTATGCGGTCGCCATCTTCGATCATGTTGTAATCGGCAATGGCCTGACCCACATTACGGCGCAGACGCTTCTGTAGTTTGTTGGCTTCTAGCTGATTTTTGCGAATGGACATGGACGGCTCTGGTGGTGATTACGGGTAAGGTCGACATTGTAGTGACCTAAACCCGTTTCACCAAGTACCGCCGTCCTGTTCTTTTACCGGTTTTAGAAAGTTTTTGCTAACAAACGGCCTACAGCGGCCACGCGGTCTCAGGCGAATTGAGACGATCGTCTAACCTGTATTGGATGCGGCCGCTAAAGCCTAGGATATACAGGGCCTTACTATCGTCCGCATAGTGAGCAAAGAGTTTCATCAAGCGGCTATCATCTGCACCAAAATCATCGCGATACCAATCGAAAATCTTTGAAGCTTGCATTTCTTGGCGGTTGACCACCAATCCGCGAGGATGGTTAATAAACTCCCGCGCCGACGCCTTCAGTAGATCTTCTGTATTCGAGGCAGTGAACGCTTGGCTCTGAATAGCAGGACAGCCCATACTGGCACAGCTCATGCCAAATACCACCTTATAGTCATTCCAAATAGGACGCAGAATACGATTGCCAATGTCCTGCGTTTCTAACTTTACACCCGCTACTTTCACCCGCTGGCTCAATTTATTGCTATCGACCGATTTTAGGGGATATTTTTTGAGCAGCGCCTGCAACGTCAGGGCGTTGTATAAATTCAACCAATAGGCTTTCTGCACTTGCTTGCGGTACTTTCGTGGATCGAGTGAAATAATCTGTTTTATGTAGGTATCTAGCTTTTTGCCATCGGCTCTGCTGACGTCGGCGTAGCGAAAACGATTGATACCGGATGGATGATTGGTGACCACATAGGTCTTTAAGAACCCGTCAAACAGTGAATGGTCTATAATGCTGGGGTTTGACTCGTCGCTCTGATTCCAAATAGACCAAGACTGACTGTCATACCCTGCTATCGCATTCGAGGCATAGGTTAGGGCGAGTAGTACGGGTAAACAAAACTTAAAGGCACGCATAATCAACTCCGTTTGGGCTTAGCTAGTTTATCGCTCGGCTTCAGTTCGAAAGATTGTCCATCAACCCCGCGAGCAAGATCTGAAAAAAACAGATAGTCTTAAT
>Ga0102813_1001425_pt1 | contig 10581 bp, 7 predicted proteins | sample ColrivemetaGS725_FD_84512 | JGI IMG/M metagenome (GOLD analysis project Ga0102813, IMG submission 84512) | Estuarine microbial communities from the Columbia River estuary - Flood tide ETM metaG S.725 | ecosystem: Environmental > Aquatic > Marine > Intertidal zone > Estuary | place: USA: Columbia...
AATTACAAAATGGGATTATTTTCATTTATTAAAAATGCAGGAGCCAAAGTATTTGGTATTGGAAAAACCGATGCTGAAGAAGCTGCTGAAGCTGCGGCCGAAGCTACTGCTAGAAAATTAAAACAAGAAGAAGCCGCTGCAAGAAAACTGGAAGAAACCATTACCGATTTACAACTACAAGTTGAAGGCCTAAACGTTTTTATTGATGACGATGTTGCTACAATTTCTGGTTTAGCTTATAATCAAGCCACCAGAGAAAAAGTAGTTTTGGTTGTTGGAAACTCAAATGGTATTGCAACTGTTGATGATCAAATGACTGTGGAACATGAAGAACCAGTAGCGCAATTTCATACGGTTGCTAGCGGTGATACTTTAGGAAAAATTGCAAAAACATATTATGGAAACGCTATGAAATACCCTGTTATTTTTGAAGCGAATAAACCTATGCTTACTCACCCAGACAAAATATATCCTGGTCAAGTATTAAGAATCCCAAGTTTAGATTAAGAAACCCAAATCTAGATTAAGAACATGAAAATCTAATTAACTTATGTTCAAAAGCCAACTTGAAAAAGTTGGCTTTTTTTTATTTTTTTATAAATGGAAGTACTTAATTACTTATAAAAATTCATTTCGTCCAAATATTCCCAAACGTGTTGCGGGAGCATGGGTTGTACATTTTTACCAGCTTTTATAGATTTTCTGATAAATGTTGAAGAGAGCTCCATGATGGGAGCATCAATAACATGAATGTTTTTGTGTCCATCAAATTGGGTTTCTACTCTGTCTTTTGAAATTCGGGGATAAACGTATATATGATGGTTTTCTAGAATAAGTTCATAGTTTTTCCATTTATGAAAACTTTTTAAGTTGTCTTCACCCATAATTAAAGAAAAGGCATAATCAGGATGTTTTTCTTGTAAATGGACCAGTGTATTTATGGTGTAATTTGGTTGCGGTAAGTTAAACTCAATATCGCTAGGTTTAAGTTTGGTATAATCTTGTGTTGCGCGATAAACCATTTCTAAACGCTGGAAATCATCTAATAAACTACTTTTCTTTTTAAATGGATTATGTGGCGTTACTACAAACCAAATTTGATCTAAATCGCTGTACTCTGCCAAATGATTAGCAATAACTAAATGACCGATGTGTATGGGGTTGAAAGAACCAAAATATAACCCGATTTTCATGTGTTCAAATTTATTGTTTTTAAAAGGTTACTCCGAAATTGTCGGAGCAGGCAATGCAACATTTATAAAATGAGTTTAAAGTAAAGTGTTTTAGTACTGCATGTTTCATGTTTAAGAATTTATGAAATCACCAACTTTTTTTTCAGCTTCTATAAGCGCTTCGTCCAAATTATCATTAACAATTATAGTATCGAATAAAGGCGCTGTTGCTAATTCTGCCGAAGCTTTGGCAACACGCATATTTATTTTGTCTTCACTCTCAGTTTTGCGCTTTTTCAATCGTATTTTCAATGCGTCAATACTTGGTGGTTTTACAAAAACAGCTAAGGTTTGCTCAGGATATTTTCGTTTTATACGCAGTCCGCCAGAAACATCAATATCAAAAATTACATTTTTACCTAGCGCCCAAATACGCTCCACTTCGGTTTTTAAGGTGCCGTAAAAATTATCTCGATAGACTTCTTCCCACTCTAAAAAAGCATCACTCTTAATTTTGTTTTTAAATTCTTTTGCAGAAAGAAAATAATAGTCTTTACCGTGCGCTTCTTCCCCACGTTTTTCTCTCGAAGTTGCAGATATTGAAAATTCTAAGTTTAAATTATCAACGCCTAATAAATGCCTAACTATAGTTGTTTTTCCTGAACCTGATGGAGCTGAAAACACGATGAGTTTACCTTGTTTATTCTTGCTTTTTTCTTCTAACACAAATACTTACTTTTTTTGACTGAATACTGCGACTGTGACTGTAAACTGAACTACAACACATTCAATAACTGTTCTTTAATTTTTTCCAGTTCATCTTTCATTTCAACAACCAATTGTTGCATGGGTGCGTAGTTACTTTTAGAACCAATAGTGTTTATCTCTCTGCCCATTTCCTGACTAATAAACCCTAGTTTTTTTCCGTTAGAATCTTTTGAATTTATAGATTCTGTAAAATAATTGAGATGGTTTTTTAAGCGTACTTTTTCTTCAGTAATATCAAATTTTTCAATATAATATACCAGTTCTTGCTCAAACCTATTTTCGTCGTATTTTTCTCTTAATTCTTCAACACCTTTTAATAAACGTTCTCGCACACCCTCAATACGTTCAGGATCCATGGCAATAACCTTATCAAGTAATTCATTTATGGTAACAATGCGGTTATTAAAGTCAATTTCAAGAACTTTCCCTTCATTTAATCTATAGTTATTCAAGTCCTCAATAGCATGGTGTATTTCAGCTTCAATAGATTTCCATTCATTTTCATTAATTTCTTCTCGAACCGTATTAAGTGCATCTGGAAAACGAACAGCCATTTTTAGCATATCTATTTCGTCACCATCTACTACATTTTTTAATTGCTCGATATATTGCTTAACAACAGGCGTGTTTATTTGCGTAGAGGTATCTTCTGCAGTAGCTTCTACATAAATTGAAAAATCTACTTTTCCACGAACCAATTTATCTGCTAAAATTTTTCTTATAGCTAATTCTTTTTCTCTATAAATAGAGGGCATTCTAGCATTTAAATCTAAATTTTTACTGTTTAAAGATTTAAGCTCTATGGTTACTTTTTTTGTTGGTAATTGCAAAACAGATTTTCCGTAACCTGTCATAGAATATATCATAAACGCGAGTATTAATGTTATGCAAATGTAATTAAAACCGATAGAAAGTAAAGGAAATAACTTGTGTTAAAAAAACACTTTAAATACGATAAGTGGGTTTTAAAGTAATTAATAAATACATTTACAGAAATAATTTTATGATAGTAATATGAATAAATTAAAGCACTTAATTCTGATGGCGTTATGCTACTTAGTAATAATAGCATGTAAAGAAAATAAAGCCGAAGCTTTAATTGAAGATAAAAAAACAGATGAAAACATCTATAAAAAAGTAGCGGATAGTCTTTCTACAAATCTACCAGAAGGTATGCTCTGGATTCCGGCAGGTTCATTTTTACAAGGCGCTGTTCAACAAGATAAAATGGCTATGAGTCATGAAAAACCACAGCACCCGGTTACGGTTGATGGGTTTTTTATGGATATAACAGAGGTAACTAATGCTGCGTTTAAAAATTTTGTAAAAGAAACAGGCTATATCACTATTGCAGAACGTGAAATTGATTGGGAGGCCATGAAAAAACAATTGCCAGAAGGGACACCTAAGCCACATGATAGTATTTTACAACCAGGGTCACTATTGTTTAAGAAAACAAAATCTTCGGTGCCTAATTTATATGATTTTTCACAATGGTGGCGATGGGAAATTGGTGTTAACTGGAGACACCCAAGTGGACCTGATAGCAGTATAGAAGGCAAAGATAATCACCCTGTTGTACACATAAGTTATGAAGATGCTTTAGCGTATTGCAAATGGGCAGGAAGACGTTTACCAACTGAAGCAGAATGGGAATACGCAGCTAGAGGAAATAAAACGGGTACGACTTATTTGTGGGGTAATGATAGATCTCTGCTCTCAAAAATGGTAAATAGTTGGGAAGGTGAGTTTCCTGTAAATAATACTTTAGAAGATGGTTTTGAGAGAACGGCTCCAGTAAAAACCTATCCACCAAATGGTTTTGGGCTGTATGATATGGCAGGTAATGTTTGGGAGTTTGTTTCTGATTGGTATAACATTAAGTATTACGAGGAATTAGCAGCAAACAAAGCTGAGGTTATTAATCCTCAAGGCGCAGATAAAGCGTACAATCCTAGTCAGCCTTATTTGCAAGAAAAAGTAATCAAGGGCGGCTCGTTTTTGTGCAGTGATTCGTATTGTGCTAGTTATAGAATATCTTCTAGAATGGGGACAAGTACGGACTCATCAGCGGAGCATGTTGGTTTTAGAACGGTTTTAGATAAAGAAATGCTGATTGAAAACGAGTAGATTAAGTTGCTTAAAAGGAATAAAAACATTAGGTTTATAAAATAAAAATGCAGTAAAAAACTGCAGAAGATGTTTATTAAACCATTTGACGTATAAGAAAATGCAACTAAAAATATGTGTTTGTTTTTTCAATTAACAAAATTAAATTTAAAATTGTTTATTAACTTTTAACTAGAATAAAAACTTTTTTTCTTAAAACAAAATTAACCATGAAGACTACAACCCTAATCTTTACAATTTTAATTACAGCAATTACCTACGCTCAAAATAATAACAATGATGTTGAAAAGGTTTCTTTCACTTCTGAAGGATTAAGTTCGGATCAAATAACTGTTAATATTACAGGAATGGATAAAGAAGCTTTATTTAATAAAAGTAAAGAATGGATTGAAGAAAAGTATGGTACTTTAGATGTAATAACAAAGGAAAAGAAAACCTCAGATCAAGAAGACCAAGCTGATAAAGGAAAAAAAAATAAAAAAATAGTTTTTAAGGGTATTACAAATAATGCTATTTGTTTTGGCTCTAAGTCAGATTACAGTTGTTTTGATTCAACCTACGAGATTGAAATCAAATTTGTTGATGACGAATATAAGTTTAAGATAAAGAAGTTTTCTTATGCAATACCTGGAAACGAAAAAGATAAAAAGATAAAATTAAAAGAAAGTGAGTTCCATACAAAAGAAGGAAATTTAGAAAAAGATTACGAAAAAGTTCCATCTCAAATAGAAGGTTTGTTTAATGGATTAAATAAAAGTTTGTTTAATTTTTTAACGGATAGAGAACAAGAAACAGAATGGTAATTCTTCATTATTTTTTCTCTAGAAATAGAGTGTTCCATCAATAAGTAATCATGATATCATAACCTTCAAAACATTTAATAGGAGTAAGAACACATCGTATTTGAAACTTTATTTGGCAGTTACAATCATTTACTATCTAAACATTTATATTTAAGATAAGCCGTTTTATATCTTCTCAAGGTGTTTAGTAGGCCGTTGTTTTACATTTAAAAAGTATTTTAGTGGCTTTTGGGGGTTCTCGTTGCTGCCTTTGGTATGGTTTATTCGTTATTATTCAGACTGATATTTATCATTTACTAAAATGGTGTTGTTTTCTATTTTGGTCTTACGAATAGAGGCACACAATTTTTATTTGCATAGTTTCATATTTGGTTTGGTTGGTTTAAATAATTATGCTTTTGTGTGCTTCTGTTTGATTTTGCATCTTTAATAAAGTGGCATATTTGTAGGCAGTTTTAGTCCATATCTCCAAACGTGTTTTAGTGCGTTTTAATGGGTTATTTTTTTGTCGAGTACTAAGTTAATTACGGAGATGTTGTTTGTGATGCAGAACACAACACCATAACCGAAGTAAGAAATTTCAAATCTTGTAGTGTCTGGACAATTACAGACCAAAATTTAACAACTTCAGTTTCTTATTTTTATATGACGAATATCATGAAAAATTATATCATCTTCTTTTAACTTTATAGTTCAAATGTAAAATTTTTATTATGAAAAATTCGAACCAATTATTTATTAGAACGATCTGTTATAATTTATTTATTCTTGGATTTTTATTTTTATTCACGGCCTGTAATAATAGTCCTTCAAAAGATAAAACAAGTAAAACTGAAACAGATGAAATTGTAAAAGTTGAGGATATTTTTTGGAATGTTAAAGCCATCCTTCCAGATGGACAAAGCATAGATATTAAAGGCTTTGATAATTCGGGAAAACCCTTCGACGTAAAGGCCATTCAAAACTCCGATCAAGATAACTTATTAGATGTAAAAGCTATTATGGACGGTGAGAAATTACCCGTTAAGATATTGGTGAGTAAAAATCAATTTACTCCTGTTGTAGCTATTAGTAATGAAGGTAATGCGTACAAAATTAAAGCAGTAACAGCAGAAGGCGAAAAACTGCAGGTAATAGGAGTGACTAGATTTGATAATATTGTTATTATGAAAGTCATTACCAAAAAGGGGAAGTTCTATGGTGTAAAAGCTATTTCACCTACCGGAAAACTTAATGATATTAAAGGAATAAAAATTAATACGAAGGACAGAGAGATGTCATTAAAAGGCCTAAATGTCCATGCACATGTTAAAGCGATGCATCCATCTGATAATGAGGATGACTTTATAATGCCCAAAAAAAATAAAGAGAAAGGAATATATGAAAATGATTTTGAAAGAATTATCTGGAATATTAAGGCGGTAACTGCTGATGGTAAAAACCTAGATGTAAAAGCTTTTGATGCTGAAGGCAATACATTTGATGTAAAAGCTACACAAGACTCTAAACAACATAGTTTTATGAATATTAAGGCATTTGTAGAGGGGGCGGAATTACCAGTTAAAATAATGCAAAGTACAGACGAATATGCACCCGTAAAAGCCATAGGTAGAAACGGTACTATTTACGATATTAAAGCATTAACTGAAGATAATGTAAAACTAGATGTAAAAGGCATTAGCCGTTCAGGTAATATTATTCATGTTAAAGCTATAAATGAAAATGGAGAATTTTATGGTGTAAAAGCTTTCGCTCCAGACGGAAAACTTAATGAAGTAAAAGGTATTAAGATTTTTGAAAGAAAAGTAGAGATGAAAATACAAGGAAATCCTGTATATGCTCATTTAAAAGCCATTCAACAATAATTGGTTTTTTTATCATCTATACTCTGGCAATTATCCTTTTTGCTGACTAAAAATCTTTAAATCCTGAACCTTACACTATGCGTCACTTTATTATTTTATAGTTTTGCTTTGCTACCTTTTTATAGACACAACTAGCATTATATAAACGTTATAGTTGAATTTTTTTAATGATTTAAGTTCTAAAAAAGAGCTATACTTACTTTTCATCAAACGTGCAGAACCTATTAATAATCATTTTTTGATGTTTATGAAAATATATCTAGAAGTTGTTTTTTTTGTAATACTTTTCTATTACTTTTGTGTTGATTAGTTAATTATATTGTAAGAGAGAGGTTACTTGTGAGAGAGAGCCTCTTTTTTTTATGATTTCTATGATTGATATTTGTCGAGGAAGAAGTTTTAAATATGGTATAGTCATGACAAGTACGCTTCGTCTGAATATTTTGTAAAAAGAAAAGAGTGAACATCAACCATGATACTTCACCCTTTCTTTAATTGTACTAAAAAGTCTACTTGTGAGAGAATGATTAAATGTATTCATTAAATCCCTATAAGGTTTAATTTTTCTGTCATTAACCAATAGGTATAGTTTAAATACCAATATGTGTAGATGAGTGGTATTTAAAACCATAACAGAAGTAAGACCTTTTAAACCTGGCCATAGCCTTGATAAGTATTCTGCAAAGTTTTAAATAGTTTCAATACGGCATCCCGAAACATACTAACTTATATTATTTCTTGTTGATTTAAATGACATTCGTCATCTAATAATCATAAGGAGTTAATTACCTTTAATTTCTGATTAATAGTGTCCATTATGAAACCTAAAACTTTATTAGCCTTAGTGTTATTTGCATTTATATTGAGTTGCTCAACTGATAAAAAAAAGAATAGCTTGGAAGAAGATAATCTAAAAGGAAATGTAAAATCTGTAAGAGAATTTTCTTTTGTTGCGGTTGATAAATTGGGTGAGATTAGCAAAGGAGCTAGAAAGACACAAATTTATAAGAAATATGATGATAAAGGAAATAGAATTGAGCAGGACGATTATGGATCAGATGGAAGTTTATCTTCTAAAACTACATTTAAATATGATAGTAAAGGCAATAATATTGAGATGAACTTATATTTATCAGATCGTAGTTTAACGTATTATTTTTCATTTAAATATGATGATAAAGGGAACGAAATTGAGAGGAATAGATATAAATCGGATGGGAGTCTAGATTATAAATTTAGTTATGTATATGATGATAAAGGGAATGAAATTGAGAGGAATAGATATGAATCTGATGGGAGTTTAGATTATAAATCTAGTTATGTATATGATGATAAAGGGAATCAAATTCTGTGGGACTATTATAAATCGGATGGGAGTTTAGAGTATAGATACACATTTAAATATGATGATAAAGGAAATGAAATTGAGAGGAATAGACATAAATCTGATTGGATTGTAGATTGTGAATACACTTATAAATATGAACTGGACACTAAAAATAATTGGATAAAGCGTATAGACTTTAAAAATGATAAACCACAATATATCTTAGAAAGAGAAATAGAATATTACTAAATGACTATATACTGGTTTAACTAATTAGAACTAAATAAACGCATGGCATGGAAGCCATAACCAATACGGCACTTTTTAGACAACCATATTGGTTATGGGCAGCGTTGTAATTGTTGCGCTAGAGACAAGTTTTTTGTTGAAGTGGTTTCTGATGCTAAGCACAACACCGTTAGCGAAATTAGAAGTTTTAAATCTGGAATTAGCCTTGATAAGTATTCTATGATTTAAATATTAGGCATAAAAAGAAAGAGTGAAAACCAACCAAGATAATTCACCCTTTTTTTATTGCTATTAATCAACTGTTTATTAAACAAAGTTGGTTAAATTTACCATTTATATATCTTTAAGGCTTCAATTTTTCCACCATTAACTCATAAGTGTCGTTCAAGCACGTATTTGTATAGATGAGTGGTGTTTAAAACCATAACAGAAGTAAGAAGTTTTAAATATGGTCATAGCCTTGACAAGTATGCTAATCTAAAGTCTTTACAAAAAACTATTTTCAATTTAATTGACTACCTTACAACAAAGTTTAAAACTGAACTTCTTTTGGGTATGTGGATTCTTCCGTGGTTGGTAGTTAATAGCATGAAGCATATCTGGAGGGGGTTTTAAAACTGTTCTTAGCTGTCTAACTGTAAATCTTAACTTATTTGTTAGAGGTTATTTCTAATGCAGAACATAACACAATAATAGAAGAAAGGAGTTTTAAATACGGTAGTAGTCTTGACAAGTATTCAGCAATTTAAATAAAGATAAATTCCTCACACTTTTTATAAATAGATTCTCCAGAGGTAAAAACTTCCTATTAACCAACCCACAGGATAGTCATTCGTACGCTCTGAAGGAATCTAACAATTAAAACTATCGGAAAATATAGTAAAAATAAGTTGTCTATTAAGGTTATATTCTTCTTAACTATATTAATGTTGAAATACCATATATAATCACCTACATGTACATAGAAAAGAAAGAATTTTAAGTATTAGAGAAAGGTCAAATAACTTTTCGTAACTAAAATAATTTATCAGTTGCATTAACAATAGATTTCTAAAATAAATTCAGGGATGCCCATTAACTGTTTCGCCATAGACAAGTTTTTTATTGAGGTGGTTTATAATTCAGAGCATAACACCATAACCGAAATAAGAAGTTTTAAAACTGGGCATCTACTCGACAAGTATTCAAATAGGTTAGAATTTTGATTTTTTAGGGGGAATATTAGGGGAAAAATTAAAAACCCTACTCTCAAAACTATTGAAAACAGGGCATTCTAATGAATTATCTGTACACAACGTACTCCAATTATCGAACTTATTCTTACAAGACCTTGAAAAGCTTAGAGAGTTTACAGAAACATATAAAAAACACAAGCTATTGAGCATATAGTAACCCTTTAGGCTTACTTTAAAGACATACAGAGTGGTAACATTACGGAAAAAAAAATTAAATACCTTGACCAATTAGATAATGAAGACCTTCGAGATGTCCAGTTAAGATATATTAAGAGCATAAAAAATAATGTTCAGTTTATTACTTGGCTAATAATAATTAGTATTTCAGTATTTATTTTGAGTGGCATATTGCCAAGACTTTAAAATTCTTTTTTGCGCTTCTTTTTGCGTTAATAATAGGTGGTCTTGTGGTGTTAATTTGTCTAATTTTCCTTCGTTATTTCTAAAATTAGTTCTGCGGTTTTAAGTGAATATCTTTCTCACTATTTTGGTTTTCAATGAAATCTCAAGGGTGAAGTAATTACAATACCTATTGCTTGTTTTACGTCAATAATCTATTTATACTCATTTTGTGATGCTAGTAACGTATACCAAGAAGTTGGTATTGTTTGGTTTATATCGTTTCTGTTAATTGCAATAAAAAATGAATAATAACTATCACGAGTTTTCTGATTTCTTTTTTGCGCTTCTTTTTGCGTTAATAATAGGTGGTCTTGTGGTGTTAATTTGTCTAATTTTCCTTCATTATTTGTAAAATTGGTTATGCGGTTTTAAGTGAATATCTTTCTCACTATTTTGGTTTTCAATGAAATCTCAAGGGTGAAGTAATTACAATACCGATTGCTTGTTTTACGTCAATAATCTATTTATAATCATATTGTGATGTTGGTAAAAATTACGTACTTCTACGTATTCCATATATAGCTCAAACAATTTATATTTGTAGTTCATTGAGCAGTTTTTAGTTAGAACTATTTGTGATTAGGTGTCTATTATTTAGACACCTTTTTTTGTTTAAGCGGTTATGATTTA
>Ga0102813_1001431_pt1 | contig 10554 bp, 10 predicted proteins | sample ColrivemetaGS725_FD_84512 | JGI IMG/M metagenome (GOLD analysis project Ga0102813, IMG submission 84512) | Estuarine microbial communities from the Columbia River estuary - Flood tide ETM metaG S.725 | ecosystem: Environmental > Aquatic > Marine > Intertidal zone > Estuary | place: USA: Columbia...
TATTCAATTCATGTGAGCTAAGTCCGGTTCCCGCTTTTGGCGAATAGGGCTGTATCGTATAACCCTTGTACAACATTTCTTTGTTGTAAATCTGCTTCAACAACCACCACACCGATTCGATGTACTTGTTCTCATAGGTCACATAAGGGTCATCCATATCGACCCAATAGCCCATTTTTTCTGTCAAGTCGTTCCAAACATCCGTATAGCGCATGACGGCTTCACGACAGGCTTGATTGTATTCCTCAACAGATATTTTCTTTCCGATATCTTCTTTGGTGATTCCCAATTCCTATTCCACGCCTAACTCAACGGGAAGTCCGTGGGTATCCCAACCCGCTTTTCGCTTTACTTGATACCCTTGAAGCGTTTTATAGCGGCAAAAAATATCTTTTATGGCACGAGCCATAACATGGTGAATACCGGGCATTCCATTTGCCGAAGGCGGCCCTTCATAGAACACAAACGAAGGCTTCCCCTCACGGAGGCTAATACTTTTAGAAAAAGTATTGTCTTTCTTCCAAGAGGCAAGTATCTCATCTGCAATTTTAGGTAAGTTTAGCCCTTTGTATTCATTGAATTTCATCCCTAATTTTTCGTTTGTAAACTTATCTTTAAATATTCTTTATAAAACAGATAAACGGTAATTATAAACCACCATTTTTTGTGTTCAAATGCGAAAGTAATTAATTTAAAGAAAACAGCGTGTTTTTTTAAACTTGCAGACGTTTATAAAGACAGGTTTTAAAAAGAGATATTTGCCCCTATTTTAACATTTCTTCCCGGAGCAGAAACCCCAGAGGCGAAAGTTCGGTAATGAACATCAAAGATGTTATCTAAGCCAAATCGAAAAGTTATATTTTCTTTCCAATTGTATTGAGTTAAAAAGGACAAATCATTCCATGCGGGTGCTCCCGCATACAATCCGAGTGTTTCTGAAAGTAAAGGAGTTTCTTCTAGGCCATCCTCTCCCCCAAAGCTATAGTTTTCAGGATTTTTACTTCCGCTAAATTGAAAACGTAAAGTTGCCAGCCACGATTCTTTGTAATATTTTAATAAAAGACTCCCAAAAACGGGAGAGATGGATGGAAGGGGGCCATACTTTTTGCTTTTAGCTCCTTTGATATAAGATATATTTCCTTGTACAGAAAATTCTTCGATAAACGAATAATACCCATCTATTGAGCCTCCCAGCAAATACCGATCTCCTGAGTTTATATTAGAAAAAGTTTCAACTTCTTCTCCTTGGTAAAGGATGGTGTTCAAGTCTTCAGTCGATTTATCTGCAAAAATGACATAATTATTACGTCCTATATGTCTCGATATAAGTGTTGTAAAACCTCTGAAGGAGATGTAGTTTTTAGGTAAATTCAAATAATTTGTAAAGCCGAGTTCAAAATTATAAGCGTATTCTGGAAATAAGGAAGGATTTGGAACAACGAGAGTTCCTTTATTTTCTCTGATTTTCCCTACATCATCAATATTTGGATTTCTAAACCCATTAGAAAGAATAACATTCCATTGTTTTTTTTCTGAAGGGCGGTAGGTTAGGGCTACAGTTTCAGTAAGCGCTTCTGATCTGAGATCAACTGAAGACAGCAATGCATTGACGTTATAGCTTTCCTTCCAGCGACCGTCTAGTCTGGTTGATGTGATACGTGCACCTGCATTTAACGTAAGCTTTTCATTAAAATTCCAAACCCAATTGATAAAAATAGCAAAACTACCGTAGTAACTTCCAGCACTTGGGTAACGTGTCGGGATAGGAAGTATGGGTGTTCTCCCTTCAACTTTATTTTGGTTTACAATCAAGTCGTATTTATAGGCCAAAGAGCGAACTTTATTATAGGTTCCTTCAAAACCATATGAGAAGGAATGTTTTTCATCTAAATCGAATTCAAAATCCCCATTTAAGCTAAATACCTTTACCTTTTCCCTTTGATATTCTCTTGTTAGACTTTGAAAATTACGACTGTTTCTAGATTCTTCAATATCTTGGTAGCCAAATGTTATTCTCCCTGAGTTTAAAAATCTTTTTTCAGTAAAAAATTTATATTGAGGTGCAATAAACAATCTTTTTTGAGGGCCATAATACCATTCTGCAAAACGCAGGCTCCCATTCCGCATTTCAACTAGTTTGTCATATCTAGAAATATCCGAAGAATTAGAGTACTGAAGATTAACTGAAAACTGACTTTGTTCATTGATTTGGACTAAGAATTTTTGAAATAAATCAAGTTGATCATATCCCGTATTTTTTTGAATTAATGGGTCTTCATTTTCTAGAGGGGTAGGACTATATTGACTTCTTGTATTTGCTGAATAATATGGGGTCAGTCCCCAATCTTCAAATCCATGAGGTCTGTTTTTCCCCATTCTAATATCTCCAAATGAAGAATGACTTATACTGGTTAAACTTGCCCATTTTTTGAAACTTAATTCCGTAGAAAAAGAATTAATAGAAGCATTGTCAGCAGTTGAATAGTTACTGGAAAATTGGGAAGTGATTTTTTTCTCACTATTAATTAATGGACTTCTTGTGTAATAATGAATGACTCCCCCTAGTGCATCAGAGCCATATCCAACAGAAGAAGATCCAAAAACAACTTCAACACGTTCAATATTGTTGGGGTTAATTGTTATTGCATTTTGTAGGTGACCACTTCGATAAATAGCATTATTCATTCGGACTCCGTCAACGACTAAAAGTAAGCGATTGGCTTCAAAGCCTCTAATTACTGGGCTTCCTCCACCACCTTGGGTTTTTTGAATTCTTACTCCAGGGGTTAATCCTACAAGATCAGCACCATTTGCTGGCCGTTGAAGTTTAATTTCTTCGGCATTAACGACATTTACTTTTTCTGCAATTTGTTTTCTGTTTGTTGCTTTTCTAGCAACAGATAATATGACCTCATCCAAGGTTTGCTCTTCTGCCTCTAGACGAATTGTAATACCTTCTCTAATATTTTTTTGACTTAGCTCTAAACTCAAAGTTTTATAGCCATAATATTGAATAAAAAAAAGTTCATTTTCTAAAAAACCTGAAAGCAAGGCTTTACCAGTTTCATCTGTGAGAATCGATTTTGTTTTTTCTGTATTAAAAAGTGCAGCCCCTTCTATAGGCTCGCTAGAAGTGGCGTCAATAACGCGAATGCTCTGTCCCATTAGGCAAAGAGGGAAAATGAGTAGAAAGAAAAAATTAAGTTTACTTAAAAATTTCATTTAATATCTTGGTTGATTTTGGAGATTTGAATTGTTGCAAATGTAGTTCGAAATAAATAACTACAGAATCTAGTAAAACTGATTTTTCTTGTCTGGAGAGTTTCATTTCTCCAACTTTATCAAAGTCCATGCCTAATAATTGAACCCAGGCAACCTTTATGGATCCATCTAAAAATGAGCCTCTTGGTTTGATCGTATTCATGCAGCCCGTCTCTAGGTCAAAATAGGGGGCTGTTTTATCAGAAATATTGGGATAAAAACCAATAAACTTTGAGAGATCTAACATAAGTTTTATGTGGAATAAACCTACGTTTTCTTCGGTATCCAGCCAAAGCATTCTCTTTTTTAAAAAGGCATATAATTGATCATTGGCTTCTTGTTCTTCTTTTATTACTTGTTGAATTACTTCTGCCAAGAAAAACAGAAGAGTTTTCTTTCTAAGATCAAAAGGAATGGTTTGATAAGGATAATGAAGTTTTGCTTCTTTTATAAAACCAAGACGATCTGTAGAGTTTTTGGTTGCTTCAAGCTCCAAAAGGGTGAGGGGTTCAAAAAGAGATTTAGGGGTTTTTTTATTCGTTCGAGAACTTAAAATCCCCTTAAGCATATAGGATTGTAAACCATATTCTTTAGTATAACAAGCCGCAATCAAACTGGAGTCCCCGTATTTCACCGTTGTTAGTGTAAGGGCTTCTGTAGAGGACTGCACGGATTTAATTAAACGACACCTTGCGCAAGCATGGCATCTGCAACTTTAACAAACCCAGCGATATTGGCCCCTTTTACATAATCCACAAACCCATTTTCCTCTCCATATTTTAAACAGGATTGATGGATGTCTGACATTATTGTTTGCAAACGACCATCGACTTCCTCTCTTGTCCAGCTGTAGCGAAGAGAATTTTGTGCCATTTCAAAGCCAGAAACTGCGACCCCTCCAGCATTTGATGCTTTTCCAGGGGCAAATAAAATTTTAGTCTCTTTAAATTGAGAAATAGCTTCCGGAGTACAGGGCATGTTGGCCCCTTCTCCCACACAAATGCAGCCATTCTTTAATAAAATTGCGGCATCTTTTCCGTTCAGCTCATTTTGGGTAGCACAAGGAAGTGCAATTTGACATGGAGTCTCCCAAGGAGCTTTTCCAGGATAAAAAGAAGCTTTTGGATATTGTTCTACATACGTATTTATTCTTCCTCTTTTAACGTTTTTCAAATCCATTATAAAGGCTAGCTTTTCGTGATCTATTCCATCTGGATCCATAATGTATCCCGATGAATCTGATAAAGTGAGCACTTTTCCACCCAATTGAATACATTTTTCAGCGGCATATTGTGCCACATTTCCTGAACCAGAAATTACGATTGTTTTTCCTTCAATGCTATTTTCTTTATGCTCTAACATTTTTTGGGTAAAATAAACAACTCCATAGCCAGTTGCTTCAGGGCGAATTAAAGATCCCCCAAACGAAGCACCCTTGCCTGTTAAAACACCAGTAAATTCATTTTGAAGACGTTTATATTGTCCAAATAAATAGCCAATTTCTCTTCCGCCAACTCCAATATCTCCTGCAGGGACATCTCGATTGGGACCAATATGGCTATAGAGCTCCGTCATGAAACTTTGACAAAAACGCATGACTTCAGTATCGGATCTTCCTTTTGGATTAAAATCTGAACCTCCTTTTCCTCCTCCCATCGGAAGGGTGGTCAAACTATTTTTAAAAGTCTGTTCAAAAGCTAAAAATTTTAAAACACTTAAATTTACACTCGGATGAAAACGTAAGCCTCCTTTGTAAGGACCAATTGCAGAATTCATCTGTACTCTATACCCTCTGTTAACTTGAATTTCTTCTTGATCATCAATCCATGCTACACGAAAAGACAGTACACGTTCGGGTTCCGCCATTCGGAGTAAAATGTTTTGACCGTAATAAATATCATGTTGTACAATGTAAGGAATTACTGTTTCTGCAACTTCGGCAACCGCTTGCATGAATTCAGGTTCATTTTGATTTCTTGCACTTACTTCATCAAGAAACTGTTTTACAATCGTGTCCATTGGGATAAAATTTTTAGGTTAGTTAAAGGTATTTATTTTTTTAAAAAATAGGGGGATTAAAATAGAAATTCAACTAAATTTTCAACTTTTGAAAAGGCGTGAATTTGAATTGATTTAGGGGTAACACCAAGCTTTGAAAACTTTGAAATAGCAATATTTTCATATCCAATTTTTTCAGCCTCTTGAATTCTAATTTCTGCTTTTGCTACAGGACGAATTTCGCCAGAAAGACCAATTTCAGCAGCAAAACAAATATTTTGTGCAATTGGAATATCATGATAACTAGACAGTAAGGCAGCGACTACGGCCATATCAAGTGCTGGATCTTCAATGTTGATGCCTCCGGTAATGTTAATAAAGACATCTTTGCTACCTAGTGCAAAACCAGCCCTTTTTTCTAACACCGCTAAAAGCATGTTGAGCCTTTTGGCATTAAAACCTGTGCTACTGCGTTGAGGGGTTCCATAAACGGCAGTACTTACTAACGCTTGCACTTCAATCATCAGCGGGCGAATTCCTTCAACCGTTGCAGCAATTGCGTGACCACTCAGAGCATCTTCTTTTTCAGAAATTAGGACTTCACTTGGATTGGTTACTTGACGTAAGCCTTGAGAAATCATTTCATAAATGCCTATCTCAGAAGTAGCTCCAAAGCGATTTTTTTGAGCCCTTAGAATTCTGTAAAGATGGTTTCTGTCTCCTTCAAATTGAAGTACAGTATCAACCATGTGTTCCAAAATTTTTGGTCCAGCAATATTTCCGTCTTTGGTGATGTGTCCAACTAAAATGACAGGAGTATTGGTGCTTTTAGCAAATTGAATTAGTTCCCCTGCGGTAGCTCTAATTTGGGAAACACTTCCTGCACCACTTTCAATATAATTACTGTGAAGTGTTTGAATAGAGTCTACAATAACAAGATCAGGCTTAACCTTTTGGATTTGTTGGAAAATTTTTTGGGTTTCTGTTTGACTTAAAACAAAACACTTTTTTCCGTCCAACTCCATCCGGTCTGCACGTAATTTTATTTGTTGCTGACTTTCTTCTCCTGATACATATAAAACAGTTGAATTTAAGCTTAAAGAAACTTGAAGTAAAAGAGTTGATTTTCCAATTCCAGGTTCTCCTCCAAGTAAAATTACTGATCCAGGGACAAGACCTCCACCAAGTACACGATTCAATTCCTCATCTTGCGTTTTGATTCGCGGAACTTCAGCAACATCAATGGCATCCATCCGAATTGGACTTGTTATTTCTTTTGTTGATTCAGAGGCCCATTCTTTGGGAGCTTCCTTCTCAATGATTTCCTCAACCAAAGTATTCCATTCTTTGCAAGTATTACATTGCCCTTGCCATTGGGTATGTTGAGACCCACAATTTTGACAGAAAAAAGCTTTTTTTACTTTAGCCATGCTTAACTAAGATTCTCATTTATTGACGATTGACTAAAGGTAGCACAAAAAACGAAAGACTCCCAAAGACAATTATCATTAAAGTTTGGGAAGTCCACATGATCCAACCAAAGGCGAGCCCAGATTCATTTGAAACACCAAAAGCTGCTAGCATTAAAGCGACAGAAAATGGGTAAATCCCAATTCCACCATTAGTTGCAGAGATCGCTAAACCTCCGATAACAAACGCTGGTAGTAAGGCATTTAATCCTAAGGTTGCTGTTTCGGGGACAGTCCACTTGACTACGAAAAACATGGCCAAATACATGAGCCAAATAAATAATGTATGCGCAATAAATGCTCCTTTGTTAGGCATCGTTTTGAGGCTTAAAACACCTTCTAAAAGGCCTTTCATAAATGTTTTTATCTTGGTAATAAAAAGATATTTTTCTTGTTTAAACAAAAGGCGAATAATAAAAAACACAACGATTAATGACAAACCGGAAAAAATTAGTGTATTTGTTGCGATTTGTTTTTCTTTTAAAATCCCCCATATAAGATCAAATTGAAGGGTTAATGCTATTAAAATGAATCCAAGCAATATGATTAAATCTACTAAACGTTCAGCGATTATGGTTCCAAAGGTTTTTTCAAAAGGAATTTTCTCATAGGAGCTTAAAGTAGTGGCTCTTAAAATCTCTCCAGACCTTGGAATTCCAAGGTTTGCGATGTAGGCAATTAATACGGCAAGTGTTGAATTGATAAATCTTGGCTTATATCCTAATGGCGCCAATAAAAACTTCCACCGGTAGGCACGAGATAGATGACTCAAAATACCAAAAAAAACAGAGAGCAATAAGAAGCGATAATCTGCATTTTTAATATAGCTGTAGATCAGTTCGCGCTCTTCGTTTGAGGTAGCACTCAGAGTTAAATAGATAAAAAACAAACCGATACCCAGAGGGATAATAACTTTCAAAAAAGACTTTAGTTTACTCAAACCTTAGTGGAGTTGATTTGTCAATTCGTTTGGAAAAATAAGTTTAGGTTGAAATTGTTTTGCATCTTCAGGAACCATATGAGCGTAACTAATGATGATGATGACATCCCCTTTTTGAACTTTTCGGGCTGCAGGGCCATTTAATGTGACTTCCCCTGAGCCAGCTGCCCCTTCAATTACATATGTTTCTAGTCGTTCCCCATTGTTAACATTAACCACTTGAACTTTTTCTCCCGCTATGAGGTTAGCTGCTTCAATAAGATTTTTGTCTAGAGTGATGCTTCCTATATAGTTTAGGTCTGCATCGGTAACCACAACACGATGTATTTTAGATTTTAGTACTTCGATTAGCATGGCGCAAAGGTATTATAATATCCCTAATTCTACTGTGTCAATCAACCTTGTTTTTCCAGCAAAAACAGCTACAAATATTCTATGAAATTTTTCTTTTTCAATTTGTTTTACAGGAATCAGGTTGGATGTCTTCGCAACAAAGAAATATTCCACTTTTAATTGCGATTCCTTTTCAATGGATCTCCTGAAGTAGGTTTCCATTTTGGAAATATTCCACTCTTTTTGGTGGGCAATAATTTCCTGAAGTGTTTTGAAGATAATAGGCACAGATTTTCTTTGTGCGGGGCTTAACAACGAATTTCTTGAGCTCATTGCCAGGCCATCATCTTCTCTAATTATTGGACAACCTATAATTTCTATTTGTAAATCCAATTGACTGTTTAGAGCTCTAATAATTTGTAATTGTTGAAAATCTTTTTCACCAAAGTAGGCTTTATTGGGGTGTAACTTTCGAAATAAAGATTCAACGACAGTTGCAACCCCATTAAAATGCTCCTCTCGAAAAGCCCCTTCCATATGTTTTTCCAAGCCGCCAAAATTATATGTTTTGGAGACTAATTTTTCTGGATATAGATCTTTAGATTGAGGAACGTATAGGATGAGTTTTTTTTTAAAAGGAGCGAGTAAAAATTTATCTTCCTCTAAGCTTTTAGGATATTTTAGTAGGTCTTCAGGATTATTAAATTGTGTGGGATTCACAAAAATACTCACTATAATCCATTCATTTTCTTGAGCTGCTTTTTCGACTAGAGAGACGTGTCCTTTGTGGAGTGCGCCCATGGTGGGAACTAATCCGATCGATTTTTTTTTGTCTTTTAGGAAGGAGCGAACCTCACTATGAGTAGTAAACACCAACATTTAGCATTTGATTAACGATGCTAAAGTAGGTAGTTTTTGAGTATATGTGCATTAATTTTGTATTTTTGCAGAACTTTTCCCTACGGATAATCATTCATATGAAAGATAAGAGAGTTTTAATCATTTCTTCTGAGGTAGTTCCTTACTTACCCCAAACTGAACAATCCATCAATTCATTTCAAATTCCTAAAGCAATAAATGAGCATGGGGGTCAGACTCGAATTTTTATGCCACGATATGGTTTAATAAACGAAAGACGGCATCAATTGCACGAAGTTATCCGTTTGTCAGGTATGAATTTAGTCATAAATGACCTGGATATGCCCTTGATTATTAAGGTTGCTTCCATTCCTAAAGAACGCATGCAAGTTTACTTTATTGATAATGAAGAATATTTCAAACGTCGAGGAGTTTTACACGACAGCAAGGGTGAATGTTACAATGACAATGATGAACGAATGATTTTTTTCACAAAAGGCGTTGTGGAAACTGTTAAGAAGCTAAATTGGTCACCTGATATTATTCATTTACATGGATGGTTTACAGCGTTATTTCCATTGTATTTACAGACGTATTACAAAGACGAACCTTTATTTTCTGATAGTAAAATTATAAGTTCTATTTATGGGCCAGATTTTGAATCTCCCTTTTCAAAAAAGTTTTTTGACAAAGTAGCCTTTGATAAAATTGATGAATCACATCTTGAATCCTTAAAAAAGGCAAACTATGAATCTCTGATTTCTCTTGCAATCAAACATTCTGATGGTTTGATTTTGTCTGCAGAAAATGTTCCTCCAGCTGTAGTAGAAGAAGTTGAGAAAAGCAAAAAACCTCATTTAAACTTTAATGATTCTAAAAATGAGGAAGTGTATATTGATTTTTATAGCAATAAATTTTAATAGAAATCTCACAAATGCGTCATATTAACAAACTTCTTGTAAGCGTTACCTTAATTCTAGTTATTAGTTCTTGTAATCAAGACTTTCATCCTGTTGGAGAAGCATTATTTATTGATCAAACACTTGAAACTCTGACAGAAAGTTTTCCAACGTTTACCTTTCAAGAAAAGTTAAAAAAAGTACAGACTAATGGTTTGCCACTAATGCAGCTTGGTAAAATAAATCATCCTATTTTCGGTCAAGCAGAAGCAAGTTTTACCGCACAATTGACAATACCAAATAATCTTTTTTTTGGGAATCATAGGCAACAGTTTGAGGATGAACCCGATGATTCAGATCCTAATTTGATACCAGAAAACGAAACAGTTAAATTCGTTTATCTTGACATTCCTTTTTTCACAAATCAAGATGATGCTGATAATGATGGCGTTATTGATTCTTTAGATGCAGATCCAAATGATCCTCTTAGTAATTCAGATGGAGATGAATTAACAGATTTAATAGAATTTCAATCTCAGTTAAATCCCTTAAGTTCCGATAGTGACGGAGATGGAATTTGTGACGAACAAGAAATTGCCGGATGTACAGACATACAAGCTGTAAATTTTAATCCTAATGCAACTGATGATAATGGCTCCTGTGTAATTCAAGTAGGAGGATGTATTCTACCATTTGCATGTAACTACGACCCCTTAGCTGATTACTATCTTCCTGGATCATGTGACTTTAGTTGCTTAGGTGGATAGATTGATTAAACGTCAAATCCCAAAACAAA
>Ga0102813_1001464_pt1 | contig 10434 bp, 8 predicted proteins | sample ColrivemetaGS725_FD_84512 | JGI IMG/M metagenome (GOLD analysis project Ga0102813, IMG submission 84512) | Estuarine microbial communities from the Columbia River estuary - Flood tide ETM metaG S.725 | ecosystem: Environmental > Aquatic > Marine > Intertidal zone > Estuary | place: USA: Columbia...
ACCAAAAGATCTGTCAAAAATAAAAGAAAAAAAGATGCCTAACTTTGCGATATCTTTTAGTCGGAAGATACTGCCTAACAAAAGTATTAATCCAATTTTAATAATAAAAAACAGCATCACAAAACCAATTAAACTAAAAGTTTCTAAAACTGAAGTTTCAGGTATTAGCTTAAGAATAATAAGTGAAATATTAATTGACATCAATAAAAAAGTAATGAAACTCACTCTTTCAGTAAAAGTATTTTCTTCCCTTAAATACTGGTTAGCGTAGCGCTGGGCAAACACCCCCATAAAAAGCAATTTAGCATGCTTCCAATAAGATGCTTTTAGTATAGCTATCAACAAGAAAGAGACTGTAAGTAATATTACTATGGTGTCCTGATTAAAAATGGGTTTTGTTAGCGCAATCATTATTCTTGTTATTCCGAACGCAAATATAACTTTTAAGAACTCATTTTTTAGCTATAAAATATATACTTTTGTGAAAAAATTAACAACATTATGTCACAAGATTTATACCAAGCTCCTGATTACTTTCAAATGGACGAACTGCTAACAGAAGAGCATATATTAATTAGAGATGCCGCAAGAGAATGGGTGAAAAGAGAAGTTTCTCCAATAATTGAAGAGGCTTGTCAGAAAGCTGAATTTCCAAAACAAATTATAAAAGGACTAGGTGAAATTGGTGGTTTTGGACCCTACATTCCAGTAGAATATGGTGGAGCCGGACTTGACCAAATTTCTTATGGGCTAATAATGCAAGAATTAGAAAGAGGAGATAGTGGAATTCGTTCTACCTCATCCGTTCAATCATCATTGGTAATGTATCCCATTTGGAAATATGGTAGTGAAGAACAAAAAATGAAGTTTTTACCAAAATTAGCAACTGGAGAATTTATTGGTTGTTTCGGGCTTACTGAGCCTGACCATGGCTCAAATCCTGGAGGAATGGTAACCAATATAAAAAATATGGGGGACCATTATATATTAAATGGTGCTAAAATGTGGATTTCAAATTCACCTTTTGCTGATGTTGCAGTAGTTTGGGCAAAAAATGAAGAAGGAAGAATAAAAGGTGTATTAGTAGAAAGAGGAATGGAAGGATTCTCAACTCCTGAAACACATAATAAATGGAGTTTGAGGGCTTCAGCAACAGGAGAATTAGTTTTTGATAATGTAAAAATTCCTAAAGATAATATTTTACCAAATAAGGATGGATTAGGAGCGCCATTAGGCTGTTTAGATTCTGCTAGATACGGAATTGCTTGGGGAACAATTGGTACAGCAATGGATTGTTATGATACTGCTTTGAGATATGCAAAACAAAGAATTCAGTTCGGAAAACCAATTGCTTCTTTTCAATTACAACAAAAGAAATTGGCTGAAATGATTACTGAAATCACTAAAGCACAATTATTAACTTGGCGTTTGGGGGTACTTAAGAATGAAGGCAGGGCAACTACTGCACAAATTTCCATGTGTAAACGTAACAATGTTGACATGGCGCTTAATATCGCTAGAGAAGCAAGACAAATTTTAGGAGCTATGGGAATTACAGGAGAATATTCAATCATGAGGCATATGATGAATTTAGAATCAGTAATTACTTATGAAGGGACACACGATATTCACTTGTTGATTACAGGTATGGATATTACAGGCGAGAACGCTTTTAAATAGAATTAATGAAAAATATATTTAGAATTATCTCATTTTTAGAAGGAGTGTCTTACATTTTATTAATGACTGTTGGTCTGTATTTTAAATACCAACTTGATGACCCTACCTATGTCAAATTGTTAGGCATGCCACACGGATTACTGTTTGTTTCCTACCTGATTTTAGCATTTTTTATTAAGAATGATGAAAAATGGAATAAAACAGAGTTTGGAATTATAATAGTTGCTTCAATAGTTCCTTTTGGAACATTTTATGTTGATAGAAAATATTTAAATAGCTAGAAAATAATAATTAATTTATAATTTTAGTTACTTTTATAGTACACAGCTTAACCGTCTAATCAATGGCACGCTAAAATTATTTTACTTTGAAATAGTCTTTGCAGTTACCAATAGTTCCTTATACCAATCCACACCATATTTACGAATAAGCGGTTCTTTTAAAAAGGCATAAAGCGGAACTTCTAATTCACTTCCACATTTACAAGCAGGTTCACAAATTTTAATTTCCTCATAATTTACGGCATCAAAATCACGGTATTCTTTTATACGTATTGGAAATAAATGGCACGAAATTGGTTTTCTAAAATCTGTTTTCCCATCTAGATATGCTTTTTCAATAGTACATTTTGTAATTCCATTTTCAAAAGTCACAAAAGCGCATTCCTTATTATTTACCAATGGAGTAGTCAAATCTCCATCTGAATCATACACTGCAACTCCCATGTTTTCAATCTCAATAATTCCTTCATTTCTCATATAGGGCTTTACTTTCTCATAAATCTCATCTAGTATCTTTTCCTCTTCTTTTAACAATGGTGCTCCTGAATCACCTTCCACACAACACGCCCCTTTACAGGCGTTTAAATCGCAGACAAAATGTTTTTCAAAAACATCCAAAGAAATTATTTTATCCTGTACTTGAATCATAAAGCAAAACTACAATAAATTACTACTTTTGTAGCATGTCAAATTATGAAGATATATTTAAAAAAGTTGTTTCCCATGCAAAAGAGTACGGTTATGTATTCCAATCCTCTGAGATTTATGATGGTTTAGCAGCTGCTTACGATTATGGGCCTAATGGAGTAGAACTTAAAAATAATATCAAGAATTATTGGTGGAGATCAATGGTAAATATGCACGAAAATATTGTAGGACTAGATTCTTCTATTTTTATGCATCCTACTACTTGGAAAGCTTCCGGCCATATAGATGCTTTTAACGACCCTTTAGTCGATAATAAGGATTCTAAGAAAAGATACCGTGCTGATGTGTTAATAGAAGATCATATTGCTAAGATAGAAGCTAAAATTGAGAAAGATGTCTTAAAGGCAGCAAAGCGTTTTGGGGAAGCTTTTAACAAAGAAGAATTTCTTGCTACCAATAGAAGGATTTTAGATAGACAAAAACAAATTGATGCTATAAATGAGAAAATGAATACTTCTCTTTCTTCAAATAATCTGGAAAAAGTAAAAGCATTAATTGAAGAATTAGACATAAAATGTCCTATTTCAGGAACTAATAATTGGACGGATGTTCGTCAATTTAACTTGATGTTTAAAACACAAATGGGAGCTACTGCTGAAGGTTCTTCTGATTTGTATTTACGTCCAGAAACTGCACAAGGTATTTTTGTAAACTTTTTGAATGTCCAAAAAACAGCTCGCATGAAGATTCCTTTTGGAATTGCTCAAATTGGGAAAGCCTTCCGAAATGAAATTGTAGCGCGTCAGTTTATTTTCAGAATGCGTGAATTTGAACAAATGGAAATGCAATTTTTTGTTCGTCCAGGAGAAGAAATGAAATGGTATGCTTATTGGAAAGATTTCCGAATGAAATGGCATAATTCATTAGGGATGGGAGAAGATAATTACCGTTTCCATGATCATGAGAACTTAGCGCATTATGCTAATGCCGCTACTGATATTGAGTTTAAATTTCCATTCGGATTTAAAGAATTAGAAGGGATCCATTCCCGAACGGATTTCGATCTAAAGGCACACCAAGAACATTCCGGAAAAAAATTACAATATTTTGATCTTGAATTAGGAGAAAGCTATGTACCATATGTAGTAGAAACATCCATTGGCTTGGACAGAATGTTCCTTACTGTATTAAGTAATTCTTTCCTTGAAGAAGAATTAGAGAATGGAGAGAGCAGAGTTGTTCTTAAAATTCCTGCAGTTTTAGCTCCAATAAAAGCAGCCATCTTACCCCTTACTAAAAAAGATGGAATGCCAGAGAAAGCAAGAGAAATAATGAAAATGTTACAGCTAGATTTCAATTGCCAGTATGAAGAGAAGGATTCTATCGGAAAAAGATATAGAAGACAAGATGCGATTGGGACTCCTTTCTGTATTACAGTTGACCATCAAACTTTAGAAGACAATACGGTTACTTTAAGAGATAGAGATACTATGACACAAGAAAGAATTTCAGTAGTGAAACTACATTATATAATTGCTGAAAAAGTAAGTTTTACTAAACACTTAGCTTAATTTTCTCCTTCAGAAGTAACTGATATTTTATCAAAAGTAGCGTCAATTGGAGGTAACACCTTTTCAACCTCTACCGTTACTTTTTTAACTTTATTTAAAGGAAGTATTGCGTCAACAATTCTTCTGGCAGAATGTTCTATCATATTCGATCGGATTGCCATTTTCTCCTTTACAATAGCTATGATTTTCACATAATCAACTGTATGATTCAAATCATCTGTTTTTTCAACTTCCACTGTATCAGCCTCAACCCAAACATTTACTATAAAGTGTCCGCCTAAAACCGCTTCTTCTGGTAAGTGGCCATGATAAGCAAAAACTCTTATTCCTTCTACGGTAATTAATCCCATTAGTTAATTTTTTCTAAAGCTGTTTCCATTCTTTTAATCGTCTCTTCTTTACCTAAAAGAGAAGCAATATCAAAAAGAGAAGGTCCCATCCCAAGTCCTGTTAAACAAACTCTAAAAGCGGGTAACAATCTTCCCATTCCTAACTCATTTTCCTCCAAGTATTTTTTAAATTCTACTTCAATATTTTCAGAAGAAAAATCAGATAATACTGATAATTTATTTTTTAATTCCAACACATATTTGGGAGTATCTTCTTTCCATTTTTTACGAATTGTTTTCTCATCATAAATAGTAGGTACAGAAAAATAATATTTTCCTTCTTCCCACATATCTTTTACAAAAGTGGCTCTTTCTTTCAACTGCTCACAAACAGTTTCTACAAAATTATCTTCAGCCTCTACCCCATTTTCTTTTAAGATAATTTGTAAATCTTGTGCTAATTCTTCTCTAGATTTTGACCTTAAATATTGTTGATTGAACCATCTGGTTTTATCAAAATCAAACTTTGCTCCTGCTTTTCCTACTCTCTCTAAACTGAAAGCTTCAATCAATCCTTCCATAGAGAAAATTTCTTGTGTAGTTCCTGGGTTCCATCCTAAAAAGGAAAGCATATTTATAAAAGCTTCCGATATGTAACCGCTCTCTCTGTATCCTGAACTAATTTCTTTTGTTTCAGGATTCGTCCACTCAGTTGGAAAAACCGGAAATCCTAATCTATCTCCATCACGCTTACTTAACTTCCCGTTTCCATCCGGCTTTAGAATCAAAGGTAAATGTGCAAATTGTGGCATTGCATCCTCCCATCCTAAATATCGGTATAATAAAACATGTAACGGGGCTGATGGCAACCACTCCTCACCTCTTATTACATGGGAAATTTTCATCATATAATCATCAACTATATTTGCCAAATGATAAGTTGGCATACCATCCGATTTAAAGATAACTTTATCATCCATATTATTGGTGTTTACTACAACCCACCCTCTAATAATATCGTTTAGTTTCACTTCTTCATTTCTAGGCATTTTTATGCGGATAACATACGTCTCTCCCGCATCCATCCTTATTTTCACCTCATCTTCTGATAGAACTAAAGAATTTTGCATTGTAGTACGCGTTACTGCATTGTATTGTGGTGAAGGAACGCCTGCTGCTTTCATTCTCTCTCGCATTGCAGTTAACTCTTCTGTAGTGTCAAAAGCATAATAAGCAAAACCATCTTTTACCAATTGCTCAGCATAAGGCAAATACAAATCCTTTCTTTCCGACTGCTTATAAGGTCCAAAATCTCCCCCAGCAACAACTGATTCATCAAACTCGATTCCACACCATTTTAAAGATTCAATAATATATTGTTCGGCTCCTTCTACAAATCTTGCTTGATCGGTATCTTCAATTCTCAAAATCATTTTCCCACCTTTATTTTTGGCAAAAAGGTAATTATAAAGAGCTGTTCTTACTCCTCCAATGTGTAATGGTCCTGTCGGACTTGGTGCAAATCGTACTCTTACTTCTGACATTGTATTTTATTTTTCGTTTGCAAAGATAAGATTTATCAAGTAATATAGTTTTATGAAAAGCCGTTAAAAATTGTACTTTTGCAATGATGAATACTGAGCCTAAAATAGAACTGTTTGAAAAACTGAATAAATTCGTTAAACGATTTTATACCAATCAGCTAATTAAAGGGGGTATTTATTCTTTAGCGGTACTGACTATCTTCTTTATTCTTTTTTCGACTATTGAACATTTCACGCAATTTGGAGTAGGAAGTCGAACCTTTTTATTCTGGACTTATCTTACAGTTAATACACTAATTGCTATAAAATATATTCTTATTCCATTACTTCATTTGTTGAGTTTTGGGAAAATATTAAGCCATAAACAAGCGGCAAAAATTATCGGAACTCATTTTACTGAAGTTGGAGATAAGCTACTAAATATTCTGGAATTACAGGAAATGAGTGCGAGTGAAAATGCACTAATAAATGCGAGTATTCAGCAAAAAATAAACGATATAAAACCCATTACTTTTGGGAATGCAATTAATTATTCTGATAATAAGAAATATACAAAATGGATACTTATTCCACTTGCAATAATCTTACTTTTCATCATTTCTGGAAAACAATACATACTTACAGAAAGTTCAGCCAGAATACTAAAACACAATACTTTTTTTGAACCAAAAGCACCATTCCAATACCTTATTTTAAACCCTAAACTAGAAGTAATTCAATTTGAAGATTATAAGCTAGCGATAGAAATAATAGGAAATGAAATTCCTAATGAAGTATTTATTCAATCAAATGGTAATTCATTTCGTTTTAAAAGAAATAGTAATACTACTTTTGAGTACCTATTTAAAGGTGTGAATAATGACATTCAATTTCAATTCTTAGCAGGAGGCTATAAAAGTGAAAACTATACTTTGAAAGCACTCCCACAGCCTAAGGTGGTAGATTTTAGTCTGCAATTAAAATATCCAAACTACACCAAAACAAAAAATGAAACCATAAAAAATAATGGAGATATAATTATTCCTGAAGGAACTAGCGTACAATGGCAAGTGAAGCTACAGAATACAGAGCATGTCTATTTTGTTTTTTCTGAAAGCAAACACAACCAAAGCACAAAAAATACATTTACTTATAAAAAATCTTTTTTCACTAGTACTCCATATCAAATAATCACCCAAAACAAACATCAGCTAAGTGACACATTATCCTATTATATAAAAGTTATTCCTGATGCCTACCCAGTAATTAAAGTAAGCCAGAGTTATGATAGTACAAATGCTCAGTTTTTGTTTAGCGGAGAAATTGAGGATGATTATCTATTAAAAAAATTTATTTTTTATTATCAAAATACGAGTAATGACACAAGTCCTTTAATAAGTCAGCAGTTAACAATTAAACAACTATCAAAAGAACTTTTCTTTTTTACTTTCAATTTTAATGATTTAAAATTAGCAGCTGGAGATGAGATAGCATACTATTTTGAAGTCTTTGACAATGATGGTGTAAATGGATCAAAAAGCACAAAAAGCAAGCGTTTTTCATACAAAGAAACAACAAAAGAAGAGTTAATCTTAAAAAAGGATGGTGAAAACAAAAAAATAAAAAGCGGACTTAACAAGTCAATATCACTTGCTAATGAAATTAAAAAAGATATTGCGGAACTGAATAAATCCATTTTAGAAAAGAAAAAAATAACTTGGGAAGACAAGCAAAAAGCTAAAGAAATTCTTAAAAAACAGAAACAATTAGAAAAACAAATTAAAGATACCAAACAAAAAAATAACGATAACCTTAGGAACAAAGAAAAATTAAATTCTTCAATACTGGAAAAGCAAAAACAACTACAGGAATTAATGAATAAAGTACTTGATGAAGAGACCAAAAAACTCTTACAGGAAATGGAAGAAATGATGGAAAAGGCTGATAAAGAAAAATTGAAAGATTTACTAGATAAATTAGATGAAGAAAACTCAGATTTAGAAAAAGAATTAGATAGAGAGCTAGAGCTATTTAAACAATTAGAATTTGAGCAGAAAGTAGAAGAAACACTTGAGAAGATAGAAGAGCTTAAAAAAGAACAGGAAGCATTAAAAAAAGAAACTGAACAAGGTAAGTTAGAAAAAGAAGAGCTTGCTAAAAAACAAGAAGGGCTAAGTAAAAAAATGGAGGATTTGAAAAAGGATTTGCAAGATATCAGAAAGAAAAATATGGAGCTAGAGGATAAAAATAAAATTCCTGATACAAAAGCTCAAGAAGAAACTATAAAACAAAAAATGCAAGAGAGTAAGGATTCTCTGGAAAAAGGAAAGAAAAAGAAAGCTAAAAAAGCACAAGAAGAAGCAATTAAGGAACTAGAAGAATTAGAGCAGCAACTACAAAGTATGCAGAAAAGTAGCTCCGAGCAAAAGCCCCAAGAAGATATGGAGACTTTAAGAAAAATACTAGAGAATTTGGTAACTCTCTCTTTTAATCAGGAAGAATTAATGCTACGCGCTAATAATATTCCTAAAAATAGTGCTGAATTTATACAGGTTGTGAAGCAACAAAACAAACTGGCTGACGATAGCCAAATTATTGAAGATTCATTATTAGCACTAAGCAAAAGAGTTGTTCAAATACAAGCAACTATCAATAAAGAGATAGCCGCTATCAATAATAATATGATAAAGTCTACAAATGAATTGGAGGAAAGACAAGTGAGAAAAGCAGCAGAACGCCAGCAATTTGTAATGACTTCTACTAACAATTTGGCTTTACTTTTATCAGAAATACTGGAGCAAATGCAAAAAGATTTAGCCAATAAAACACCTGGTAAAAAACAATGCAACAAACCTAATCCTAATTGCAAAAAGCCATCAATGTCAGAATTAAAAGATGCCCAAAAGAAACTGAACAAAAAAATGAAAGAAGGAAAAAAGGGTGAAAAAGGGAAGAAGGGAGAGAAGAATTCAAAAAAATTGATGCAGCTAACAAAACAACAGGAATCTATAAGAAAACAGTTAATGGAATTAAGAGATGAACAAGGAAAAAATGGCGAAAAAGGAAAGCTTGATAAGATTCTGGAGGATATGGAAGAGAATGAAACAGATATCATAAATAATAGAATAACACAAGAAACGATAACACGGCAAGAAGAAATTCTTACTCGATTACTTGAAGCCGAAAAATCCGAAAGAGAGCAAGGAGAGGATGATCAACGAAAATCAACTGAGTGGAATTACACGCCTAATAATACAACTGAACAATACTGGGAGTATAAAAAGAAAAAAGAACAGCAAGAAGAGCTTTTAAAAACAACGCCTGTACAACTAAAACCCTATTATAAAAAGAAGGTAAACACTTATTTCAATACCTTAATAAAAGAAGAAAAATGATAGATTTTCAGTACATAGAAAGTGATAAACTGAGCAATACTGAAGATCTAAACTTATGGATCAATAATGTTATCAAAGAGGAAGAAATGATAATAGGTGAACTTGTCTATGTACTCTGTAATGATGAGTACTTGCTTAAAAAAAATATCCAATTTCTAAACCATAACACTCTTACTGATGTAATTACTTTTGATTATTCTGATGATAAAATTATAAGTGGAGATATACTTATAAGTACTGAAAGAGTAGTTGAAAACGCTAAAATATTCAATGTTAATTATTTAACTGAATTACACAGAGTGATAGTACACGGTTTACTACATTTGCTCGGCTATAAAGACAAGATTGAAAAAGACGCAAATACAATGCGAGAAAAAGAAAATTATTACTTAAATAAATTTACAAATAACTGATTATCAATATTTTTGATATGATTCTAGTAAAAACAATATGAAATTAGAAGAAGTGTATGATGTGATAATAGTAGGGGGAGGGCATGCTGGTTGTGAAGCAGCACATGCAGCAGCAACTCTTGGTTCAAAAGTACTATTGGTAACACAAAATTTAGAAACTCTAGCACGTATGTCTTGCAACCCTGCTATGGGTGGTGTGGCAAAAGGCCAAATAATTAGAGAAATTGATGCTTTAGGAGGAATGTCAGGCATTATTACTGACGCTTCAACTATTCAGTTTAGAATGCTAAATAAAAGTAAGGGACCCGCAATGTGGAGTCCAAGAGCACAATGTGATAGAAAAGTATTTGAGAAAGAATGGCGTAAAGGACTTGAGGGAAATAAAAACATTGATTTCTGGCAAGATACTGTAGATAATATAACTACTAAAAAGGGAGGGGTTACAGGAGTAATCACTAAAATGGGAGTTGAAATATCAGCAAAAAGTGTCGTGCTATGTAACGGAACTTTCTTAAACGGACTTATTCATCTAGGTAAAAAGAATTACAAAGGAGGCCGTTCAGGAGAGCCATCAGCTGAAGGAATCACAAAGCA
>Ga0102813_1001497_pt1 | contig 10300 bp, 9 predicted proteins | sample ColrivemetaGS725_FD_84512 | JGI IMG/M metagenome (GOLD analysis project Ga0102813, IMG submission 84512) | Estuarine microbial communities from the Columbia River estuary - Flood tide ETM metaG S.725 | ecosystem: Environmental > Aquatic > Marine > Intertidal zone > Estuary | place: USA: Columbia...
AGATCCAATAATACAAAACTTCCCGAAAGTAAATATAAACACATCCGGTCATACTGATATAACCGCCACTGATTTATTGGGCGCTGCGGGTGCGTTTGAAATGACTTTGGCGAATCACACAAATCAAGTTGCCGATGGCAGCAATCCTTTATTCAACGAACTCTTTGATACGCCTGGGACACATTCTTGGACTTGTCCTGCCGGAGTATCATCTGTTTCTGTGGTATGTGTGGGTGCTGGTGGTAGTGGTGGATGGCAATGGTCGTCTGGTGGTGGCGGCGGTGGAGGCCTTGGTTGGAAAAACAATATTGCTGTTACGGCCGGACAAAGTTATACTGTCGTAGTTGGAGACCATGGCGGTGAGGTTGCAAATGCCTATAATGCCACTACCGGAATGGGTGGAAATTCTTATTTTATATCTACATCAACTGTCTGTGGATTCGGAGCTGGTGGTGGTGGATTGGATTATGCCGGCAACACAAAATCTACTGGTCACGGCGCGCATGGTGGTGGATATGCCGGCGATGGTGGCGGCGCTGGCGGAAATGGCGCAGTAGGGGGATCTTGGACACACGGCGGTGGTGGCGCTGGCGGTTATTCCGGTGATGGTGCATCAAGACATACAAATACATCCGCTTCTGGTGGCGGAGGTGGCGCTGGTCAATATTATTCTAGCACATATGGTGTCGGTGCTGGTGGTGGTGTCGGAGTTCATGGCGAAGGAACTAGCGGCACAACATTTGCTGGTGGAACTGGTTATGGTGGTAAGGGTGGCTCTGGTGGAGGCGATGGCATGGCCGGAGAATCTGCCGAAAGGTCGTCAAGCAACATTTGGACTCGATCTGCATTAGATAACACAACAGTAAGAAATACCATTGTTGGTGGACAATATGGCGGTGGTGGTGGTGGTTCCGGTACAGGTAGAGGTGGTGGGCCAGGTGGTACAGGAGCAGTTAAACTTGTTTTTAAAACATCTGGCAGCGCAACGATTGAATTTCCTTCTACTAATGTTGGTGAAATTCCAACAGCAGGAACAACGACAACACAAGTGTCAAATCCAATTCCTGTATTTGTAGAAAATCCATCACACACATATTCCAGAGATGAAACAATAAATCATATTTTTAAAAGATTGTCGATTAATACGGAAAAAAATAATACCTCCGGAAGTTCATATAATACAAACGAAATACCATTCATAATTTCACAGACATCTGCCGGTCCTGCAATGGAAAAATATTTTGACAGGCTGTCACTAAATACTTGTATAACCTATCCATACGGTTCTGGGTATTCTTTGAAAGAGACAGATATTTATATCAAAAACGGCGGTTTCTCTGGAAGCAATATAAAAACACAAGTATCGGAAAGATTGAGTATAGTATCAGAGACCGATAAATCTTCGACTTCTCCGGTATTCTGCAATTCAATATCTTTCAGTTTCAGAATCAAAGGAACGGATGATACAGAATGGGGTCACTTTACGGATAATCATATAAAGACTATGAAAGTCCTTACCAAATTTAACGATCCAAGACTGACATCAGGAACAAGTTCTGGTGGTGAGGGCGGTGGTGAAGGTGGTGGCGAAGGTGGTGGTAGTGGAACAGGACCAGTACAGAGTTGGAGCTCTTGAATATAGTATTATAAATAGTGTTAAAAGGGTTGATAGAAAATGCCAGACAGTAATTTAAATACATCAATCTCAGCAATGAGAACTGCAATATTGAATGATTTGCCGACTGCCACAGTCGCCGAATTAGTTGATCTGTCACGCGCGGCAAAAAGTTTAAATCTTGCAAATGATTCTACTGTAGAAACCGCAATCAATAATAGATCGGTAGCACTAATAAATGGTGGAGCTACTCAGGCAGAAATTATAAAGATTTCTCAGGCAGTAAAATCGGTATTATCTCCTGCCACTTTTGCTAATAATATTGCAAATTTTACGACAATAACCTCATCGCTTATACCAGACACAGATGTTTCATATGATTTAGGTACTTCGTCAAATAGATTTAATGATATATATCTGGACGGAAATACTATCGACTTGGGCGGACAAACCATCAAGTCAACCGCAACAGGTATCGAAGTTCCAGAAATTACTATAGGTAGTGGTACAAATAAAGTAAAACTTTCTGCAAATTCATCTGGAAAACTCGAACAGGTAGGTACAAACAGTGGCGGAGTTGTTCAGGATACCGTAACAGGATCCGGCCCTGCTTCTACAGCGGTAACAAATTTATCCGAATTGACTGCGATTTCAAGTCCGGCTACTGGACAATCTGTTTTGGTAACATCTACAAATAAACTTTATATCTACAATGGTACAGGTTGGTATCTTATCGCAGAAGTGACAAATTTAAGTCCGACTGCAATTACAGGATTAAATGCAACATACGATTTGGCTATAGATGGTACAGCGACAACAATCACTCTGAATTCCACAGACCCAGAGGGAGCAACTCTCACTTGGAGTCATGCAGTCACAACAGGAACTTTGGGTAGCACTGCAACCATTACAAATGTAGATAATGTGTTCACTATTACACCATCGACCACAGAGGCTGATGCTGGATCTTTCAGTGTCACCTTTAGCGCATCTGATGGTAGTCAGGCAGCAACTAGTGTAAGTGCATTTGCGTTATCATTTGGATGGGGTAGCGCTTCTCATCAGCAAACTCTGGTTCCATCCATTGGAACGACTACTACTGGCTCAACTAATGCATATGCCAGAGTAGGTTCAAGTGTTGCAATTGATGGTGACACTCTTGTTGTCGGAGGATGGGGATTTTCTGGCCATGTTTGGGTATTTACTAGGTCAGGAAATACTTGGACTGAACAACAGCAATTAGTTGCTAGTGATCAGGCAAACGGGGATGAGTTTGGTTATGCGGTTGATATATCTGGCGACACTATTATTATTGGAGCGAGGCAAGAAGAAGCTGATGGCAGCAATCATGGGTCCGTCTACATATTCAATAGATCAGGAACAACTTGGAGTCAGGAATCAAAATTATATCCCAGCAATATGCAAACAGGATACACGTTTAGCGCATCAAACAATACTTCGTTAGTTTACTTTGGAGCTGATGTGGCAATTGATGGCGATGACATTATTATAGGAATGCCGAATTATGATATTTTTACATCAACAGATAACATAGGAGGAAGTGTAACCTTAAGAAGAGTTGGAACTACTGTCACAAATACCCTTGGAGCGAATCAGTGGAGGATTAGAATAGTGACCAACGGCGCTGCTGGCGACAATGCTGGCGAATACGTTGACATATGCAAGGACTCAAATGGAAAACCTGTTATTGCAATTAGTTTTAACAAAAGAGATACTTATGCTAGTGACGCTGGTTATATTGGGATTTACAAAATGAATTCTGGCAATACACTATATTCATACCAAGAGGCTTTAGTTCCTTCCGACATACAGGCAAATGATTTGGTTGGTAGACCGGACCTAGATTATTATAATGGATCGTATACGCTTGCTGTTGGAGTTATGTGGGAAGATACTGGGGCAACTAATGCGGGTGCAGTTTACATCTTTACTAGCACAACGGGCGAAAGCGGCACTTGGTCTCAACAGCAAAAAATTCAAGCCTCATCTGTAGGCAATACAGATTATTTCGGTGTTTCAGTTTCAGTAGATGGTGATACCCTTGTAGTTGGTGCTCACCGAGATGATGATACAGTAACCGATGCAGGAGCATTTTATATCTTTGAAAGATCAGGAACAACTTGGACTCAATCGACTAAGTTACAAGCCCCTACTCCAGAAGGATCTGGTACGTTTGGCAGGGCCGTCGCCATGGATGGGGATTATATTGTAGTTGGTGCTAGAGATAATCCGCTTACTGCTACACTTAGCGGCGCTTCTTACGTTTATACAAAGTAAAAGGTTTACAAATGTTATATAAAAAGTTTTTAATTGCGAGTTTATTGGTATTACTTTCGGTAGTGCCCGCAATATCTCAAACTAAAATCGAAACTGTAACAGACAGCAAAAGTAAAGTAGATTCGGAAGGAAGAACCATAGTGATTTCTCCTCCACCATCTGCTATATCTCCAACAGCCGGTGGTTCCTCTCAGGATTTGTGTACTGTAGGAATTAGTGGAGCAATCCAAACACAAATTCTAGGTATTTCTCAGGGTGAAAGTGTTACAGATCAAAATTGTGAAAGACTTAAAATATCCAAAACATTATATGACATGGGCATGAAAGTTGCGGCGGTATCAGTATTGTGTCAAGATCGCAGGGTTTATGACGCAATGGAAATGGCAGGGACTCCTTGTCCATATGAAGGAAAAATTGGTGATGATGCTAAAGAAGGCTGGAAAACTTGGACAGGTAAAAAGAAAATACCAATAAAATTCGAACCGGAGACAAAACAAGATGTTCAAAAACGTCAGTGGGATACTAACAAGAATGTCATTGGTGGCGCTCTCTTGTTCCTTCTTGCTCTTGTCGCCGCCAACTAACGCACAAGAAACAAACACAGCAACCACAAGCCCAGAAACAGCAGACTTGACACAAGGTATAATTACTAATGGCCCTTGTGTTGGTGGCACAACTCACGCAAACATATTAGACGGTAACACTAGTGCTTGGGATGGTTCTACAGCAGTTCAATTTGGTGCATGTTCTGATCAGTTTGCTATCTCTATGGCAATCAATCAAGCACTATCACATACCGGAATTAGTGTAGATAAATTACACTATAAATGGAAATGGATAAATGGTTGTTTTAATGTCACGACAGAAGACGGTACAATTTATTGTGATCAGGATATCTCCAATAGATTAGATGAAAATTTTAAACCAACCGGAGAGTACGCAGATCAATTCGATACTCTCAATATTGTGGTTACTGTCACCGATGCCAATGGAAATGTAGTAGAAACAAAAACCTATGATTATGACACATGGTATCATTGGGCCCAAGAAAATTCTCATAGTGATAGTGAAGTCGTAGAATCGTGTGGTGAGGGGTGTACTACCGTTTGGCAAGTCACAGAAGATTTTATAGAATTTTTCAATCACCAGACAGGGGCGGGTACAATTTATACTCCTAGTCAATTAGGAAATGTAAGTTTTGTTACCACTGGACAAGACAATGGACAATGGGAGGGTTTTTATGGGCCTGTTGTCAAAGACGGAGAAATGTGGTTTACCTATACCACAAATCCATGCGAACTGGATAAACTATATCACCCTACATGTGAAGGTTATGCAGAGGCGTATACAGAATATCTATATAACAAGGCGTGCGATGCAAGCCCATTATATGATAGTGGTTGTACTGGATATGCAGCAGCATTCCTAGATCAACAATGCACACTCGACAGTCTATACGATCAACAATGCCCCATGTATCAGGTTGCATATTTCAACCAACAATGCGAATTGGATTCTCAGTATGATATAGCATGCCCCAATTACCAACCAGAAGTAGTTGAAGAAATTATTGCACAACCTATAATTGAAGTAATACCAGAAATTTCAGTCATACCAGAGGTTGTAATTCCAGAACCTATTGAAACGCCACAGGTTGAAATTGTAACAGAAATAGAACCAGTAGAAGAAATAACTACCCAATCTATCGAAATTGAAATTGCAGAATTAGAGGAAGCTATAAATGATGAAGAACCAAAACCCGACGAAACCACTGAATCTGAACCAACTACTGAACCAGTTAAGGAGAAAGAAGAAGATCCCGAAAAAGAAGAATCTGAGGAAACGACTGAGGACGACACCAATGATGAATCGGTGGACGACAAGCAAGTGGAAGATGAACCTAAGAAAGAAGAAAAGCCCCAACCTGTAATTGTGGAAAAAAAGGAGCCAACCGAAACAGAAATTCAAGAGAAAAAAGAAAGTCGCAAAGAAAAAATAAAACAACTTATTGCAGACAAAATAGCAGAAATGACAAAACAAGTCAATGACGCAGATACGATTGAAGAACAGATGATATTGCAGGCCAAGTTGGTTGCATTGATTGCATTTGTTCCAGATTTTGATTATGGAGAAAAAGATGTACCAGATATCTATTTCTATCCGCCAAAACCTACAGTCGATCACGAATTTGCAAGATGGTTTGTAAACGACCCGACATTTGGTGTGATGGAAGATCTACAGTACCCAAATTTAAGGTAAAAAATAATTGGAAAATATAGTTTTTGGGTTGGCATTCACAATACATATGGGAATGTCGAACGAATATAACGGAATACACCCAACCGTTAAATATAAATACAACGAATACACAATAGGAACATTTTACAACAGTGAGAAAAATATAAGTCTTTATACATCACGCGATATTGACTTGAAAGGCGACTTGAAATTAGAAGGCGGATTGGTTACGGGATATTCTAAACCCATAATACCGTTTCTGAGACTGAAATATAATGACTACTTTATTGCGCCCGGAATAGAAGGCGATGATTTTGGAATTGTAGTTGGAAAAGAATTTCAGTTTTAAGGAATGGATAGATGGCAGAATTAGAATATGGAGGCATCAAGGCCTCCGGTAGTAAATTATTATTGATTATACCACTTTTAGGAACACTTGGCGGTGGTCTGTGGGGCGGTTTTGAATTTTACAAAGATTACCAAGATATGAAAGAGCAAATACAAAGTTATGTTGCGCCAGATTTATCTGAGTTTGATAAACAAATTGCAATACAGAAAGAGCATCAAGTGACTGTTGAGAGACATATGGATTTCGTATCAGAAGAATTAGAATTATTTAAAGATGAGTTTGCCGGTGTTCGTGATCGTATCACTGAAAATACTGATTATCTCAGAGATGCGAAACACGATTTGAAAGACGAAATGGTGCGTATGGAAAAACACCTTGATCGTATTGAGGATGAAGTTGTAAAGGTTGAGGATGAAATGAGGGCTCTTGCCGAGTCATTGACAGTAGAAGTGAGAGCATTATTAGATGAAGGCGAGAGTGAACAAGACAGACTCAAAAGAGATGTTCGTGCCATGATAGATGATGCAAACAATCGGTTTGTTGATAAGGTATCAGGTTTAGAAGGATATGTCAAGCGCGAATTGTCTGTAATGGAAGATAGGTTGACAAACAAACTCACTAAAGCCCTTGACAATCCACTTGCTAATAGATAAGAGTACCTTCTTTTACTGCATGTGGTACGCAATATGAAGTTGCCTGATCAGCTGGTTGCCAATATCCCCATCGTTTAGCAACATGACTGGCAACTTCATTACATAATTCTATAGAACGAAAATACATCTTTTCTTCGACTTCTTTTCTTTCTGCGCCGATACCGATGATTACAATTAACATAAAAACTTGAACCATATTACCACCACGGCGGCGTCTGTACGACACCTATAAAATATACCATAGTGAAAATCGCACCCAAAATACCGAATGATAGTGCAACCATAATTGCACCATCTAATATTGCATTTTTAAATTCTTCTGCGGCGTAAATGGTTTCTTCGCGTTCTTTTTTGATATTACGACGAAGTTCGAGCATTTCATCCCATGTAGATGGACCAAATCTCATATTCAACATGAATTTGATCTCTTTTTCCTGTTCGGCCATTTTTTTCTTGTGAGTCAGAATGGCGAACGCCTCTTCCTCTATCGAACCAGATCCCATTAGTTTTGCATGAAGTGGTGGACGTTTTCTTTGTTCTTCTGCGCGATTGATATCATTTAGGGCGCCGAACCATTTACCCAATTGATTTGTACAATTCTCCAGCTCTTGTCCAGCCTGAACAACTTTGGTTAATCCTTTGTATGCGGCAGATGCAGCTGCTATAGCTGTCAACGGATCAATCATTAAAATTCTCCTGTTTAAATACTATTATAAAAACATAAAGAAATTTAATGATCAATTCACATTGCTATTTATGATTATAGGTCATTCATAAGTGGAAAAATTCTAGCAATCTCTTTTGCACATTCGATTGCGACATCCATGTGCTCTTTCTGTGTGCCATTTGCAGATCGTAATTCGATATAATGAATCCAACTTCTCAGACTACCTTTCATATATAGTCTGGTTTTTGTTAGACCCTCGGGCAGTACTTTTCGAGCCTGCTCTTTCGCAATACCGTGTTTGATTGCCCAACTATATGCCATATCCGCAGCCTCTGTAACTTTCTCTTGTTCTTTATACCACGCCATTTGTAATTCTGGGTCGTCAATCTCAATACTATTTTGTCGGTTTTTTGTGTCCTGTAGTCTTGCCTCTGACATGACGAATAAATCTCCCATATCATTCGGATCTGCATATCTCTGGGAAAACTCTTGAAAAGAAAAAGAACGGTGTCTTACAATCTGATGTGCAATATCTCTTGTCGTTTCTATTTCAATAGTGGCGTCTACCATTTCTAGGGGAGACCAGTGTTTGTGTTTGATTAGATATTTAATCAGTTTTTCACTGGTATTCTTATTAATTTGTGCGGTTGGATTCGATACCTTTGCACAATATGCGATTAAGTCTTCCATATCTTCTACACCATCTAGAATCATTTCGATTGTTGGTTGTGTGTAGCTTTTCAATTTTACCATAGTCAATTCAATATTCCTTTTTAGTGGTCTTTAATTCTTTCGTTTGCCCAGTTCTCAACACTATCGTTGAAACTAAACTTTTTTTTTTCTTCAGTCGGGGGTCCGACATCTTCTTTCTTAAAATCCTTTTCTGAAAGATATGTGAGATTTGTTCCTTGTTTCTTTTGTCTTATTTGCATTATACTTGATGATGCTGCGATTACGAGAAGGACAGCGAGTGGATCAAATACAAAAATAATACACAAAATAATAAATCTAACTGCGTCATCTATAATTCCTTTATCAATTTCATCACTATAAAACATTTCTGCGACATATTTAATTGGGCCAATTTCTGCTTCCAAGAGTCGAGTTTCGGTTTCTAGTGTATATTTTTCATCGAGTAGTTCTTCTATAGTTCTATTTGCGGTTATAATTCTGACATTCTGTGCGTCTATAATTTCATCACTTTCAGTAGAATTTCCAACCGTTATTTTATCTCGCAATCTTTGTATCAGAGCTTGACTTGCGATTATTTGATCTTCTGCGCCCTTTCTAATTCTAGCAATTTCTTCTCTTGCTGTAGTCACTATGGGCGATTCTTGTTTCCTTAACTCATCTATTCGACTCAACAGTTCTGTTGACTCATTCTTAATCGCAAGAGTTTGTGGACCTGTCAAATTTGCAATAATATTAGTAATTCTAGCCTTTTCGTCATCCACTCTATTTTGCGCTTGTTGACGCAATCCTGTCATTTGTTGGTTAAGGGTGTCAATTCTTTCTCTTTGACTTTCTACCCATGCGCCAACCGCTGCCTTGGTTTTCTTTCCTAACTTGCCATCGACATTTGCACCAATCTCTTTCTGAACAAGTTTTATTTGTTCAGATTCATTACTAGCAACTTGACCAGAGATCTTTGCAATCTTTGATTCTATTTCTGATATTATTATATACGTTTCATCAAGAATTGTCAAGTCTATTTTTGTATTTAATAGAGTTTCTTCGTATTGTTTTATCTGATTGTCAATTCTTAGTTGTTTTTCTTTTAAGTCATTGAGTTGAGTTTCATATGGTTTTATTCTGTCTTTATCATCCAATCTTGCATTTTCAATGATTTCGTTTTGTTCGTCTATTGCAGGCTGAATTCTTGAATATGCACTATCAATTCTTTTCTGCTCATTTTCGATTTGTGTTTGAATGTCTGTGTTATTATTTCCGCTACTAGATTCTGCATCGTCTATCTTGACCTCAGCGCGAGATATAATATTTTCTTGTCTTTCTATGTCACTTTGTATACGAATAATCTGTTCAGTGGTTTCTATCCCTGCGCTTGTCTGGACGATATGAGCCTTAGATAGGAATCCAAAAATACCCAGACTCGTGATTAACATTAAAACCACGACTGCAAATGCAAGATAATATTTTAGAAAGAAGTTGACTTTTTTCCAGTTATGTGATAACCATGCGGCAGTCATTACCTTTGCGACCTCTAAACTAGAAGCCATAATAATAATGGGAATTACTGCGGCAGAAAATATGGTAATAAGACCGATAATTGAATAGTATGCTGCGACAACAGATATCACTATTGCAACTAAAAGTAACAATACAGACAAAATCATAGAGGAAACCTTTTAGGACTATTTATATTTATTCTTGACAATGGTTATTTAAGTATTCCATATTATTGTTCCTGTCGTTGTGGCTCTATTTGCTTCAAATGATAATGACAGAGCATCGTGAGATTG
>Ga0102813_1001541_pt1 | contig 10151 bp, 6 predicted proteins | sample ColrivemetaGS725_FD_84512 | JGI IMG/M metagenome (GOLD analysis project Ga0102813, IMG submission 84512) | Estuarine microbial communities from the Columbia River estuary - Flood tide ETM metaG S.725 | ecosystem: Environmental > Aquatic > Marine > Intertidal zone > Estuary | place: USA: Columbia...
AAAAGAAATACGAAATCATTATAATGAATTAGCGGTTAGCCTAAAACAAAACAAAACCAATAGAATTGTTATTATCCGTTTTAGATTATTCAATGAAGGTTTAGGTTTTCGTTATGAGTTTCCGCAACAAGAAAATTTGGTTATTTCGTAATCAAAGAGGAGAGGTCCCAATTTGCTATGACAGGAGATCATACTGCATTTTGGATACCGGGAGATTATGATTCTCAAGAATATGATTATACGGAATCTAAATTATCTGAAATACGAGAAAAATTTGATAAATCTGTCACTGATAATGCATCGCAAGAACAATTTTCTAAAACAGGTGTACAAACTGCTTTAATGATGAAAACTACTGATGGGTTATATATCAATCTTCACGAAGCGGCGTTAATTAATTACTCGTGTATGCATCTCAATTTAGATGAAGAAAGCATGATTTTTGAATCATGGTTAACTCCAGATGTAAATGGTGATAAAGGATATATGCAAGCACCATCTAATACACCTTGGAGAACCATTATGGTAAGTGATGATGCACGAGATATTTTGACTTCAAAAATGACATTAAACCTGAATGACCCATGCAAAATAGAAGATACGTCTTGGATAAAGCCAGTTAAATATATTGGTGTTTGGTGGGAAATGATTACCGGTAAAAGTTCTTGGTCTTATACCGATGAATTACCTGCAATTCAATTAGGTGTAACAGACTATTCTACTGTGAAACCTAACCAGACTCATGCAGCAAACAATACGAAAGTAAAACGTTATATCGATTTTGCTTCAGAACATGGTTTTGATGGCGTTTTGGTAGAAGGTTGGAACGAAGGTTGGGAAGATTGGTTTGGAAAATCTAAAGACTATGTTTTTGATTTTGTAACACCATATCCAGATTTTGATGTTGAAGAAATTCATAAGTATGCGAAGTCAAAAGGTGTTAAAATGATTATGCATCACGAAACATCTGGATCGACAAGAAATTATGAGCGCCACATGGATACCGCTTATCAATTTATGAAAGATAACGGTTACGATGCTGTGAAGAGCGGTTACGTTGGTAATATTATGCCTCGCGGGGAACACCATTATAGCCAATGGATTATAAATCATTATCAATATGCTTTAGAAAAAGCAGCGGATTATGAAGTCATGGTAAATGCGCATGAGGCCGTAAGACCAACAGGTATTTGCCGGACATACCCTAATTTAATTGGAAATGAATCTGCAAGAGGAACTGAATTTCAGGCTTTTGGTGGTTCAAAATCTAATCATGTCACTATTTTGCCATTTACACGTTTAATTGGTGGGCCGATGGATTATACCCCTGGAATTTTTGAAATGGATATCAGTAAACTTAATCCTAATAATAATTCTCATGTAAATAGCACCATTGCAAATCAATTAGCATTGTATGTGACGATGTACAGTCCGTTGCAAATGGCAGCAGATTTACCAGAACATTATGAGCAATTTATGGACGCCTTTCAATTTATAAAAGATGTAGCAATAGATTGGGATGAAAGTTTATATTTGGAGGCGGAACCTGGCCATTATATTACAGTGGCGCGAAAAGAAAAAGCGAGTAACAATTGGTTTATTGGTAACGTAAACGGAAATAATTCTAGAACCTCGAATATCAAATTGAATTTCCTTGAAAAAGGAAAAACATACATGGCTACTATTTATGCCGATGCTAAGGATGCACATTACAAAACCAACCCGCAAGCCTATACTATTAAGATAAAAAAGGTAACGAGTAAATCAAAATTATCTCAGTTATCTGTTCCTGGAGGTGGTTATGCGATAAGTATTAAGGAAGTTAATTGAAATTTTCATGAATTCAAATATATCATGTGTCACGTTTTGAACCTATAAATTGTTGGTAGGTTTTACTTAAATGAAAATCAGAATGAAATTAGTACAATACATTTTTTTGGTATTAATGATGCTCTGTTTAAGTTGTGTTCAAGAAAAACAAGCACCAGAAAAACAAGGATTAAGCATAAAGGTAATTGAGGAAAACAAGCTGGTTGTTTATCAGGTTTTTACACGATTATTTGGGAATACGAATACTACAAACAAACCTTGGGGAACGATTGAGGAAAACGGTGTTGGAAAGTTTAATGACTTTACAGGACGCGCTTTACAGGAAATAAAAAATTTAGGCGTAACACATATCTGGTATACAGGTATTCCTCATCATGATGTGATTACAGATTATACTAAATACGGAATTTCAAGTGACGACCCCGATATTGTTAAAGGGCGCGCAGGATCGCCTTATGCGGTTAAAGATTATTACAATGTAAATCCTGATTTGGCAGAAAATGTTGAGCAACGATTAGAGGAATTTCAAGCACTTATAAAACGCACACACGAAGCTGGTTTAAAAGCTATTATTGATATTGTGCCAAATCATGTGGCGCGAAACTATCACAGTATTTCAAAGCCAGAAGGTATAAGAGATTTTGGTGAAGATGATGATATATCTGTCGTTTATCACGTAAATAATAACTTTTATTACAATCCTAATGAAGTATTTAAAGTGCCTGTTTGGGGAAATGGGTATTCGCCTCTAGGAAATGAAAAACATCCCCTTAAGGATGATTATTTTATTGAAAAACCAGCAAAATGGACAGGGAATGGGTCAAGATTATCTCAACCAGATATGAATGATTGGTATGAAACCGTAAAAGTTAATTATGGAATTTCACCGGAAGGGAAAAAGGATTTTGAAGATCTTCCTGAAGGGTTTGATAATGAAAATTATGAGGAACATTTTGACTTCTGGAAAGATAAAACCGTTCCAAATTCTTGGATAATGTTTAGAGATATTGCCCTCTATTGGCTAGATATGGGTGTTAATGGCTTTCGTTATGATATGGCAGAAATGGTACCCGTGGAGTTTTGGAGTTTTATGAATTCATCTATAAAAATGAAAAATCCGAATGCTTTTTTATTGGCTGAAGTTTATAATCCCGCGCTTTACAGAGATTATATCAAGAAGGGAAAAATGGATTATCTATATGATAAAGTCCAATTGTATGATACCATAAAAAGTGTGATGCAAGGAAAAGGTAAAACAGATCATATTCTCCCAATTTTTGATGATTTAAAAGACATAGAACATCACATGCTTCACTTTTTAGAAAACCATGATGAACAACGTTTAGCTAGTCTAGGTTTTGCAGGAAACGCTAAAAAGGGGATGCCTGCTATGGTGGTTTCGGCAACATCAACAACAGCACCAACTATGATTTATTTTGGTCAGGAAGTCGGTGAAGATGGTTCTGAAAACGCCGGATTTGGTTCGTCTACCAGAACTTCAATCTTTGATTATGTTGGTGTTCCAGCACATCAGCGTTGGGTTAATAACAAACAGTTTGATGGTGGGCAATTAACGAGTGAAGAAAAGGATTTAAGAGATTTTTACAAAAGACTTTTAAATTTCACAATAAACAGTTCTGCTTTAACAAGAAACTACCAAGATATTCATTTATATAATCGTGAGCATGCCAGAGGTTATAGTGATAAAATTCTGTCTTTTGTGCGTTGGAGTGATAATGAAAAGCTCATCATTGTTTCAAATTTTGACGATAATAATGGCACTGAATTTGAATTGAAAATACCTAATAGTATAATTGAAATTTGGAAGTTGGATGATGCGGCTTTAGAGATTGAAGATCAATTATACAATCAATTCAATTCAACTTTAAAAGTAGAAAAGGGTATTGGGACTATCAAAATAAAGCTAGATGCCTTAGAATCTTTTATCTTAAAAATTAAATAGAAATATGAAGTATTTATTAATCGTAATCTCGTTTTTAGTTTTTTTTAATTGTGAAGACAAAAAAAATAACTCTCAAGTAAAACCAAAAACACCTTTTGTCTGGGAAGGCGCAAATGTGTATTTCTTGCTAACGGATCGATTTAATAATGGCGATACTTCTAATGATATTAATTTTGATAGAAACTTAGAAACAGGAAAGCTTCGCGATTTCCAAGGTGGAGATATTAAAGGCATTACACAAAAGATAAAAGAAGGCTACTTCACGGATTTAGGAATCAATGCCATTTGGATGACACCTATTGTAGAGCAAATTCATGGAGGGACCGATGAAGGAACTGGTTTAAGTTATGGATTTCATGGGTATTGGGCTAGTGATTGGACAACAATAGATCCAAACTTTGGAACTAAAGATGATTTGCATGAATTAGTTGATGCTGCTCACAACCATGGTATTCGTGTGTTGTTAGATGCAGTGATAAATCATACAGGACCAGTAACAGATAAAGATCCTATATGGCCAGAGAATTGGGTCCGCACCGAACCGCAATGTAATTATCAATCCTACGATAATACAATTACGTGTACATTGGTTAAAAACCTTCCAGATATTAAAACTGAAAGTGATGAAGCTGCTGAGTTACCAGTACAACTCGTTGAAAAATGGAGAGCAGAAGGCCGATATGAGCAGGAAATGGTGGAATTAAATGGATTTTTTAAACGAACAGGACACCCGAGAGCGCCACGTTTTTATATTATGAAATGGCTTACCGATTACATCACTGAATTTGGGATTGATGGTTACCGGGTCGATACAGTGAAGCATGTAGAAGAAAATGTGTGGCAAGAATTTAAAAAGCAATGTGATTTTGCTTTTGGGCAATTCAAAAAAAATAATCCTGAGAGAGTACTTGATGATAATAATTTCTATTTAGTTGGTGAGGTTTATAACTACGGTATTTCCAATGCTCAAGCATTCGATTTTGGAGATAAAAAAGTGAACTATTTTGATAGTGCATTTAATGGACTCATTAATTTTGAAGTAAAGTGGGATGCAGCTCAAATGTCGAAAGAAGCGCTTTTTAAAAAATATTCAGATATACTAAATTCGGGATTAAAAGGATATGGCGTTTTAAACTATTTAAGTTCACATGATGATGGACAGCCTTTTGATGCCACAAGAGAAAAACCTTTTGAAACGGCTACTAAATTATTACTATGTCCTGGTGCCTCTCAAGTATATTATGGTGATGAGTCAGCACGATCGCTTGTTGTTGATGGTACTATAGGTGATGCAACATTGCGCTCTTTTATGAATTGGGACGCTATTCAAAATACGTCTAGAACAAAAGCAATTACGGAACATTGGCAGAAATTAGGTCAATTTCGGGCAAACCATCCTTCTATTGGTGCGGGTGTCCATCAAATGATTTCTGAATCTCCTTATTTGTTCTACAGAAGTTTTTCAAAAGGTAATTATAAAGATTTAGTTGTTGTTGGTTTAGATTTACCCATTGGAGAAAAAGTGTTAGATGTTTCTAAGGTATTTGAAAATGCTGATACACTTCGCGATGCATATTCAGGTATTTTGAATAAGGTAGTTGATGGAAAAATTACTATTGATTCTAAATTTAATATTCTGCTCCTAGAAAAGATATAAGAATCCTTTATCTAGAAGTAACAAATTTGCAGTTAGGAAGTCTAGTTATTATCGTCTAATACAATAATTTGTAACTTTGTTTGATCAGAAAGCTAACATCATGGATATTAATGATACTATAGAATCACCTTTAAACTTAAAAATAAGTTTTAATATGCTACTTAAGCATTATGAAACTTTAGCTAACAGTAATGATAAATTTATTTCGGAAAAGTCTAGACGCATATTAAAAATAGCAGAGGCATACCCGGAATTGCGATCTGGTTTCAGCGATATTTCTATATTAGAAAAGAGAGAAAAAGAGATTAATACAATTCTTCAAGATTCATTTTCTCCAATTTTAACTAACAATGAAATTAAAACCGCTTCAGTACCTTTTCATAATTTAATTTTTAACTCTTCAGAACGTTTTAAAAATATATTAGAAATAGCAGGCGATGATTTTGAGCTTCAAATAAAGAATATGCCAGAGGATGATAGGTACATTATCGCATGTAATATTATTTTAAGTTTTTGTTATGGGTATAATTTAAATTTCAAGAGACCGTTTTTTTATGAAATCCCAGACGCAAATGGGATAATTCATTATTATAAAATATTATATAACGCTGATTTTTGCGAGATTATTCCAACTGAGATAGCGCCTAAAATCACTCAAGATGATTATGATAATTTATTAGATAATTTCGAAAACATAGCCCTTTGGAAAGAAAAGTTTCCACCAAATAGCTACATATTTAAAGGCTTTGTAATCTCTAATATTTTTGATGTAACTGATGATCAGTCAATCTCTAACATAAAATCTAGCCTTATAGGAGAAGATAAGGACAAGGATGAAAGCTTTATGCAAGGGTTTAATGAAATTTTTAGATCCCTTTTAGGGATTAATGATATTAAAGTCGGGTTTTCAATTTATAATCAAGAAGAAAATGTTTTTGAGCGTGTTTATGGTATTGGCATGAAAAGCTTTTTACTTAATAATTCTGAGAGTGCAAGTTGCGCAGATGCATTATGTAGTTGGTCATACAATAGATTGCTTAATGAAAACAAATATTTTTCAGTATCAGATGTTGACAAAGTATTTAAAAAAGCAAAAGGTCGGGCCCCACATATAACAGCCCTGTATGAGCAAGGGGTTAAAAGCGCCATATTTGCTCCAATTGCTAATGAAAATGGTTTATTGGGTATTATTGAAATAGTGTCTAATAAACCTCAAGTACTTAATAGTATTAATGCCAATAAATTAATTGATGTGATGCCATATATCGTTTCGGCTGTTGAACGCTCAAAAAATGAAGAAGAGAATTTAATTGAAGCTATTATTCAAAAAGAATGTACCTCTATTCATCCCAGTGTTCATTGGCGATTTGAAAAGGAGGCAAAAGATTTTATTAGAGCGGAAAGAAGTGGCGAACAGGCTAGTTTTAAAAAGATCGCATTTGAAAATATTTACCCGCTTTATGGGCAGATCGATATTAAAGGCTCTTCGGAAGCGCGAAATAAGGCAACGCAACAGGATTTAACACTCCAGTTAACCGCGGTAAAAAGTATTTTTGAAAGTGCTTTAGAATTAGAAGAATTACCAATTTATGAGCAATTTATCTATCAAATTGATGAATATTTAAAAGGATTGAAAGAGCATTTTCAGGTGGATAGCGAGCAGCAAATCTCGGAATTCTTTAAGAAAGACATAGAACCTGGATTGAAGCATTTATATACTACAGACGAATTAAAAGAACAAATTCAAGGATATTTTGATAGTATTGATGATAAAGTAAATGTGCTTTATAATTATAGGAAGCAGTATGATGATACCATTGCTTTGATTAATAAAGAAATGGCATCACTTTTAGATAGAAAGCAAGTAGAAGCGCAACAAATGTACCCGCATTACTTTGAGCGTTTTAAAACAGACGGAGTAGAGCATAATATGTATGTAGGCGAATCTATTACTAAAGAAGATAGTTTTAATTCTATTTATTTATATAATTTAAGATTATGGCAATTACAAGTCATGTGCGAAATGGAAAATTCATATTACCAAATGCAATCAGAGTTTCCAGTATCATTAGATGTGGCATCGATGATATTGGTGTTTAATCAACCTCTATCTATAAGTTTTAGGATGGATGAAAAACAGTTTGATGTTGACGGTACTTATAATGCTCGCTACGAAATTGTTAAAAAAAGAGTCGATAAAGCCTTTATAAAAGGCACCAAAGAACGTGTTACTCAAAAAGGTAAAATATCAATTATCTATTCTCAGAAACAAGACGAAAGAGAATATTTGAGATATGTTAAGTTTTTACAGTCTAAGAATTACTTAGATACCGATGTAGAGATTGTTGAGCTTCAAGATTTACAAGCAGTAACAGGGCTAAAAGCTATTCGTGTAAGCGTGCTCTATCATAAAAATGAAGAAGATAAAGCCTTTTATACTTATAATGATTTAATGAAGGAAATTAAGGCTTAAACTTTACCACTTGAATATTGAAATGCTAGAGCAAAAGAAATAACACTGACTATAATGCCTACCATGAAAACACTATAGGTTAGTCGCAGTATTTTATATTTTTTATCTAAAACAAGTCCAAGGAAATATAAATCTTTTTTCATTGAAGAATATAAATAGTCCCTGTCTTGCATCATTTCGCCCATAGCCCATTCAAAATCCTTAAGGCTCATTTTATGAAAGTTTCCAAAGAATAATAGGTTTACTTTTTTATTCGCAACATCATCTTTAGTGAATTTACCCCTTGTTATATTTGGGCGCGTGGCCATAATAGATAATATAATTGATACTACTGTAAATAGAACAAAAATAACGGTAGGCCAAATTAAATAATCATTAGAAGGATTATCTAGTTTAGATACAAGGTTAGACAGTACTAAAGATACTATAATAGCATTAACTGATAGCAGAATATTGGCCTTTGTATCAGCAATATTACTTAGGTGCATGTGATTTTTTAAGGTAACCCGAAACATGGTTTCAATACCGCGTTCTGGTAATTCTACTTTATTTTTTTTGAAGGTTAATTCGTCTTTTTTCTGGTTTAATTTTTTGCTTTCTTCGTTATTTTTTTTCTTAGTCTTGAGTAATTCTGAAAGATTCTTTCCTTTTCTTTTATTCCAATTTGCAGCGGCCTCACTAGTATGAAAACGATGTTTAGTAGTTAGAAAATTAATGTTTTCGTCCAACCATTCGTTTTCAGATAACGTTTTATCGCAGTTTAGTTCCCACTCTTTCCTAAGTAATTCAGATACTTCTATATAGTATTTACTGCCTATATGAGAACAATCAGCATCTCTAATTATTTTCTCTAACTGATTTTTTGGCTCGTGCTCGATTTTAGTAGCAAGAATCAAATCGCAAACAGATTTAATATCGGTTTCTGTATATTTTTGTTCTTTTAAAAAGGCACTAGCTATAGTAACACTTTCTTCTTCGTGGTTTTTAATCGATTTAGTGAAGCCTGTGTCATGAAACCAAGCGGCTATGGTAAGTTGTTCTTTTTCAGTGTCATTCAACTTAGAAAGATTAGCGAGCTCATTGGTTTTTTTAACTACGCTTTGCGTGTGAGTAAGATTATGATAAACAAAAGAAGTATTTAAATTTACATTTAAAAAATTAATCACAAATTTTTCAACTTTATCAGTTAAGGTGTCCATATATATTAATGGTATTTTCAGTAAAAATACTAAACTTTGAGAACATTAAAATAAAGTATTAATAACGATATATTTTGTCGTAAATTTCATTAATGCTTTCAATAATACCAAAAAATAAAAGCTTGTAAGTTTTTGAATATAGTTTCGACTTATGATTAGTATTGAAAGCATATAATAATTTAACAAAGAAAGGACAAAAAGTATGCTAACTTGGAAAGAAGTAATCAGTTTTTCCGTGAAAGGAAATCCAACTCCAGATAAACGAGTTGAAAAATCAGAAGCCGAATGGCAAGAGTTGTTAACGCCAGAGCAGTTTAGAATTACAAGACTTAAAGGAACAGAAAGACCTCACAGTGGCGCGCTTTGCAGTATTCATGAAGCTGGAAAGTACAATTGCGTGTGTTGTGATACGCCACTATTTGATTCTTCTATTAAGTTTGAATCGGGTACTGGGTGGCCAAGTTTTACACAACCTATTAAAGAAAACGCTATTAAATACGAAAGGGATGGAGCTTTTGGAATGGTGCGCGTTGAGGTTATGTGTAATACTTGTGATGCGCATTTAGGTCATATTTTCCCTGATGGTCCTGAGCCTAGTGGATTGCGATATTGCATTAATTCAGAATCTATGCAATTAGAGAAAGGTGTTACAAATGAGAACTAACAATTTACAAATTGCCACAGTTGGTGGTGGCTGTTTTTGGTGTACAGAAGCAGTATTTCAAGAAGTAAAAGGTGTTGAAAAAGTAGTGTCGGGGTATTCCGGAGGTAATGTTCCTGGACATCCCACATACCGTGAGATATGTTCTGGCTTGACAGGCCATGCCGAAGTGGTACAAGTTACGTTTGATGCCAATATTATTTCTTATGAAGATATTTTAGTGATTTTCATGACTACGCACGATCCTACAACGTTGAATAAACAAGGTGCAGATCGAGGTACGCAGTATCGTTCAGTGATTTATTATCATAACGAGTTACAAAAGAAAATAGCAGAAATTGTTTCAAAAGAAGTTTCGCGGTATTACG
>Ga0102813_1001544_pt1 | contig 10144 bp, 10 predicted proteins | sample ColrivemetaGS725_FD_84512 | JGI IMG/M metagenome (GOLD analysis project Ga0102813, IMG submission 84512) | Estuarine microbial communities from the Columbia River estuary - Flood tide ETM metaG S.725 | ecosystem: Environmental > Aquatic > Marine > Intertidal zone > Estuary | place: USA: Columbia...
ATAGTATAGTATAAGATAATTATATAGAAAATCTTTATTGGAGAAATTTCATGGATTGGAATGAAATTCAAAACTTTTCATCAAATATTGTTTTTGGCGTTTTATTATTCGCAATGGTAATTTATTGGATTAATTTATCTTTTTTTAGTGAAAAATCAGTTTTATCTAAAATTGGTCAAGTTAGTACCTTAATTGCGAATATACTACTGTTTTTTATTCTTTGTTCTCGTTGGATTATAGCAGGTTATTTTCCACTCAGTAACTTATATGAGTCATTATTGTTTCTAACTTGGACTTTATTAACAATTTATTTATATATTGAGACAAAGACAAAAAGTCGATTAATTGGCGCAATATTAATTCCTGTTACATTATTAATTAATGGTTTTGCTAATTTAACTCTTTCTCCAGAAATGCAGAAATCAAGTCCATTAGTTCCAGCTTTACAATCAAACTGGTTAATGATGCATGTAAGTATGATGTTATTAAGTTATGCAACATTAATAATGGGCTCCTTATTATGTATTTTATTTTTAGTTATTTCTCGTTACCAAGAGATTGATTTCAAAATAGTAGATAATTCGTCATTACCTTTATATAATGTAATGTTGGATTATTATGAAGCAAAAGTTATTTCTTCGTCAACAGAAATCTCAGAACTTGGGAAATTAAAATTATTACAAAGCTTGGATAATTGGAGTTATCGAATTATTGGGTTAGGATTTCCATTTTTAACTATTGGTATTATTTCTGGTGGAGTTTGGGCAAATGAAGCATGGGGTTCATATTGGAGTTGGGATCCAAAAGAAACCTGGGCACTAATCACTTGGCTAATTTTTGCTACTTATTTACATGCTCGTATTACAAAAGGATGGGAAGGCAAAAAAACCGCTATATTAGGTGGTTTAGGTTTTTTCGTAATTTGGATTTGTTATCTAGGAGTTAATTTCTTAGGAAAAGGATTACATAGTTATGGATGGGTTTCATAAATCGAAAATACTGGATAGAAAATTACTCAAGATTCTATTCAGTATTTGTTTAAAATGGAATAATTGATTCGTTATAACATTTCAAAATTTCACACAGTTATAAACTTAAATTATGATCAAGAAATAGACTTAAAAGATAATAACAACATTTTATAACTAATTAAAGAAACTAAATGACTCAGACATTTAACAAAGTCCGCTATGTTAAATTTTTAAAAAAGGATTAAAGTTTTAAAAGTAGAAATAGCTCTTTATATAAAGAGGATATAGTAGAATACCGTGAATTACTATCTTATGGAGTAATCCTGTATAATCAAATTATTTATAATCGGAGGCATGATTATATTTATTTAGTTGAGAAATATGTAACTAACGAAATCGACTCTTTTTTATTGAGACTTCAATTTTTTCAAATATAGAGAGAAGAGAAGAAGATCAAAAAAGATCTTGAAAAGAATTTTGAACGATTATCTAACGTTTTGATTGATTCAAAATCAGGCAAGTTTTCTCTGCTAATAAAAGATATTTTTGATGCCTGCGAAGCTTTAAAATTTGACTCTGAGCCTGAGAAAGCTTATGGAATCACTGAATTACAATTTCGAGCTTTTCTCGAAAAAAATTTCTTACAAATGGAAAATTATTCAGATAAATAGTCTACTAATATATAAGATAAATACTAACACCAATTATAGTTAGTAGCATGATTTTTGAAGTGTTATAGTTCCTTCTTCCACATTTTTTAAAATAAATTATAGTTAAACAACTACTTTAAACTAGGTCGAATAAATTATCCAATCTAGTTTAAAGATGACAAATTTTACAACTCCTTATCCTGAATTCGAATTGCATTTTATGAAGTAGGAGTGACAATGTTCCATTGTTCTATATTGCAGATAAATTTCGGATTTCTGAATCTTTTCAAAAAGTTAGCAGTTTTATCCTGATTCTTAAAAAGCTTCGTACCCTAAAACCGAAAATTAATAGTTGGTTTTGGACCTGGTGAAATCTCAAATTTATCATTAAATTCAACTGTTACTAGTTTTATAATATCTTGCATGTTTGCAACCGCATTATAGTAAGGAGGCACATCTACATATTTGTTCACAGCTATGTCAGCAATTTCGCTAGGATCTAAATCTGCATTTTGGATTATGCCTAATTTGATCTAGTAATAAACAGTGATATCAAATAGAGAATTCTAGTATAGTTATTTTACCACGACCAACAGATTTCAAATCAACAGTTTCAAGATCCGGCTAATTAAGTGTGCGACGTCTTATAAAATCAATAAGAGCGGAAATAAGGTCTGTTGATATTATTAGAAAACCAGGGTCTTTTGTAAAAGCCATTTCAACAATCTCACAGTTCTCTACCACCAAGCTGAGAATAATAGACATAGGTGCTTAGGCTACAATTAACATGAATAATGGTATTCCCAAAAACCCTATTGAAATAATTTTTCTTACTAATTAATAACAACCTGAAACCTTTATAAAATTTAAAACTTAAACCGGTAAAGTTAGTAAATCTAAACCATAAGTTTCCATTAAATAGCACAGAGCCATTTTTGTAATATAAATAAAACCGTTTTTTGCCTTTGATTTTAAAAAAGCATAAGTAATATTACTTAGACTATTATTATTTGCGTACTGAAGATCTTTATCTAAGATACAATTTAGATGAACACCTTCGATATAATCCTTAATTAACGCTATTAATAAATTTTTCCCGCCCTCAATTTATAAGGCAGGTATAATGTTACCCATTCTAATATGAAATATTTTCCATTGCTTGCATTTTTTCTTCAATTGTTCTAATTGAAGTTTTTTTAGTATAATTTTTTCACTTTCACTATGCTAGCAATATCAATTGTTAATATTAGTAGAATCAAAATTCAATACTCATTCACGAAAAAAGACCGACCTGAAGTTATCATTATACGTAGAATAATGATTTTTTTTATTTAGTAGCTTTTTCTTGAAAGACTTTTGAGAGGACTTAGCATATTTCTAAAAAACTGTTCAAGTGCTTTCTTTATTCTTTGGTCCGATTATAAAGTTCTTAGTCTGTCAGTTTATAAACGTAATTTTAATATTTTTATTTAAATAAAAAATTAGTACACTCCAAAAATTCTCATATCACTTTTTTAAATTATAGCAATATGAGAGTTTTGGAATTTAATATGCTAACCCTAAACTTCGAGTCGTTTCTGCACCTAAATATACTCGGACACTTAAAAAATCCGTAGGACAGGCAGTTTCACATCTTTTACACCCTACACAATCTTCTACACGTGGAGAAGAAGCAATTTGCCCTGATTTACAACCATCCCAAGGAACCATTTCTAATACATCCGTAGGACATGCTCGTACGCATTGTGTACATCCAATGCATGTATCATAAATTTTAACAGTATGAGACATAATTTTTATAATTTTAGTGTTTATTATCTTAAATTGTAGTTTATTTGAATGAAAATAACGTTATTTATTACAATATAATAAAAGTTTTACAATTTTATTTTTGCTTTTATATTCTAGAGATTAACGTGATAAACGTTGAACTTGTTGAATAGCTAAACGACCGATATTATATAATGCCCATGATGCTGCAATTAATAATGGTACAGCAATTACAAATAAGCGAGTATCCATAAATGATAATCCTTTATATATATAAATATTTAAATTTAGAGAATAATATTTTTAAACGATATTATTATGTTTTAATATTATATGTGAAAATTTTAATTTATACAAACGTTCTCTAAATGATTCGAATCATAGTATTTAATAAAAAGTAAAGTTTAATTAAAACTAATAATTCTTAAAGCATCGTCTATAATTTAAAATATACATAATATATTGTAGTAGTTAAAAACTTTGTCAAATAGAAATATTTAGAAATTCTTTTGTATTTAATATTTACGAATCTTAATAACTAATCCATTTAGGCTCAAAATTTTTTATTAAAATAAGATTTATGTTTAGACAAATTTTGGGCCCATCGGCCATGTTATATGTGATAGAAAAATACACAGTTATATTTTTTCGTGGAGGGGCTGAAACTGATTTATGTTTATCAGGTGACACACTCTCTTAAATCTATGACTTTTTATACTGACTATAAGCCTTACAGATTAAATAGTAGAAAAATTGTAAATTAACCAAACAACAGCGATTATTAAATTCTGTTATAAAATAATCAAAATTACCAAGGGCTGTTTCTGAAATAAGTTTTAAAAATGTACAATAAATGTATAAGTTTATAAGAACATATAAAAGTATCTTTGAATTAAACGACTTGTTCCATTAGGTCTAGTTGCTTTCTTTATAGGTATTTAGTGATCTAAAAGACATATGCTGCTGAACTTAGATTAAAATCTATTGCTTTAACATTGTTTATACTTATTAGATGTTCATTACCTACGCTTTGTTCTTCCATATGTAATAATTTTACCCGCCAGATAAATTAAAATCTGCTTGTCAAATATCTAAGTATACATTAAGTGCACTTTTTGGGTGCTGGGTTCTTTTGGAGATGGAATTCTGTCGACTCTAGAAAAAATTTATTTTGAAGAGAAAGTACCTATTAATGTTGATATTACTGGTGAAAAGTTTTATAAGAATATTAAAAATACTAGTAACATCTTTAAGGTCATGAAGAATTTTGGTAAAGATTCTACTAAAAAAAGATAACAATTAAATACTTTCAGCTGTACTGTATCATAAAAAAGTTTAAAAAAATATAACGATGATTAATTTTAAATTTTGAGAATTTAGAAATCGATTATATTTTTTTGAATATCCAATTCAATAATATCAAATAAATTAAGGAAATTGCAGATTCTTTAGGTTATACTTTCGGTTTTTAAATCCTTATTAAATTAATTTATTAAAGATTTAAAATTTTTTTATTGATTGATTACTATGTTACATCACACTTAATAAAACGTACTTAATTAAAATATTACTTATTTTAGGATGACTCTGATATTAGATTAGCTGGTGAAATTGATGAAGATCAATTACGGTCTTACATTAAACAAATCTATACTAAACTTATGAATTTTAGTCATTGAAATTTTTTATCTTTCTGCAAGTAGATTTTAAATAAATTTTGTAATAATTATACTGTTATCCACCTCCAACAATTGTTACAATTTCAATTTTATCTTGATTCTTAATCTGAATTTGTTTCCACTTTTTTTTATTACAAATCAAGTTATTATATTCTAAAACTAGTAAAGAATCATCGTATTTAAAATAATTTACTAAATCTATAAGATTTATACTTTTATTAGTAAAGTACTTTTGTCCATTAAGAAAAAAATTGGTAATTTGAGTCATAAACTTATTTGAAAAAAATTTTAATAAATAACCTAGACGTCTAATCATATTACCTGATAAAGTATTAGTCAAGACAGTATGGCGGGTGTGGCCAAGTGGTTAAGGCAGTGGGTTGTGGTTCCACCATTCGCCGGTTCAAGTCCGGTCACTCGCCCTTGTTGATATATTCTGTACTAAGTATTTTAAAAAATCATTAATACATTAAATGGATTGTTATGTCACGTTATCGAGGACCTAAACTAAAAATTACTAGACGATTAGGACCATTACCGGGTTTAACTACTAAAAAATCAAGAAAATTAAATCGTCCAGGGAAAGATGGAAATTCTCTAGATACAAATAAAAAATTAACGGAATATGGTATTCGTTTAGAAGAAAAACAAAAGTTAAAATTTAATTATGGACTAACAGAAAGTCAATTGTTCAGATATGTCAAAGAAGCGAGAAGACGAAAAGGTGTTACTGGTTTAATCTTATTGCAATTATTAGAGATGCGATTAGATACACTTTGCTTTACTTTAGGTTTTGCCAAAAGTATTACGCAAGCTCGCCAGTTAGTAAATCATGGTCATATTACAGTAAATAAAAAAGTAATAAGTATTCCTAGTTTTCAATGTCGACTTAACGACGTAATTAGTGTTAAAGAAAAAAGTACGTCAAAAAATTTAATTAATAATAGTATTAAAAATAATCAAGTAAAAGAAATTCCTTATAACCTAAAGTTTAATGCTGATAAATTAGAAGCAACAGTTCTAGATTATTGTGATCGCGGTGATATTCAATTAGAACTTGATGAATTACTTGTAATTGAATATTATTCTCGTCGATAATTTCAAATAAAAAGACTAGTTTAAATTTATTAATAAAATTAAGAATTAATTTAGATATTTATGTTAAAATTAAGATTAAAACGAATCGGAAGAAAGCGTTCGCCATCATACCGTTTAGTGATTATGGAAAATACAACACGCCGTGATGGACGACCAATTGAGGAAGTGGGTTATTATGATCCAATTTCAAAAAAGTCTAAATTTGATAAAGAAAAAATTAAAAAATGGTTAATTAATGGTGTTAAACCAACTACAACTGTTTTAAATTTATTAAAAAAAGCTGAAATTCTATAACTTCAGCTTTTTTTAATTTAAAATTTAAATATGTACGTTAATAAAAATGTGAAATGATTATAATTATAAAACAAATTTATTTAATACTAAAAAATTTATGTCACATTTCACACACATGAAGACGCGTTTTCAAAATTTATTTTATTTAGAAAGAGCACTAAATAGATTAAACCTCGTACATAAACAAGAACAAATAGAAAATCAAAATTCAACTTTAGTTAACATAAACTTAGTTATTCCTCAATCAAACGGTTATGACATCGTGTTTTGTTGGAATGGTCAAGAATATGAATTAATAACTGATCTAAGTTTCTGGGAACAATCATATCCTATTGAGAATTTCATTGATAGAATTGCCCAACAATATGCAGGTGAAGTTGTAATTGGTGAAAGTCAGAAAATTGGTTTTCAACCGGTGAAATATCAACAAAATGAAGATGGATCTAATACATTAGTATTAGAAAGATGGAATAATACATAATATTTTGATTATTTATTGATATAAAACTATAGTCTTATATCAATAAATAATCAAAATATTATGTATTATCAAATTTATGAAAAAAGTAAAAACTATTATCAAAAACTTTCTAATACTTTACCTTGCTTATGCTTTAATTTATAGCTCATTCAGAACCTCATTATACTTATTAAAATGAATTATTCAGCATGGTTGATGAAATAATAGATACTTATAATAACTAGTTGAATAATTAATAATAATGAGCTAATAGATGGCACTAATGATATAGTCACAACTTATAATTATACTATATACAAAGAAAATATAAATGCTATAAATACGCGAGGTGAACAGAATGGTCTTCTACCAAGAGGTGCAATTGGGGTGATACAAAGATTAATTCAACATCTCGGGAAATTTTGTGGAAAAGGAGTTTCCATTATCCTTAAACTAATAGCAAAAAACCTTGGATTTGTATTAATGAAAATATCTGTGTTTAAATCTGTTTATGAAACGATCAAAACTCTAAAGCTAATTCTCACATCCAGTGTAGCATTAGCTATAATGCGATTATTTACAAGATTTGATTATTGGGCATTAGTTCTCAGTGACGTAATACCTCTTATAGGTGTAGATTAGAAAACAGTGTTCTATAGTATATGTCGCATGCGAACGAAGGGTGTTGCATATGGAGATATGCACCTCATAGACTAATAAAATAAATCAATTTTGTTCGACTAATTAAATTAGTCGTCAATTCGGTTACAGTTTTTATTTGGCAATTTAACTATAGTTGATTTTCAAACTCAGCATTTTGAAATGATATACTTTCAAAGATATAGGTTTTAAACAAGTATTCTTTAAAAAACTTGATTCAAAATCTATGTTAATAAAATTTAAATTTATTAAACTTAAATTTTTAAAAGAAGATGAATCAAGACGCTCATCGCAAATAACTTCAGTTAAAAATTTTTCATTGTTAATTTGTAAATTTCACGTCTCTAGTAGACCTTTTTGTAACGACCAATCATATTTTGTAATGATTTGTTCATGTTTGGTTTTAAATATTTGTACGATTATTCCGAATTATACTATTCTGATCATTTTTTGCTCCAAAATTAATAGGACTATCCATTGTTTCTTTTTCAAACTTTGGAACATTATAGTAATCAATAACTGTTAATGTATTATTAACCGATTCAGGTAAATAAGCATCAGAATTTAGGTTCGGAACTTAACTGGTTCGATTAGAATTTTTTTAGCTTGAATTCTATTTTGAATTAATTGCTATTTTTGAAAATTGATTACGAAATTATACTTTAAACTTTTAGAACTAATGCAAACATAATTAAATTTATTGTTTATTTCTTAATAATTAAGCTTTTAAATCATTAGACTTTTGATTCAAAAATCTTTAAAGTTTTTAAAGATATTATACACTAAATTTGTTAAATTTAGTGTATAATTAAAAAATAGGTGAATAGAATTCTAACAAATATTTTGATGGTTTATTTCTATGTTTGAAAAATTTACTGAAGGGGCTATAAAGGTTATTATGTTGTCTCAAGAAGAAGCGCGTCGAATGGGGCACAATTTTGTTGGGACTGAGCAACTTTTACTTGGAGTGATCGGTCAAAGACATGGAATTGGTGCACGAGCATTAAAAAAGCTTAAAGTTACATTAAAAAAAGCTCGTAAAGAAATCGAGTTATATATTGGACGTGGTACTGGATTTGTTGCATCTGAAATTCCCTTTACACCTCGAGCTAAGCGCGTTTTAGAAATGGCAGTTCATGAAGGCAAAGATTTAGGACAAAATTTTGTTGGAACCGAGCATATTTTATTAGCACTTATTGCAGAATCTGATGGAGTGGCAATGAGAACACTAGATAAATTAAATGTTGACATACAAAAATTACGAAATTTAATTTTAACTTATATTGAAGAAACACAAGAAGAGATTTTACGTCCTTTAACGCAAGCTGAAAAATTCTTATTAGAACGTGAGAAAAAAGGTAGTCCAACTCCGACGTTAGATGAATATGCGGAAAATGTTACAAAAGAAGCAATTGATGGAAATTTAGATCCAGTTATTGGGCGAGAAAAAGAAATTGATGACGTAATTGCTGTATTAGCTAGACGAACAAAAAACAACCCTGTTCTTATTGGTGAACCTGGTGTTGGGAAAACAGCTGTTGCAGAAGGATTAGCACAATTAATTTTAACTGAAAAAGTTCCTGATTTTTTAGATGGAAGTTTAATAATGGCATTAGATCTTGGCTCAATTTTAGCTGGTACTAAGTATCGTGGTGAATTTGAAGAACGATTAAAACGAATTGTTGAAGAAGCTCAAAATGATTCGGCAGTTATTATTGTAATTGATGAAATCCATACATTAGTTGGAGCAGGTGCAGCAGAAGGAGCAGTAGATGCTGCAAATATTTTAAAACCAGCTTTAGCTCGTGGAAAATTCCGTTGTATTGGAGCAACCACAAATGACGAATATCGTAAATATATTGAACGAGATCCTGCTTTAGAGAGACGTTTCCAACCTGTTCATGTAGAAGAACCAAGTGTTGGAACTACTATTGAAATATTACGAGGATTAAGATCAAAATTTGAACAACATCATACATTAAGTTATCATGATAAAGCTTTAGAACAATCAGCAATTCTTTCGGATAAGTATGTAGCTGATCGTTATTTACCAGATAAAGCAATTGACGTTTTAGACGAAGCAGGAGCACGTGTAAGATTAGAGAATCGTCGCTTACCATTAGGTTTAAGAAGTTTAATGCATGAATTACAAGAAACAATTAAAGATAAAGAAGAATGTATTAAAGAACATGATTTTGAAGCCGCGAAACAATTACTAGATCATGAAATGGAAGTACGAACTCATATTCGTATTATGAAACAATCTGCTTTAACTAATGAAGCACGTGGATTTAGTCGACGAGATGTTGATATGGTAACTGAAACAGATGTATCGGATGTAATTTCAAATTGGACAGGAATTCCAGTTACAAAAATTACTGGCTCAGAGTCAGAGCGTTTATTAAAAATGGAAGATACCATTCATGAACGAATTATTGGGCAAAAACATGCAGTTGTTGCTGTTTCAAAAGCAATTCGTCGTGCCAGAGTAGGTTTACGAAATCCTAATCGTCCGATTGCGAGTTTTATTTTTGCAGGTCCAACTGGGGTAGGGAAAACAGA